>Ga0164294_10005896_pt1 | contig 10482 bp, 10 predicted proteins | sample GEODES005metaG_FD_111479 | JGI IMG/M metagenome (GOLD analysis project Ga0164294, IMG submission 111479) | Oligotrophic lake water microbial communities from Sparkling Lake, Wisconsin, USA - GEODES005 metaG | ecosystem: Environmental > Aquatic > Freshwater > Lake | place: USA: Sparkling Lake...
CCTGCTCCCGGCGGGCCAGTTATTCCAATAACAGGTATAGAGTTGGATGGGAGCGATTGTAATAGTAATTCGTATCCAGGCACTTCATTTTCTACCAATGAAATACACCTTGCTAAGGCTTTGACATCGCCTTGTTGAATTTGATGGAGGTATTGATGCCACATTTAACAAAATTGATTGTTATTGATTCAAATTCCAAAAAGATGTTTCTAGTTTTGAAAATATATTATTTAGGCTATTTTCAAAAAATGATTAGTGCCGATATTGCTTTTGATTAAAATTAGTCTATAAAGAATTTTCATATAATTGGTTTAATATTTCATTCGTGTTGTTTTTAAGTGCAATAAAAGTTAGGTGTATAGGCTTGGAATTTTCTTTGGAATAGATTGCTTTTACTTTTTTGCCTTGATGCAAAAAAGTAACAAAAAAAATCAATCCTGCGAATAAAAAGGCTGAAATTTTAAATGTCAGCCTAAAATCAAGGAACTCGCGAGTAGAGTTTTTTTCTTTAAAGGAAGTGCCCGCTCAGACAGCCTTGATTTTTTAACGGCCGACATTTAAAATTTCTAGCACTTTTTATTCGAGGGCGTTGCTGAATGATCGATTGCTACTTTTTAAGATTCGACTTTCTTCTTGGCTAAATTTGGTCAAAGCTTTACTTTAAAGGGCGTGATTTTTTAACGGCTGACAATTAAAATTTCTAGCACTTTTTATTCGAGTGCGTTTAAATTACTATTGCGTTAAATTGCATAATCCGACTTTAAAGGGTCAGCTATTTATCTCAATAAAATATCCACTAGCCTATTGTGGTGTGAACTATTTAGCCAACTCTATTTCATTCAAAGTTGTTTGAATTTTGAGTATTATCTTCGATGAAATTTTTGCTAAAGTAAATGACCAATTTTATACCGATATTTCCGCTGGAATTAGTTGTTTATCCTGGAGAGGAACTAAACCTACATATTTTTGAGCCAAGGTACAAACAACTCATACTTGAGACAAGGAATAATAAAAAGCCTTTCGGCATTCCTTCGGTTATTGGTGGGCAGTTAAGTGAAACTGGAACTTTGATTGAACTGGTAGAAATAAAAGAAGTATATGAAAATGGCGAAATGGATATTAGAACCAAAGGGGTGAAAGTATTTCGGATTTTAGAGTTAGTGAAGTCTGTACCTGACAAACTTTATGGAGGAGCAATAGTAAATTATTTAGAAGACTTTGACAACGGCAATAAGACTTTAATGAAAAAAGTAGTTGCAGGAATTCGAGAGCTTCATTCTATTTTAAAAGTGAATAAAGATTTTAAAAAATCTGACGAAACGCTTTGTAGCTATGATGTAGCGCACCATGCAGGATTGTCTTTGACTGAAGAATATGATTTATTACAATTAGAACAAGAACTACAAAGGCAGGAATATTTGAGGCAACACTTATTGAAAGTATTACCGGTGTTAACAGAAATGGAAACATTAAAAGGTAGAATACAGTTAAACGGACATTTTAAAAATTTAACGGGTTTTGATTTTTGATAAAAGATATTTTTTACAAATATTTTTTTAATTACTATTATATGTCGACAACACTTTGTCTAGATTTTGGAAATACACGGTTAAAGGCAGCTCTATTTGAAAAGGATGTTTTCAAACTAGAATTGGAGTTGGAAAATGATAGGAATGAAACCATCCAAAAATTATTAGATCAATTCAAGCCTCAGAAATCTATTTTATCATCTGTGATTAAGCACAATGAGGGGATTGAAAACCTTCTTTCCGAGCAAACTTCTTTTCACAAATTATCACATCTTACAAAGGTAAATTTTACTACTCCAGTAGGCAAGCCCGAGTCGATTGGTGCGGATCGGTTGGCGTTGGTAGCTGCGGCAGTTCATTATTTTCCTCGAATGAATAATTTGGTAGTAGGATTAGGTAGTTGCATAACTTATAATTTCATTAATCAAGACCATGAATTTCTTGGTGGAAGTATTTCTCCAGGGATGGAGATGCGATTTAAATCAATGAATGAGCATACCGCTTTGTTGCCATTGGTTCAAAAAGACTGGAATTTCCCAGTTATTGGCTATGACACTAAAACTAATTTACAGAGTGGGGTAATTGCAGGAATTACCTATGAAATAGGCGGATTTATTGACTTTTATGCCCATAAATATGACAACTTTAACGTGGTTTTAACCGGGGGTGATGCTGGCTATTTTGCCCGTCAACTTAAAAATAGGATATTTGCAGACTTAAATTTTTTATTCAAAGGACTGTATGCACTTAGCGAGACAAACAATTACTAAAATTTTACCCGTACTTATTGTGGCTTGTGGCTTGCAGCATGCGGTTTTTGCACAAGAAAATTCGCCTTATTCTCGCTATGGATTGGGTGATATTGTACCGAAAGCAAACATTGTATCTCGAGGAATGGGTGGAATCGCGGCAGGTTATTCAGATTACCAGAGTGTCAACTTTATTAATCCTGCAAGTTATAGCAATTTAAAGACGACCATTTTTGAATTCGCTGTTGAAACAGACACTAGAACATTAAAAAGTCTTTCTCCTGCAGCTAGGTATACTTCCACCAACACAATCATATCTTACATCCAACTAGGGTTTCCGATAAAGTTGAAAAATGCTAATAAGAAGGGTATTTTTTGGGCTATGAATATGGGACTTCGACCAGTATCTAAAATCAATTATAAAATTTCTTACAAAGAAAAATTACCCGGTTTGGATAGTGTTAAGAAGTTTTTTGAAGGAGCTGGTGGAATCAATCAAGCTTATATAGGAACCTCTGTGAGTATCAAAAAATTCAGCTTTGGAGTAAATGGTGGATATATGTTTGGAAATAAAGATTATAGTTCTCAATTAAGTTTTATTAGTGATTCGGTTCAGTATGCTAGGTCAAATAACCAAACCAAATCTAATTTTGGTGGATTATTTTTGAACGGCGGTGTACAATATGAATTCATTTTGCGTAATAAAAAAACCAAACGTGAAAGTGTTCTTCGACTTGGAGCTTATGGAAATTTAAAACAATCCTTGTCAGCCAATAGGGACGTTGTTGCAGAAACAGTTTTTTTTGATCCAAATGGAGAAAAATTTAGAATCGATAGTGTGTATGCAAAAAACACCAATGGCTCAGTGATTTATCCTGCTTCACTTGGTGTTGGCGCTACTTACCAAACATTGAATTGGTTATTTGGTCTTGATTTTGAAAATACGCAATGGCAAGATTATAGATTTTTTGGCCAGAGTGAATCAGTACAAAGAAGCTGGAAGGTAAGGGTTGGAACTGAATATTTTCCTTTAAAAGAAAATACCCCTTATAAAAAGTATTTTAATTTTGTAAGATATCGTTTTGGATTTTATTATGGTCCAGATTATGTAAAATTAACCAATTCTCTTCCTGAATATGGTTTGTCATTTGGCGGTGCTTTTCCATTAAAATTGAGAAAAAGTTATTACGAAACACAAAATTCCATTCTAAATGCAGCCATTGAGTTTGGAAGTCGCGGAGACAGTAAAACAAATTTTAGAGAAAATACTTTACGATTTAGTTTTGGTTTTTCATTAAGTGATTTGTGGTTTGGAAGAGCTAAATACCAATAATTATTTTCTTTATAACATGTCCATTCAGTTAAATATAAAATTTTCAGCAGCCTTTATTATCGGCTGCTTTTTTTTATTTAGTTGCGAGAATGATATCAAGGCCATCAAGGAATTAGATGCCAAAAAGGTAGGAGTAGAAGAGGCAAAAATGGTAGTGGTTAATTACTCACTAGGGGGTAAAAAGAAAGCAGTTTTAGTAAGTCCATTGATGTTTCGTGTGCAAGAGGCGGTTCCTTATATTGAGTTTCCTAAAACAATTCATGTTGATTTTTTTGATGCTTCGGGAATGATAGAAAGTAAGCTAGATGCTAGATACGCAAAATACAAAGAAACCGAAAGCAATGTTTTTTTAAAAGATAGTGTTCGCGTAATTAATATTTTAGGAGATACTCTTTATTGCAACGAATTAAATTGGGATCTTAAAAAAACTGGAGCGGAGTTTTATACCGATAAACCGGTTCGCATAAGAACAAGAACTCAAATTATTGATGGAATTGGAATGGAAGCTAAGCAAGACTTTTCTGAGTGGCATATCATTCGACCAGTAGGGTTTATAAAAGTTCCTGCTTCCCAGTTCCCAAATTAAAAAAGATACTTTAAATTTTAAAATGGCTAATATTATTGTATACGGAATTCCCAATTGCAACTCAGTAAAAAAAGTACTGGATTGGTATAAGCATAATAATATTCCGATTGACTTTATTGATTACAAGAAGTATGGAATAAAACCCGAGAAACTGATTGAATGGTGTAAAGCGGTAGGCTGGGAAATTTTACTAAATAAAAAAAGTACTACTTGGCGGAGTTTATCAGTTGAGGAACAGCAATTGGTAAAAAATGAAAAAGTAGCGATTCAACTAATGACTCAGTATCCAAGTATAATCAAACGTCCGGTAATAGAAATGAATGGAAAGATAATGGTAGGGCTAAACGAAAGTTACCTAAACAAATAAGCCTTTTTATTATTAGGCACTAGTAGTTTTTATTTCCTTTTACCATTAAAACAAAAGGAACTCACACCAAGAAAATAACGCCTAGGTAAAAGAATACATCCATATAAGATAATACTGCAGCCTGTTTGGAAACGATGTGATCCATTGCTGGGTAACTGCTTTTTAAAGCATCCTCTGAATTTATTCCTTTACTGATAAAGTTTTGCTGTATTGCATTAACTCTTTGTTGAACAGAAGGATTTTTAACATTCAATTTCCTAGCGAGCGTACTTCTGTGAACCATATTTTGCCTATATTGGCAATTAAATGATTAGTACCTTTAGCATAATTATTTTTATTAAAATTTTAAATAATATAAAATGTCTTTTCAAAATAAAACAGTCCTCATTACGGGGGCGTCTAGGGGAATTGGTAAAGCAATTGGATTAAGACTCGCTAAAGAAGGGGCTAATATTGTGATTGCTTCTAAAAGTGTGGAAGAAAATCCTAAGCTGGGAGGCACTATATTTACTGCTGCCGCTGAAATGGAGGCTGTCGGGGGAAAGGCCCTCGCAGTGCAATGTGATATACGATTTGAAGACCAGGTACAAAATGTAGTTGATAAAGCAATTGCTACTTTCGGAGGCATTGATATTTTAATTAACAATGCTTCGGCTATTTCATTGACCAATACCGAGCAAACCGAACCTAAGCGTTTTGATTTGATGTATGATATCAATGTGCGTGGAACTTTTTTTGTTTCAAAGGCTTGTATACCATTTTTGAAAAAAGCTACTAATCCACATATAATTAATTTATCGCCGCCTATTAATATGGATATGAAATGGTTTTCTAATCATTTGGCCTACACGATGAGCAAGTATAACATGACGATGATTGCCTTAGGACTTGCGACAGAATTAAAAAAATTCAACATTGCTGCCAATACGCTCTGGCCTAAAACAACCATCGCAACTGCCGCGGTTCAGAATTTACTAGGTGGACAAATGCTCATGAACATGAGTCGTACTCCAGAAATAATGGCTGATGCGGCTTACTATATTTTAACAAAAGCTTCCACTCAATGTACTGGCAATACTTTTATTGACGAAGAAGTATTAGCTGCTGAAGGTATTGTTGATTTGGCCAAATATTCTGTTGTGCCTGGTGCACAGCTTTATACAGATCTATTTGTTTAAACCAAGTTTTTATTTTAGCATTAAAGGATTTACTGGTTTTTCTAGTAAATGTTTGTAGATAAATTGAGTCTTTAAATTTTGAAAGTGCATCGCTTTATTTCCTGGCCATCCATGTCTTCCACCAGGATATACCATCATTTCAAAATCTTTTTTAGCATCTTGTAATTTACTAATTAGTTGAAGGCTATTTTGCATGTGTACATTGTCATCAATTTCGCCATGAACTATTTGCATTACACCTTTGTATTTGTCGACATAATTCATCACATTCCCCGTTTTATATCCCTCTGGATTTTCTGATGGCAAGTCCATAAATCGTTCAGTATAGTGTGAATCGTATAAGGACCAATCAGTAACTGGGCCACCCACTAGAGCATGCGTAAATACTTCGGCCCCCTTTGTTAAAGCCAGTGATGCAATATATCCTCCATAACTAAATCCAGCGATACATATTTTTGTAGGATCAGCTTGTTTATTTGCAATCAACCACTTTACCATCGTAGCATAATCTACTAGTTCCCAATGGCCTAAATCGCGGTGCATATAATTGACCCCTACTTTACCAAAGTGACCACTAGCGCGATGATCCATTACCACTTGAATCAGCCCCTCTTTTGCATAAAATTGTTGTACTCCAGTCAGTGTCCAACTATCCCAGCAGGTTCCTGCATCTGGCCCGCCATAAATTGAAATAAGGACGGGGTATTTTTTGGTTGGATCCATATTAATCGGCCAAGTCACCTTCATTGGTAAATCAAATAAACCGTCATCACTTTTTACACGAAGGAAATCTGTTTTTGCAATACTGTTGTCATCAAAGCCAGCGGCTTTACTGTCTCCCAGCACTTTGATAATCTTTCCTTGATTATTAAATAAGACCATTTTTTCAGGTGTTGCCGAATTGCTGTAAGTAGTAATAAAAAAAGAAGCACTAGGAGATAAGCTAACTAGTGAATGGTTATAATCCCCAAAAGACAAACGCTTTAAGTTTGAGCCATCCATACTTATACTATAATAATCTTTACGAGCAGTATTCTCTTTTCCTTTAGCTGAAAAATAAACTATTTGATTGCTTTCATCTATAAATTCAAGTTTATTAACAGCGAAATTCCCAGTGGTAATTTGATTGATTAGTTTCCCATTCATATCATAGTAATACAAATGTTCCCAACCTGTTTTGTCACTGCTTGAAATAAATCCCTTTCCATTTTGTAAAAATGAAATTCGTTCTCCATCATCGGTTAGTTTAATCCATGTCTTCTGCTGTTCCGAATAAAATTCTTTTATATTACCTGTTTTGGGATTTACCTCATAAATTTTTAATTGATCTTGGCTTCTCGGCATCCATTGAACCAATAAAGAACTTCCATCGGGCTTCCAATAAGGCATTCCAAAATATTGATCTTGCTTTTCGTTAATATTTGTCCAAACTGCCGCACCTCCATTTGGACTGATGATACCAATTTTTACAGAAGGATTTGGGTCACCTACTTTTGGATAATGTGTATATTCTACTTCGCCATGTAACCCTTTTGCATTCGTAATTACAAATAGAGGTACCTTGGTATCATCGCTTCTGAAAAATGCAATTTTTTTACTATCCGGACTCCACCAATAAGAACGATATTGACTACTTCTTCCTAATATTTCTTCCATGTAAACCCAACTTGCATACCCGTTTAAAATCAACTTACTACCGTCGTTGGTTAGACGATTTACTTTTTTTGAATTTATTTCTATTGTATAGAGATCATTATTTTTAGTGAAGGCTACATATTTACCGTCTGGACTAATCGTAGCATTTGATTTTTTTTCTTTGTCATTGGTTAGTTGAAGTTCTTTCCCATTGCGGTTTAAAAACAGATTTCCTTCTTTTGTCAAAATAGTACCCTTTAAACCATCATTGGATTTTGTTGATATACTTTCATCTACTGTTGCAATTTCTTCTCCTGTGCGAGCATCTACTGTGAATCGGCTGCCATTTCTTAATAAAATAAAATGAGTATCATCTATCCATTTGCTAAAAACTGGAAGCGGTTGAATGATGCCATTAAAATTATTTTTGAAGTATTGGTCGTTGGTAAGCTCCTTTTTTTGTGCTTGAGCACAAAGATTAACTATTGTTAATATAAAAAATAAGTTTACATATTTTAATCTCGAAAGCATATGGGATTATATTTAGTGATAAAGCTCTAAGTTAGTTTTTATGATTGAAATTTGAATACGAAATTGATAGATGGCAAAGTTAAAAAAATCCCATGAAGTATTTGTTGATGGGAATATATCATGGGAGTTTTAATTCTAATCATTCAAAATTTTCAGGACGCATCATAGGGAAAAGCAATACATCTTGAATAGAGTGTTGGTTGGTTAATAACATTGCAATTCTATCAATTCCAAATCCAATTCCACTAGTAGGAGGCATACCGTATTCTAAGGCTCTTAGAAAGTCGTGATCAATAAACATTGCTTCATCATCGCCGCGTTCCATCAATTTTACTTGTTCTTCAAATCGCTCGCGTTGTTCCAACGGATCATTCAATTCAGAATACGCGTTAGCAATTTCTTTACCATTGCACATCAATTCAAAACGCTCAACCAAACCTGGTTTGCTACGATGTTTTTTGGTAAGCGGACTCATTTCTATTGGATAGTCTGTGATAAAAGTTGGTTGAATGTAATTTCCCTCGCATTTAGAACCAAAAATTTCATCGATTAGTTTTCCTTTGCCCCACTTCGCATCAGCATGTATGCCTATTTTTTTACATACTTCACGTATACCCTCCTCATCCATCTCGCTGATATCAAATCCAGTGAATTCGGCAATAGAATCATACATCGAGATTCTTTTATAAGGGGCTTTGAAATTAATTTCTTTATCTCCTACTACTACGCTCGAACTGCCGTTGGTAGCCAATGCAGCTTTCTCTAACAATTGTTCGGTGGTTTCCATCATCCATTCGTAATCTTTGTAGGCCACGTAAAATTCTAATACGGTAAATTCAGGATTATGGGTTCTGTCCATTCCTTCATTGCGAAAATTTCTGCTAAATTCATATACCCACTCAAAGCCACCAACAATCAATCTTTTTAAATAGAGTTCATTGGCAATGCGCATGTACATAGGCACATCTAGGGCATTGTGGTGTGTATTGAATGGTCTTGCTGCCGCACCTCCTGGAATACTTTGTAATACTGGGGTATCTACTTCTAAGGCACCTCGTTCATTTAAAAATCCCCTAATTGCATTGACCATCTTGGTACGCTTGATGAAAGTTTCTTTTACACCTGGGTTAACTATAAGATCGGCATAGCGCTGACGGTAACGAAATTCAGGATCGGTAACTTCATCAAATGATTCTCCATCTTTTTCTTTTACAATCGGCAGCGGACGAAGTGATTTAGTGAGTAGCGTAAAACTTTTTACATGAATAGAGGTTTCTCCAGTTTTGGTTGTAAACACATAGCCTTTGATTCCAATGATGTCACCAATATCTAATAATTTTTTCCAAACGGTTTGGTACAAGGTTTTATCTTCATCAGGGCAAATATCATCTTGTTTTATATAAAACTGTATTTTGCCAACTCCATCTTGCAATACTGCAAAGTTTGCCTTACCCATATCTCGCACACTCATTATACGGCCTGCAATGCATACGTCAGCAAATAATTTCTGGTCCTCCTCCTTAGTTTCAGCTGAATCTCCTTTATAATTTTCCTTGATATAAGTCGAGGTGGTATTTACTGGAAAAAGAGGCGCAGGATAGGCATCAATCCCTAAACTGTTTAGCTCTATTAATTTTTGTCTACGAATAACTTCTTGCTCGGATAAATGATGTGTACTCATGTTATTGCTAATGAAAATTTTTGCGAAGATACCATATGCTAGCGATTCCTCAATGACCATCGATAGGATAGGGGATATCTATATTTGAAACCTTCTTGCGAATGATTTTTTAAATCCAAAAAGGCTAAAACCTTAGAAAAGATGCTTATTAAAAGCTACCATTTTTCTTCCTCTGTAAAATTGTCATTGGTTGGACGATAAGTTTTACGAGATTTTATTTTTTCTAATTGTCTTTCAATGATTAATTGAGCGATAATTTTGCTTGCATCTTCTTTTGGTGGCTGCTGCAGCAACTGTTTTAATTTGGCTTCACTGATATCGATTCGATAAAGCAACATAATTAATTTTTGAAAATCCTTTTGGATAAGCTCATTCAAGTATTCGCTCAGTCGAATAGGTAGTTCATCGAGAGAGATTTCGTTGGGCAAAAGGATTGCCAAATTTTTATTTATCTCTTTTACTAATTCCTCGTTTTTCATTTTAGCCCGATTAATTTAATATTTATTTTTTCCATTGTGCCTAATCCAAATAAAGCAAAATTATACTTAACAGAATCTGCTTTATTTATTTTTTGTAAAACTTAGCAGGTGTAATATAACAGCTGATTCTTATATTCATCTATTTCATTCATTTTTTAGAAGCTCTATAATATATTCCTAATAGGCAATTAAATAAATAAATATTTAATAACTTGATGCTTTCAATTAAGGTTATAAAAATAATATAAAAAGAAGATGAATGATGTCGAATGATGAAATCAAAGATTTTTTAAACTTTAAGGTCGAAGAGTTTAATAAGCCAGCGTTCATTGAATTGGATCCGATTAGTATACCGCATCATTTTAATGCCAAGGAGGATATTGAAATTTCCGCATTTCTTACTGCAACAATTTC
>Ga0164294_10005900_pt1 | contig 10479 bp, 7 predicted proteins | sample GEODES005metaG_FD_111479 | JGI IMG/M metagenome (GOLD analysis project Ga0164294, IMG submission 111479) | Oligotrophic lake water microbial communities from Sparkling Lake, Wisconsin, USA - GEODES005 metaG | ecosystem: Environmental > Aquatic > Freshwater > Lake | place: USA: Sparkling Lake...
CAAGTACCCAGAGAAGGAACTCAACCTCATCATTGCCAAGTACCACGCAGACACAGCTGCACTACGCAGGTACATGATCGAGTACGGGATATTGGAGAGGGATGGGGAGAGTGTTTATTGGGTGCCCGCTAACTCTTAGTCATCTTGCTTCTCAGTTGATAGTTAAGTTCCTAAATTTGCCAGTCTTCAGTTGATAACAAGGAATTATTTAGTCGAGATGTGCGACCACGCCAATCTGGTAGCTGGGCATCCATCACAGCAATAAACGGTGCGTCGTGGTTTCGGGCGGAGAAGTGGCTTAGCTCATGAACTATTACCGCTGTGAGGCTGTCGTAATTCTGCTTCATGAGTTCTACATTTAGGGTAATTACTCGCTTAGTTACATCAACTGTTGCCCATTTAGTTTTCATACTTCTAACTCGCCATGTCACATCAGTGAGTTTGAATTTCTCTAGCCACTCATCAAGGATGGCTGGGATCACGTTATTGAATTGCTGTCGATACCAGGTATCTAGAGCTTTTCTCCTGGATTCAAGACTAACCCCAGGAGCGCAGGTCAAAACTATTGAACTTTTGTTGTTTGTTGAGATTGAAGTTGGGCCAGCCTTTTCTACAACCTTCATCCGATATCGCTGACCAAGAAAGTAGTGCGTCTCCCCATCAACCATCTCTCGTGGACTCTGTCGTAAGGCCGAAGCCATTTGCTTTTGATTGCGCTTGACCCAAGCGAGTCGAACAACTACGGCTACTCGGATTGCTTCTAATGACATGGGTTCCGGGGCAGAAACGGTGACGCGACCATTCGGTGGATAAACTGCTAAATGAAGATTCTTAATGTTCTTACGAGTTACCTCAACAGGTATACCTGAAACTATAAGAATATCTTTAGTACTCATGGTGCTCTCTTACGAGATCAAGAAGTTGCTCAACCTTCTCCTCGGTGAATTCAATTCCAAGAGTTTCAAGCTCTTGAGTTACAGCATTACCAAGTAATCGCCTTTTGGCTCTATTCGCACGCCAACCGTCTTGTGCGCTCTCGTGCAGAATCTCATCAATTGCCAGTGTTGTCTCTTCTTGGCTTGGGAAGAAGTTATCAAACATCGCTCTCTTACCAGGAGTGTTAAGAGATTTTGGATAATCAACAAGATTTGGCTTAACAACTTTATTGGCAAGCTTTGCAATTTCTCGCAAATATTCCTCATAAGCAATGGCTTGACGCAGACGCTGCGCCACAAGTTCCTCGAGCAGCTCTGACATCTTTTCAAAATACTTAGGATTGATTGGATTCTCTTCAATAATCACCTTGCGGATGTTACATTCGATAGCAAGAGCTCTTGCACCTTCATTGTCCTTCACTCCAGGAGGAAGTGCACATATGGCTTCTTCTGGATCCTTAACAAACAACTCGACAAAAGTTAGATCATCAAAAGTTGAAACTTTTCTAGACTCATCGGATTTAATGTATGTATCAATTAGATGGCGCATCCCAGGTTCAAATAGCTTCAAATCTGGAGCATCACCACTTACCAGCTTGACCTCACTACGAACAGCCTCAAAGTGAATTACTTCAACCTTAATTGCTGCGGCATCTTCTATTGTGTAGCCAGCCACGAGCATCTCATTAGCTAGATCGGCATATTGGCGGATGTAAAGACTTACGAGCTTGTAAAGAGTCAGACGATTTCTCTCATCATCTGCAATCTTTGTCACCGCAGAATTTGGAGGGGAAACGAAGTAGTCAAGATACTCCTGTGTCCCCTTTGGGGGCAGCACTGGTTCGACAAGTGCCTTTAGTTGCTCTCTTACATCGTCAAGATCTTTCTTGCCTCTTTCAAGACGATTAGTTATCAAACCCGCAACATCGGCTGGCTCGTAACCATCTAATGCCCCACTGATGTAATCCTTGACTGCTCCCTCTAGTGATTTAAACAAATCTTTGTAATCTACGACATATCCATATTCTTTAACAGTGTCATCAAGTCGATTTACTCGACAAATCGCTTGAAAAAGTCCGTGATCTCGCATCTCTTTATCAATGTAGAGATAGGTCGCTGAGGGAGCATCAAAGCCAGTCAGTAACTTATCTACCACAATAAGAAGCTTTAGTTGACCTGGTTCATCGATGAATCTCTTCTTTGCCTGCTCTTCGAACTTTTCAATCTTTGTTACTGCAATCTCTGGGTCTTCATTGAACCAATTTCCCAACATCTGTTTGTAGATGTCATATTTTTCGATGTTTTCAGTATCTCCTTCGCCAGCTGCTTCACCTTTAATATCTCCAATATATGGTGAGTAAGACGTAATGATGGCGACTTTTCCAGCAAGTTCGGTATCAGCAAAGAGTTCATAGTATTTACAAGCTTCATAGATACTAGAGCTCACCAATATTGCATTTCCGTGCCCACTCATAAGTCTGTCCTTAGTAGACATATCGAGGACGATGTCAGAGACAATGACACCCAGGCGAGTCTTTGAAGAAAGAACCTTTTGCATAGTGCCCCATCGCTTCTTCAGCTGGGCTTTAGCAATATCGTTAAGTCCTTGGGTCTTAGAGTCAAACCATTGATCAATCTTGGCTTGGGATGTAACGCGCTGATCAACTTCACGTGCTTCATAGCGAAGGTCTAGGACAACCCCATCGCGAACAGCTTCGTCATACTTATATGTGTGAATGTAAGGACCAAAGACTTCGATAGTCCGCGCCTTGTTAGTACGCAAAAGCGGTGTCCCAGTGAATCCAATAAAGGTGGCATCAGGCAAAATCAATTTCATCGCCTTGTGAAGATCACCCGATTGGGTCCGGTGCGCCTCGTCGATAAATACGAAGAATCTACCCTTCGCCTTAAAATCTGCCGGAATACTCTTCTTAAGCTCTGCGACGAATTCTGCTACTTCTTCAGTACTCGCTTCGTCACTACCTCTTGTTCCAAACTTATGGATCAATGAGCAAATTAGCCACGGTGCGGGAGAATTAATCTTTTCAATCAAGTCAGCACCAGAGCTAGCACGATAAATCTGTTCAGATACTCCTTTGAATACCTTTTCGATCTGCTTATCTAGTTCATCCCTATCAGTAACAATCAAAACTCGGGCATCATTAATGTCTTTATTCTCTCGGATCCACTTTGCGAGCCAAACCATTGTGAGTGACTTTCCAGATCCCTGTGTATGCCAAATGATGCCACCACGATTTTCAAGAGCGTACGGCTGCGCAGCTTTCACTCCGAAATACTGATTATGACGACAGAGCTTTTTTGTGCCTGCATCAAAAACGACGAAGTCATGAATTAACTCAAGGAACCGCTCTTTGCTGCACATCTGAGCCAAACCTCTGTGCAATGAATTTTCGTACTTTGACGACTCTTCTTTCCAGGTCAGGTAATACTTTTCCTTAGTCTGAGTTGTTCCATATCGAAGCCCTTCACTCTCGTTACCAGCCATTACCCACGCCATAGTGGCAAAGAAATGCCCAATGAATTCAGGCTTCTGATTATCAATATTCTGACGAATGCCCTCACCGACTGAGACAGTAGAGCGCTTCAATTCAAGAACTCCTAGCGCAATACCATTCACATATAGAACTACATCTGGACGCTTAGAGTGACCATTGATATTGGACGGAACGACAGTGACTTCCTCAGCGATAGCAAAGCTATTTTTGGTGGGATTTTCCCAATCAATAAGCCAGATGGTCTCAGTGACTGCACCATGATCAGGCTTGACTTTAACTCCATAACGAAGAAGCTCATACACCTTCTTGTTGCGGTCGTAGTAGCTCACCGATCGATCGGTAACTGCCTTATCAAATTCGAATATTGCTCTATCAATAAGGCTTGCAGCTACACCAGTACTGACTAGATAGGTTCTTAAGTACCCGGTCTCGAAGCAAGAATTGTCATCTCGTTCCTCCCAGTTCCCAAGATAGGAGTAACCCAAATCCTCTACAAATAAGTTAACCACACGGTTTTGCGCTGCGCGCTCAATCTCGCCAACTTTAGCCATCATAATCTGACCTTTCCGGTGAGTAGATCCTGCATCAATCCAATTTTGATGAGGGAGGTCTTATCTTTTTGTTTTACCAATGTATCAATTTCTGCATCCAAGGTAGAAAGGACTTCTGCGATGGCATTCTGCTCCTCAAGCCCGGGTAGTAAAATTTCAAGCTCTGCCAAATACTTATAATGGCGGTTATACCCTGTGTTTGGAATCTCCTGGTTTTGAATTGCATACGTTACAAACCTTATATTGAGTGGCATCCGTGCCTCAAGAACCTGAGTCCCATCTGCACCTGTAGCAAAATTGAAATCTATATATTTGATGACTCTCGTGTGATCTCCAAAAACCAATAAACCCTCTGGGGGGCAATCTACTTCGAAGTCAGTATTATTGGTATAGCCCGCTATTAATGACTTTCCTTGATCTACGACTGGCACTGATCCAAATTGGAGAATTTCGGAACTAGATACTGATTTAGGTAAGCCCTTTACTCTTCTAAGAATGTCCTTTATTGCCACCAATTGCCAGTCATCTTGAATCACATTCAGACCAGCTTCTTCACCTCTAAACCTCTGAAGCCGCATCCGTCCAGTGAGCAGTTGTTGGCTAACTCCTTGTTTGATGTAGCGTTTCTTAGTGATGAGTTTGTCGAGTGATTCTAAGAGCAAATCTGAGTCAGAGAGGACTTGGGCAATTGCTTGTTGCTCTTCAACTGAGGGAAGGAGAAAAACGAACTTCTTCATCTCGGATGCGTAGATGTGATAAACGGTTGAGCCTGTTACAAGACTTAAAATCTGTTTTCTATGGAACCGTATAACGTTTGCCAGAAATGCACCCAAAAGTAAATTTGAGTTTGGACGAATAATTAGAACATCTCCCCCGATAGCAATACCAGAATCCTCAATCGCGCTTGCGGTAGCCAGTCCTGTTGGAGTTACATCTGAGGTAGGCATCAAAACATCATTAGGCTGAGCAAGAATTGCTGCATTAATAGCATTAGTTCGACTTACGACTTTTGAAATTGACACCCCATAAGTGGTGAATAACTCCCCATAGTGAACGCAAGGGTGCTCCTGCGAAGGATCAATATCACTTTTTGGGATACCAAAACCTTTGAGAAATATTGCGAGCTTATCGAGGCTGGACAATTTCCATCCACTACTAAAAGCCGAAGGACTCGCCTTTCCTTTGATCAGTTGCTGATCCGTCTCGAAAGGCTCTCTACTTTCAACACCCAATGTCATACCACTACGCCCATTGAAGTTAAGTGCGCATAAACTTTTTTATCAAGCTTTTGAGCACTTTGAGATAAAGCAGACAGCACTTCGTCATATCTCTGACCCAGCAAGGAGATGCGGTCAGCTAAATCTCGGGCAACGCGTGAATGGTCTGAGTCAACTTCTTCAATTAAGGTGTTTTTCCACTTTGTAAGCGTAAGTTTCTTGACTGCGGTCTCATCTAAATCTTTATACCTAATAACTAATTGATCATTGATCTCGGTGTTCAATTGCTTTACCTTTGTATTGCCGGCATCTAGCTTGTCTACGATTACACTGACCTGAGTAAGAACAGCAAGTTCATCTGCGAAGTCGCGATCACTGGAAATCTCTTTGATTCGTGAGAGTAATTGCTTCTTCACCACTTTTCCCTTATCGGAAACTACTCCACTGAGCAGACCTTCATCTCCACCTTCTTCGTCGGCAAGGGCATCGAGTTCACCTTGGAGCGCAATACACTCTCCCTCAGCGGCAAGCAATTCCTCCCGCAACTGCGGTAAGTAAGCATCGATGAGAGTACGAGCAGGCAGTAAATCAGAACGGAACTTTGTCTTCCCAGCAGTGACATCGACGCCATTTGCGGCATCGACGACTAAGTGAAGTTGTGCGGCCTCTAACCATCCGACTGAAGCAATTAGAAAAGCATCATCTTGGAGAACTGAACTCCAGTAGCTCATAAGTGCCTGATAAATGGAGTAAGGATCAACGAGTGCAAGTTCTTTAGATTTATCTAAGAGTGCCTCGGATACTTTGGAGATAATCAGCTTTGGCTTAGATCCAGTACCCAAGGCGCTAAATTCAAGGGAAAATTCTTCCAACCAATTTCGAAAGTTTGCCTTTGTTGCTTCAATAAACTTTTCATACTCAGGGTTGGCATAAATGGTGTCAAGTACTCGCGCCGGGTCGACCTTTAAGAGTGAGTAACCTGCACGAGTAAAAGGCACAAATAACTCGGCTCTTAAGGTCGGCATTTCCTTAAAGTATGCACCAAGATCATCAATGTCTGAGTTTGGTATCCCGCCAAAAAGATGTGCTGATAGATCTTGAATATCTTCGCTATCACTCGAATCAACATAACGAGGTAGGTTCAAATTAAAGTCATTCTTTGAATTAATGATTTCGGTTATTGGAACTAAGCGTGCATACCCATTCAGCTCATTTTGATGAGCAAGAGCATCTATAATTTTGTGAGTGTCTCGATCACGCAAGCGATTCTTGGGACCATCCTTGGTGAAACCCTTTGAGGCGTCAATCATGTAGATTCCTTCTCTTGTTGCGGCTCCCTCTTTGTCAAGGATTATAATTACAGCTGGTATGCCAGTACCGTAGAAAAGGTTTGCGGGGAGACCGACAATTGCCTTTATAAATCCACGCGTGACGAGTTCTTTTCTAATTGACCCCTCACTGCCGCCACGGAATAACACGCCATGAGGTAATACGACAGCTGCCTTGCCTGTGGACTTTAGGCTTGTGAGAATATGTAAAAGAAACGCGTAATCACCATTCTTTTTGGGCGCTATTCCATATTCAAACCGATTGTATAAATCATTTGCCGGGTCAAAACCGTTTGACCAGGTCTTCACCGAAAATGGTGGATTGGCAACAATGAAATCAAACGTTTTAAGCTTTGTTGGATCTTTTTCATCTTTAAATGCTGGGGCGGACAAGGTGCTGTAGTTTGGCGCAATCTCAGCTGTTGGGCAATTATGTAGAATCATATTCATTCGAGACAGCGCTGCAGTTGCGTTATCCATTTCTTGTCCGTAGACAGCCAAGTCGAAGCCCGAGGCAGACTTGGCCTCAGCGTGAGCTTTAAGCAACAAAGACCCCGAACCGCAGGCTGGATCATAAATAGTCTGCTTCGCACTCGTTGCATTACCGACACCAATAGCCTTGGCCATAATGCGAGAGACTTCACTTGGTGTATAAAACTGGCCCTTTGATTTTCCTGATTCGGTCGCAAAATGCCGCATTAGGTATTCATATGCATCACCAAGCAGGTCATCGCCGTCGGCAACGTTAGTTGAAAAGTTCAGGCGTGGATCGTCAAAGATTGAGATGAGATTAGAAAGGCGATCGACCATTTCTTTGCCAGATCCGAGCTTTGCGGGATTATTAAAGTCCGCATCTTTAGAGATGATTACATCTTCGAGCCCATTTGCCTTAGCAAGCTTTGCGATGACCTTATTGATTTTGTCGCCAATCTCAGGATCACCTTTTAACTTTACTAAGTCAGCAAAGCTTCCTCCTGCTGGGACATCTAGAAGAGATGCTGGACCTGAGTAGCGATCAGAGACATACTTAACAAAAAGTAGGGAAAGGACGTAATCCTTGTATTGAGACGCGTCCATGCTTCCACGCAACTCATCACAAGATTTCCAGATGGAACTATATAGTTCCGACTTTTTTACGGCCATTGATTTTTACTCCACTCATTCAAATTACTACTGTGCTACTTACTTAATTAAAAGCAACTTTTACCTTGACAACGCTAGGCCCATCAAGCATAAGCATGGCAGGGTGGTAGGACAAAGATAGACTAATCACCACTTCACACACTTTAGTGCTGTTATAAATTCAATAATCCTGAAGCTTTCTAACCCAGGTGACCCCATTTTGACGGTCTATAGTCGCCACTTCAATCACTCCTCCAACTGTTGCCGGTCCATCAGCACCAAAAGAAGATGTGGCCTCCATACCTACTAGCGATTCAGCGAGATTTGCCAAGTGAAACAAATCTAAGCCCTCAATTGAGTCCAAAAGTGGATCAGTTATTTTTCGCCTAAAATGATCAAAAACGCCATCTCGCACTTTAATGGCAATATCCCGGCCAATATTTTCACCTTCATTGTTTTCAATTGCGTCATTTATATGGCTTTGTATGAGGTACTCCATATGGTCTAGGACTGCATATCGAAATCCCTGCAAAAATCCAAAAATGGCTTGATCCTGTGCAAATGGGCTGATGAGTGCAGCCGTCTCGGGGGATACTGAAATATAGTCACTCAGGCTGTAGACAAATTTCCCGCCATAGTAGCCTCTTACACGCAGTCGAATATTTCCTGCAAAGAATTCTGAAGCCCCAAAACCGATAAATGCCATGCTTGAACCGCCTTCAAAAAATTGCTGCCGGGCCAAAATTAGCGGACAGGAATTCATTAATATCGATTCAGCTGTTGAATTCATTTCTAAATCTTTGAAATAGAATTCTAGTTTGCCGTTTAAATCAAATTGTTCGCTCTCAAGAAAACTCTTGAAATATTGATCTGTATCAACTCCTGGCACAAAGTCAAGCGATTCCAAGTATTCATAACCTTCTTGCGCGACCGAAATCAAGATTTCTGCTTGACTTGAATACTGCTTTAAACTTTCATCTAATTCTTCCCAACGCGCTTTTGCACGATACTGAATTTCGTAAAAGTGATCATTAAGAAGATAATTTGCTCTGGGGAATTCAGAATCAACAGAATGAATTGTCGAATTGGTTCCCATCCAATTTGCAAAAGATTCGACATACTCTTCAAGAGTTGCAAATGGTGCTTCGAGAGTCGAGGCCCATTCAGTCACATAAAGTCGATTTGTTACCCCGTTAGTAGTTATGCTTCCAGAGAGCAATACCAAGACTTTATGCGTAGGTCCTAATTCAAGAATCTTATGACTGCTACCGATTGATTTTGTTCCACCATCGACGAAGGCAGTAATAACAGTATCTGATGCCACCGCAACGCCACTATGATTTGTAATTCCAACTTGTGATGTCAATTCTGCTCTACCTCAATATCCCTTTGCATGCGCTCTTTAAACTCCATAACATCCCATTGAAAGCCGTCTGCTCTCCCCCAGGGAAAGTCTTTTCCATCAGAGGCCACTATGTCTAGGGTCCTTAGGTAAATCTTTTCTTTATATTCAGTCAGGTTTGAGAGGGTAAGTTTTACTGGTGCAGTAACTCTCTTGCCCTCTGCGCAGCTGGGTTCACACAAGTTTTCAGAGTAGATACCTGTACCCGTAGCTCCCTCTTTGCTCCATGTACTCCACTGGATCTTTTCGACAAAGATCCCACCGTCGGCACACGTGATGGTGATGCTTTTAGGCTTGTATTCGGCTGTTTCGCAGTCCCAGGTCAAAACCTGTTCAGGGGTGAGAGTTTTGGATTGCTGGCTTGAGAACAAACTCACTGCAAGTGCGGCGGATAGGAGCGCCGCACCTGCAGTGATGGCGACTCTGGATTTATTCACCGTTAATGGTCTCTTCCAGGGTCTTAATTCGGCGACGGATCTCGTCGGCTTCTGTGACTCGACCCTTAGTGGTCAAGATGTTTGCAATCTCCTTCTCAAGTTCAATTGTCAGTTCCCAGTCTGTCTCAATTGAATTGGCATTGATTGAGAGTGCGTTATGTAAAAGTTCTTCTGCTTCATCGAGTTCGGCAAGTAAGACTTTGGCGCATCCCAGGCGATACTTTGCCCAGGTTTCTAAACATCTGTTCTGTGCTGTGATTGCAAAGTCCAAGCCTTTTTGAGCATGCACTGTTGCTTCAACACCATTTTTAACTTCTATGTAACAAACTGCTAGATACTCATCGCAGTAGTAAACCTTTTCAGGTTCCTTATCCTTCTTGAAGTATTCACGTGCCTTAGTTAGGTATGGAATTGCTTCTGGATATCTTTCCAACCTCATCAATGCAAATCCGACGTTGTAACTGTCGATTCCCATTGTCCAGTCTGATAGATCCGGATCAACTTCTTGCATTGCTTTCAGGTGGCAATCTAATGACTTCTGAAACTCACCTGCTGTGAAGAAGAATCTTCCTGCTTCTCGCAACATATCTGTTGCATCAACTGGGTTATCTTCTTTGAGAATATCTACTGCATGCAGTGCAAGCTCTGCAGCTTCTTTCTCTCGGTCGAGCTTTCGAAGTGACCATGTGATTCCCTCGTACACATGGAGTAATGCTTGGGTTCCTACAACTGCTTTGTGAGATTCATAAATCTCTCTGGCACTTTCACAGAGCGCGAGCGCTGATTTAAAATCACCGCGTTCATATGCCATGTGACTGAGTGTCACAAAATGTTCGGCGCGATCTACACCTTCGGAGCGAGGGATACTGGCCCATAGCTCTTTTTCATCTGGATTGTTTTCTGTGCTCACCTTTTCCTTTCTTCCGACAATGGTGCTTCTGACTGGTGGAGAAGTTACTGACCGTCACTGA
>Ga0164294_10005901_pt1 | contig 10478 bp, 11 predicted proteins | sample GEODES005metaG_FD_111479 | JGI IMG/M metagenome (GOLD analysis project Ga0164294, IMG submission 111479) | Oligotrophic lake water microbial communities from Sparkling Lake, Wisconsin, USA - GEODES005 metaG | ecosystem: Environmental > Aquatic > Freshwater > Lake | place: USA: Sparkling Lake...
AAGCAGAGGAAGCAGAGGAAGCAGAGGAAGCAGAGGAAGCAGAGGAAGCAGAGGAAGCAGAGGAAGCAGAGGAAGCAGAGGAAGCAGAGGAAGCAGAGGAAGCAGAGGAAGCAGAGGAAGCAGCAAACTGAAAAGTAAGTATCAGGAGGTGAATAAACAAAACAAACAAAAAAAAGGTTGCACCCTCCCAGCCTTTTTTTGTATGCCCAAGAAAAATTGAAATCCTACATCGGCTGAAAAGAAGACAATAGAAACAAACGATGCAACTTCCCACCTTTCCTTTGCCTGAAGAGTACGACCCGCTGTCACCCTTGCCCTTTCTCGATCTTGATGAGCTGAATGCGTTAACCCTGTCAGAATTCCAGTCCTACTTTGAGAAGTGCAACGCATTTATCGAGCGTTACATAGGAGAGGGTGAGACTCACTGCGAACACTTAGATGCGTACCGCCAACGGCTCTATAAAAAGAAAGAGGAGATGGAACAGAAGCATGGTGTAACCAGTCAAGGAGCGAACCGCGTTCCAGATGCGCCACTGCGTGGCCAAACACGTCAAGAGGATCGCCCGCTGGCTCAAAATGATCCAAAGAGACGGCGTCTAACGTACGAGAGCGTTGAAGACGGGGACGAGTCAGAGGACGATGAGTAACCGCATAAAAGGAGGCCATTAAACCAACCAAATAAAAAAAGAAAAAGAAGGCTGCATCCTCCCAGCCTTTTTTTTGTAACCCTGGGGGAGGACTTAAAGAATCCGATGTAAAATTGACAATGTAGCCATGCAATGAATGGAACAGTATTGTTTGATGTTAGAAGAGCTATATACCTATAACAAAGCATTTGATTCTGTTTCGTTTCGAGGACATAGAATGCATCGTCCAAAGAGAAGGAGGCTGTCACAACCGCCACCGCAACCGCCACCACCACAAATAAAAACAAGTGGTGGAATTATTCGGTATTGTACAAAGTATGGTGACTACAAATATGCACTGGTGCAAGGAGTGTACAGTGAGAAGTGGTCGTTTCCAAAGGGGCATATCAAAGAGGGTGAGAATGAGTATGAATGTTGTATGCGTGAAGTACGGGAGGAAACAGGATTGGACTGGTTACCGATTCCGATGACATCTCTTCAGATTGGGTATGGATATTATTATGTATTTGAGGTGGAGGGAGAATATGAATTGGAAGCAAAGGATCCAGTGGAAATAATGTGTACAAGATGGGTGACGATAGATGAAATGAGAAAGATGTCACTGAATGCGGATGTATCGCAATATGTCCGTTTCCTTACAAATTAAAGGGGCAACTCATCAGAAGGGGCAACTCATCAGAAGGGGCGACTCATCAGAAGGGGCGACTCAGAGTAACCAGGCAAGTAGGTAACACACAATTCACTCTTTTTTGTGGGAAAAGGGGATAGTATTTAAACGGTGATAAAATATTATACTATAGCAGAATGGCGGTGGAACCAACAATGAGTGAGGCCTCTCCAGCTCATGAAAGTAATGGTAAAACACCAAAAATAACAAAAGGGTTACGTTTTTATTATAGACATCGTGAAGAATTACTAAAACAAAGGAAAGAGAAGAGACTGGAAGACCCAGAATATCAAAAGAAAGTACAGGACCGTGAAGAGGCAAAGAAAGCAAAGGAGCAGGCAAGAATAGAAAAAGAAGAGGCTCGAAAGCGAAAAGAGGAATCGAAGCGGGTCAAGGAGGCGGAGCGCGAGGCGAAGCGACGAGCAACCGCGATTCTGGTCGGCGCCTTGGCGCCTTCCGGTTCAACGTAACATCGTGCTCGGGCTTAAATAATTATACCATTTGTAAGTAGATAGGGATAACATGACTTCAGAATTCAACACGGTACAGTATTGCATTGACAATAATATACCATGTTTTACATTCGCAATGGATGCGACAAAACGTGTCAACGTCAAATGGGGCGACATTACGCCAGCTACATGTGATAGGTACATTCATGCCCATCACAATGGATTAGCAATTATAACAGGTCACACCCATTTTGTGATAGACTTTGACGAGAAAAAGTATAACCCTCCACAGGCAATCAAGCAACAACTCATGGAGAACTGTTCAGCGGTAGAGGAAACACCAGGCGGATTCCATTTTTGGTTTATCATGGATGAACGAACCACACATTTGGAATCAAAGTCAAACATAGCATGGGATAATGCACAAGTGATTGGGTTAGACATACGTGCGAAAGGAGGAATATGCTATGTGGCGCCATCCCACTATAATGTAAACAACGAGACAAAGCGCTATAAATGGATGAAAGGTGATTTGTCTACCGCGACCCCCATTAGCAATGAGATGTTGATTCATTTATACGAGGGTGAAGTACTGGATATTAATATGGATAACGCAGACGTGGAAACATTCAAGGAGAATAACAAAATCACACTAAAAATAACTCCAAGAACGCATTCCTGTTTAGTGAAGGGTGGTCATCGTCACTCACAGGCGGGTCACAGTTGTATCTATCTAACCAAACTAAAAACATGTTATAGTGCAACCGCGACCTGTTTTTCACATGGCAAACGTAAAATGAGTAAAGAGATATGTGATACCTTGGTGGAAGACTATTGGTTAATAGACGATGGACAAGAGATTCTGAATGAATATAGTCACATGAAGGAGAACTTTGAAGGGTATAATTTCAAGACAATGTCACCTGTAGGGTTTTACACGTTGCTCAATGATATGTGGGTATTTCGTGAACGATCTCAGATGAAGACCGCTTATGAGAATATGCTATTACAAGACGGTACTCCATTCTTGGACAAATGGTTGAAGGATCCAAGTATGAGGACCTACTCCAAGGTATCCAACGAAGTCAGTGTGGATCCCACGGTATTTGTTCTACCTGAACCACCCGCACCCATATTTCTATATCAAACCTATACATGTGAACCAAACATGGAGGCCCTATCTGTATTGGACGAGTTCCTCGATATCCTGACGAACCGAAAACAAGCCATCAAGGAATACGTTATCAATTGGTGTGCACACCTGCTACAAAAGCCTCATGATCTTCCAGGAGTGGCATTAATATTTATTGGGCAAAAGGGAGTAGGAAAGGATACGTTTGGCGACTTTGTAGGAAATCATCTGATTGGATCGACCTATTTCCAGAACTATTCAAACCAGATGCAGTTTTTTGATAAACATGACACTTTTAAAGCAAATAAGTTTCTGATAAAGGTAGAAGAACTAAGTCAGAAAATATTCTCAGACGAGACCAATGACAACTATTTCAAGTCCTCGATCACCACTCCCACGATCTCGATCAATCCGAAACGTGGAACACCCTATGAAGTGAAGAACTATAGCAGATACATAGGGACAACCAATCATTCGAATGCGTTAAATGTTCAACAAAATGAACGTCGCTATGTGTTTTCGGTCGTGTCTCCAGAGAAAATGAAGAATCATGAATATTGGAATCGAATTCGTACGATACTGTTTAACCCAGAGGGTGCACAAGCGGTGGCGAATATGCTAATGGAACGAGACATCACATCGTTTGATGTTCGTGTATTGCCAGAGAACACATATTTGAAGCATATTCAGGACGAAACAGTGGATTCGGTGGAGCGATTCATGGATCAGACGGACAGCGGTGAATACACAGGAACACAATTGTATCAGAATTATAGGGATTATTGTACAGCAGAGGGTCTGTCGATCTATTCCAATACCAAGTTTTCAACCCAGTTGCTATTTTTGAGTGAAAATGGGAGCATTACTCGTAAGGTTACGAAAGAGAAAACTAAAAAGTCCAATAATTACATTATAGAATGAAGAGGTGGAGGGTTGGAAAATGGATTGTATGAAAAGGTGGAGGGTGGTGGAGGGTTGGTGGAGGGTTGCTATGGGAGAAACCTCAACCCTCCACCCAACCCTCCAACCGTTATATTGTATTACTTTCTATTTTATTATAAGATGTTCTAATGTATAATAATAAAAAGGTGGAGGGTTATAATAAAGTTAAGAAAATAAAATAAAAAAAAATAATTATTATTTTTTTCATACCCTGAAAAATAGACCCTCCATACCCTCCACCCTCCACCAACCCTCCACCCTCCCAAAAAAATTGAAAACCCTCCCTACTCAGAAGAGTAACCAGCAACCATGGAACACGCAGCAGCACCAGCAGCACCAGCACCAGCACCAGCACCAGCAGCAGCACCAGAAGCACCAGAAGCACCAGACGCACCAGAAGCACCAGAACCAGAACCAGAAGCACCAGCAGAAGACGATTTCCCATTTGCAGAAGTGTACGATGGGCCAGATGGCAAGCTCTACATCCGAATCAGGAACGAAGACCTCCACAAGCTCAAAAGCTGTCTCACCGCAACAGAGGATCTAAAGAGCAACCCTAACAGGGCCCATCCTAAAACAGAAATCATAGAGTGAGGATAGGATGAAATGTCATACGAATGACACCGCAACAGGAGATACCAACCATGAAAGGATACTAAAGCCCCCATCCCCCTCCCACAATAGGCCTACATCTGTCATGTACAAATGGGATGTCTGGAAAGAGCCCATTCACACCAAATGGCGAACCCATTGGTTCTCACAGCATCCATCCAGCGTCGCAGAATATTCCTGGAATTATCTATTTACGGGAGGAAAGGAGATTCGTCCCAAGCTATTCTGTGAATTATGGCACTATTTAGAACCCGACATACCCGTCAACACCGAACTGGCCTTCGCCATCGAATGCATTCATGTAGCCAGCACCATCCTGGACGACACTCCTTGGATGGACAACGCCTCATTGCGAAGAGGCCGTCCAACGCTACATACTGTTTTTTCACCAAAAAAAGCCCTGCTTTTAACGAGTGAACTCCTGGACATGGTCCGAACGATGTGGGCCGCGAATTGTCCCCCACACGTCCCCACCATCGTCTGGTATCACCTTCTTCAATCCGCCCTACAGCGTCTCTTGATGGGCCAATATTACGACATGGAGAAGAAGGGAACACTGCTTGAGCTCGCCTCGTTGAAAACGGGAGTTCTCTTCGAACTCGTCGCGGAGACAGTGGCAGTATGTATCAAGCTGGACACGGAGTACTGGAAGCGATGGGGCAATCATCTGGGCATCTTGTTTCAATGGATGGATGACTGGCAGGACCAGGAGGAGGACAACGCCCAAGGGAATCGCAACGCCTTTAATGAAGATGCTCAGACGACTCTGGAGCAATACAGTGCAATCTGGTCACATATAGAAGCAGGAATCGGTACACAATGGTTCCAGACACCGTTTGGTCATTTTATGCGAACCTATTTCACGCAGTCTCTTCTCTCTCTGCTTCCCGCCCCCCAAGAAACGAATGGCTCTTTATCAAGTAAGACATCGATTTCTTCTCCGGTTGTATCACTCCTCCTTCCTTCTGCTGCCGAACCTATGTTCCGCTATCGCATCCCATCCTCTCTCCCGCCCAACCTGACAGCAAAAGAAATCCTTCACCGACTGCTCTACCTCTCTCCGCAACTCTTCCAAATTCCATCTCTTCGAACGAATCTCTGGGACATAGATGAATCACGTTGGGAAGCGTTAGACGAATTCCAAAACCTATACGAAACGTATTTTAATTCGACAAAAAATACAGATTTATAGAAGTAATCATAAATGTCCTATCCTTTTATACTTGGAATACTAACCAAAGTATATGATGATAGTGTGGATATCAATCTATTTCCAGAGATCACTCCGTATCTCCAGTCGCTCATCGTCTTGTTCTTCGCACTAACGGCACATAACCAGTTTTTCTTTGTATTTCCCTGTATTCTGGTAACGGCCCTGAACAATGGATTCGACAATCCATTCTGGAAGTCGCTTCTCCCCGTCAGCATTCTGTTGAGCATGATCTATTTTCCATGGGGAGAGCGTCTACTCTTTCTAAAAATAGTGTTGTCCGTGCTCGCAGTTCTTATGATACTCGCAGTAGCCCTGGTAGAAGAGATCCTTTTTCCAGAGGAGTGGAGCAAACGAAAGATCCTATTCAGGAGTATATTGATTATCCTCTTGGCGGGTGGCCTTGTGGTGTATTCAACGATCGCCCCTCTTGTCCTGCCGCGATATGCAATCGAACCTCTTCGAATCACGTGTTACATACAGATAGGATTCACTCTGATGAGCGTGCTCACAATGTCCTACATGATGTATCAAGACGATACCCCTCCTCAAAAAAAATTGAAAGATTCCAATCTGCCATCTGAGTCAACCACCCGTGACAACAAAACCATGCAGACAGACGCAACACTCGCAGCGAAGATGCGAAAGGAGAAGGAAGACGGAACGGACAACATCATGTTTGGCTACGCCGTGAAGGGAGAGGACGGCAGACTGAAGTTTGTAATCCGACACGAAGACGCCCACAAATTCAAAGAGCATCCAATGCTTGAATTAGAACACCCTCCTTCCACGAACGAAGCACAAGCGACCGAAGTGACCGAAGTGACAGAAGCGACAGAAGCGACCGCATAGCCAGCTGCAACGTAAGAAAAGGTAACAACCTATAAAAAATAAAAAAGAGAGGATCCATGATGGGTCACCTCTTTTTTAATCTTTGGACAATTGGCCAGATATTTAAATGTATTGAAGAGGAATACGATTGAATAGGGAGGCGACAACAGAGAATCCAGAAGAGGAGGCACAATAGATGGCATCGGATACGGTCAATAGATAGAATTCAGCGACAGTATCGAGTACCTGTGAATCGGTTGTATTGTGTAAGCTGGTATGTCCGATATTGGAGTCAGTAATGGTAACATGGTTGTATTTGTGTTTGATTTTTAATTTATAGGAGTGATTATCACAGAAGAAGATGATAGGAGTATGGGAATGAAGTTCGATGAATTGAAAGATTGAATTTTCATCATACACTCGTACATCGTATGTACACATAACAAAGGATGGATCGGTCTCCAAGAATTGATCTCCCATGCGCAAATGGATGGAAATGTAATGAGGAATGGAAAGCATGAGTTGTGCACGGCGTATGACTTCGTCTGAAAAGTAAAAGACATCACGAATGGGAATGGTGATATTGTGGTATTGAAACGTATTATAAAAAATGGAAGGTACAATACAATAGTATTCTGTTCCATTAGGACATTCAGGAAGAATGGACATTTGGTATTCTTGGATGGAGGTAGGAGGTACAGGGCCGTCAAAATACATTTGGTCGAATCGTAGTCGTAAGTATTTTTCAAGTGGAATATGGTTTCGTTTATATAGCAAACGTATACTGTGTTGAATGCATAATTGCAGAGCATACATAAAGAATTTAATGCAGTCTCCAATTCCACCATCGCCTACTGTAAAGTAATAGACGATGGTAGGACGGGATTGATCGTATGTCTGAATGTATTGTTCCATGAATTCTAAGAGTAAGAAGGCAGAGTCTTTAAATGTAAGAATGATGGGTCACCTCTTTTTAATCTTTGGACAATTGGCCAGACATGTAGAAGAGTATATATCACAAAACAAAATCAAAAAGAATCTCGACCAGACTCGACAGTCCGTCTGAGATTTGGAATCGATGAAAAGAAGAAGAATGAAAAGAAGAAGAATGAAAACAAAAAATAAAACCAAAAAGATTCTTGGGCGGACTATCGAGTCTGGCCGAGATTTGGAAATCGATAAAAAAAATAACTTCAAAAAAAGAGAATAGAATACATTTTGTACTTTGTCATTTCTGTTTTTTGGAGATCTACTTTGAGACACTTGCAAATGTGAACAACATGATAAATAATAGAAATAGACAAAAATGCCATACATCGATGAAAATGAGAATGACAAGAAGAAGAATGAAAACAAAAAACAAAACCAAAAAGATTCTTGGATGGACTATCGAGTCTGGCCGAGATTTGGAAATCTAAAAATTGAGAGTGTGCAAAAGAATGATAAAGTAGATCATTTCATCATGTCCAGGTGGTCAGAAGAAGAAGAGCTTACTATTCTTGAGTCTATCCAAGAACTATGTGATGATACTAATTATATGGAGTTAGTATCATTTCATAATGAAAAATACAAAACGAATCGAACAGAAGAAGCCTACAAAGCTCGTATGAAGAAAATAGCAAAAGAACATGGCATTGAATTAAATACGTCATCAAGGTGGAAAGAGGATGAAATAGCGTATGTAATTGATAGAATTCAAACGAATCCATTCGATATTGAATGGACGGAAATAACATCCTATTTGAATAGGACAAAGGATGCCATTTATCGAAAATATAATGAAACAGTAACAGCAGAGGAGCATTTGGATTGTTGTTTAATTAATATAGATAGTGATGACATTATAGCTTTTATAAAAGAGTTAAAACATATATGTACACATTGTTCAGTTGTATTTTATTCGCAACCCTGTATATGGAAAGAAAAAGAGTACTGTGAAGAATGTCATAGCAAGTTATTTGAATTAGATAGGATCGAGATGTGGGAATTTATCCGAGATTACTCAATAAGACAACAAAAAGATTGTTGTAATCTGTGTAAAAAGAAAATGATTATTGATAAAGATAATATACGACGATGTCACTATGATCATATTAATATGTTTAATAAATCTAATTCTATATGTACAATGATACATACAGGAATAGATCTTGACATGATCTTAGATGAAATCGATATGTGTCAACTATTATGCATTTCGTGTCATAACATTGTAACAAAGATTGAGCACATGTGTGGCTTTATTAGAGTAAAACGAGCCATTCAAAAAGAATATAATGAAACAGAGGATGACGAGAAACGAAGTGAATTAATGAAAAAGTATTCAGACACATATGATTATTTTATGAGCAGTATATATAGTGTAATTAAGACGCGTGTGTAGTATGTCTTCCACAATGCTCACTGTTATCCGCCCGTTTAAATGTACATCTTAAGCCATTACTAATAATAGATGTACAACGTAGATCATCAGAGAGTTGGCTACGAGTGTATTTAACTTTTGCGGAATGATCATCAATTACAATATTTTTTGTAGTCGTATGTTCAGGAGTAGAATCAGTAACAATTTCTGGAATGGTTTGTTGAACAGATGATGTAACAGATGATGCATTAGATGATGTAGTCGATGGCATATATAGATGATGAATGTAGTTTGCTTCACGAATGAGAGCATCATGTCCCATTACATGATAGGCATAACGCAGAAAGTCAGCACAGAATTTATAATCGATTTTATCAGGATTCATATCTATCTATCTATCTATCTGACAAATGTTTTAAATTCTGATTACATTTAATAAACCATTCGTCGATATTTATCAGACATTGCAAGAGAATGCATCATTTTATTAGCGTAATCAACACGAGTCCCACGGTTTTCAAGTTCATGTTTTGCAGAATAGGAAATGAATGAATGTCGTAATGTATTGATCGTGACAGGAATATTTGCATACTTGTTAAAGATTAGTTGAATTCTTCTACAAAGTGTAAACTCAGTAAATGGTCGAAACTCTTGCTTTGATTTAACAAATGATGAGAGAAGATAATCGCTTGTATTGATTTGCATCCAGTCATGAAGAATATTATGTAATTCCTCATCGAGAGGAACGATTGTCTGTCCTTTTGATTTTGCATTTTTGTATTGATTGAATACAAATCTGGGATTCGTTTGAAGTACACAATAGTTTTCGGAATAATTAGGAGGAATGAGTGAATCTTCAATAAAAACCTTCATATTTGCATAATCTGCTCGAGTAGGAGGATGTAATACATATAGTGACACAATTACAAACTCTAAGAAATTATTGTAGTTTATTTTATCCAAATTCTTAGAAATCTTTTCATATACTTTGAGAACATCTTCCCAAATCATGAAAGATTTCTTTTCTTTCTCAGTTAATTCAAACTCTTTACCAATTTTATCACGTTCTATTTGTTCTTTAATAGTTTGACCAATCATTCTGTATGTATGTTTGATATTGTCAATATATTGTACATCATATGCAGATGTGTCATATGTAGTAAGACACCATAATATAGAAGAAATAAAGTTATTTAATGTTGATTGTTGATAATTTTCACGCAAAATAGTCATAATTTCATCGACATCTTGATCAAGACTTTGTGGAAATGTATACTTTTTATGTAATTTATCTTCGTATAATCTTCTAATGGATGCAATGGCTTGGTTATAACGTATGATTGTATGGTGACTATAATCAGATGACATGTTATGATACTACTATTATATAAAAAGAAAGTTTTAAACTTGCAATTTCAAACATAATGTAATTTATGTAACGAAAATAAATATTTTTGCGCCCTATATCTGCTGTTATTTATATTAAAAATATTTTTGCGCCCTAAAACTTAGATTTTTAACAAAATTTAAATAAAACATTTAAATTTTTATAAAATTTAAAAAAATCTTTTTTGCTGCCTGTAGCCAAATTGTTAAAGTTTCATGAAACTTTAACAATTTGGC
>Ga0164294_10005902_pt1 | contig 10478 bp, 8 predicted proteins | sample GEODES005metaG_FD_111479 | JGI IMG/M metagenome (GOLD analysis project Ga0164294, IMG submission 111479) | Oligotrophic lake water microbial communities from Sparkling Lake, Wisconsin, USA - GEODES005 metaG | ecosystem: Environmental > Aquatic > Freshwater > Lake | place: USA: Sparkling Lake...
AAATGGATTTACCGAAATATAATCCTCAGTATATTCATTTATATCTAGAGCTTCATCAGACACTTCTTCATCATAATTAACATCTAATTCATTTATAGATTGTAATATTCCTTCTAATATATCTATTTGACCGTTTCTATATAAATTAATATATTCTTCATATTCTGGAACAGATTCCTTATATATTAATTCAAGTCGTTCTAACCTTTTTTCATTTGTATCATTCCTATTTTGCCGTCTAGTTGTTTTTAATGATATTAATGATTGTATTAAATTAACGGTATCATTAAAAAATAACTCAGATGTAATTTCTGTAAATTGTTGTAACATTGTTTTTTGGTCTGGATAATCTGTTAAAACATCTCTCCTTTTTTTTTTAATTATTACCGGAACTTTTTTTTTATTTGTTTTATTATAATGATTTATTAATAAAGATATTCCAAAAAATCCCTTTAAAAATATTTGTACTTCGTTCGATGTTTTTTTAATATCATTTATATCAAAATCGGAATCGGATTCTTGAGGCAAACCTGCTAGCGTTTTTATCCATTGCATTAGTTGATTACTTTGTAAACTTTTTATAAATTCGGATACTTTTCCTTCCAACGAAGGGTCTGGATTTTGTATTAGAAAGTTTTTATCTAATAACTTTTGTCGTTTTATTTCGGATTCGGTTGGTTCTTCTTTGACTTCTTCTTCAACTTCTCTCATTGTTTCTTGTTCTTGAACTTCTTGTTTTTCTGATTCTTGTTTTTCTGATTCTTGTTTTTCTAATTCTTGTTTTTCTGATTCTTGTTTTTCTGATTCTTGTTTTTCTGATTCTTGTTTTTCTGATTCTTGTTTTTCCGATTCTGGCTCTTCTTCTGATTCTGGCTCTTCTTCTGATTCAAACGATAATTCATCATGGATTTCAATATCATTAATACTATTTATAGCTTCTGAAACAATAAATTCTGAATAATCACTTTCTCCACCAACGGCTCTTACATTTTCAATTGTTTTTTTAATAATAATTAAAAAATGATTTTTTTCAGATTCAAAAACTTGGGTATTAATACTAGTTATTACCGGAAATATAATGCTATTTATTGCAAAAATCGTCTCGCATTTTGTTAAATAATTACTAGCTCTTGGCAATCTAATTGCATTTGGGAATAAAGAATAAAATAGAACACATCCATTTATACTAAACTTTTTTGGTAAATTTTTAGTTAATAAATAATCATCATCTGTAATTTGCGAACCCTTCATATATTTAAGAGAAGGTATACCATCCTCATTCCATAGTTTAAGAATTTTACTCATACAATCATTTGTATTTTCAATATTCTTAAAATAAGCATTCATAAAATTAAATACATTGTTAATTATTCCGCCAATTTTAATAATCAACTTCTTTTTTTCTTTTACTGGAAAAGTAATTTTACCTTTTAGTTTTTGTTGAGGTCCATCTTTCGGTTTCAATTTACCATAACTTTCTCGTAATGAACGTAATAATTCTAAAAAATAATCACTAATTAATTCTCGTGTTTCGGAACTTAATATATCAAAGCCATCAAAATTAAAATCAGCCAGGGTTAAAAGAGGTTGATTTTCTGTTCCAAGTTCCTCTTCTAATTTAGTAATTGTAGTACGAATAAATGACTCCATTTTACTATTTATTTTGGCGGTTAACATATTTATTATTTCGGATTCAGTTTTATTTAATAATTCTAAAAATATAAATTCATCGGATAAAAGATTCGTTAATTCAAAAACAGGTTTATTTAATAAATATTTTGTTAATACTAATTGATAATTACGGTCCGCTTCTTTTAATTTTTCGCCATCAGTTATATCCTCGGTAGTTACTAATTTCTCTCTTATTTCTTTTAAAAACCGTTTATTCTTATTTAATTTATCTAAAAATATAAATATATTTTGGAAAAATACGGAAAAGTCTTGACTTAGAGTTTCTGTTTCTGTTTTAAAATCATGAATACTAATCATTTTTATATTTTTTTCTTCTAAAATTGGTTTTGCCTGATTATCAATATTAATCAAATCCTGACGAATATATAAAATAAATCCATCTTCGGAATTTTGAAGAACAATCGGACAATTATAATTTAACGCACATCCTATTGCGATACGGTCGAAAGATACAAACATATGTAAACCGTTTGATTCAAAATCCATTACATCCCCTACGAGGTCGTGTTTTGAATTTAATCCGGTCGTTCGGTCAGTAAATTGTTGTAGTTGAAATTTTTCTTTACAACAAGATAAACTTTGAGAAGCATCGCCTACTTTTTTAGCTAATATTTGATACTCTGAATTATAATCGTCTAGAATATCTAGAAATGTTGGTGGAATTTTATCATTTTTACTACTATTTAAAATTTTTACAAATAAATTTAAATCATTACCTTTTGCTCTATATCCAAGCATTTCAGATTTACTTAATATACCAGTTCCTCGAGATGATAATACTTTATCCGCATATGCAAAGTGTCTAGGCTTATCTGGGTTAATAATAATTAAAAATGCTTCATGATTATAATAATTACTATATAATTCATCTTTTTTTGCATTTGAAACTCGGTTGGATTTCACGGATAGATATAATTCTTTATTTGTATATAACATCTTTTCTGGATAATACTGACTATTATATTGTATTTTTGTTTCATTCTTCCAAGCCGGAAAATAAGTAATACCCTTTTTATTCGCATTTTCCCAACAGAAAATAAATTTACTGTCATTATCTTGAAATCCATATTCTTTTCCAGTATGCCATGCGGTTTTTCCTGCAGGATCATATAATGTTTGAGCGTTTTGAACCCAATAAAATTTTTGGTTACTCGTATTCGTCTCATGATTTATTAATTTAATATCTTCTCTCACATTCGCATATCCAACATCACAAATAATAAATATATCATTTGTCACATTAGAGGTAGCTAGAGCTTGTTGTATTTTAGATTTATTTTGCTCTTCTGTATCATGTTGAGGTCGAGATATAGTATGAATAATATATCTATCAAGTATACTTTGATTGAATAGAGTAGATGTTAATGGACTATTATCCTGTTTAAAATAACCTTTCATTTGAGTCAAGTCTTTATCTGTTTCGTTTTTATCTAAAATATATTCTGATAGAAAACTATTTTCATTCATATGATCGTTTGAACATTCATAACTACTAGGTATATTAGCTTTTACATAATTCTTAATTTTATCTAATGCCCCTGGACCAGAAAACACTTCTCCAAAAAAATCATGTTTTGCATCTGCAAACGAACTTATACATCCCATTTCCCTAGTATATTCTCCTTCTAAGTTTGTTGTCATATAATATTATACTATATTACTGTTATATTTTTTTTTGTCATTTTGTTTTTCTGTTATTTTTCTATTTTACCATTTTTTACTATATTTATATTTTCAATAATTAAAAATATAAACCATAAATTCTAGTGTAATATATAGATGTCTAATAAATTAGTAACGAATACTCTTGATGAAAAACATAGTGAAATCATGGAGCAATATCATATCAATGAAACCGAACTACTTCCTAAATTAAAACAAGAGATTGCCATTCTTAAAAATAAGGTGAAAACACTAAAAATAACCCAGATTGATGAATTTATGGATATTAAAGACACGATTCATAAAAAAAAGGCAGAAATCAAATTAATAAAAAATCAGAAGAATAAGTATCTCTTGGAAAATTCGAAATATATTTTTGATTATTTCGAACAAAAGAAGGATATTTCAAGTGGTGGTGGAAAACAAAATATAAATATTCTGAATCATTTCTTTAAAATAAAATCGCAAGACCCTTCAAAAACAACCAAACAATATGCCGCCTCTCGAAATCTATATCAACATTATTGGAGAAATGTAAATAATGAAATTACGAATATTCAAGATTATTTTATTCTGTCCGATATCTGCGAATCATGTCATATAGGCGAAATGATACCACAAGACGAAGAAGGAATCCTTATTTGTAATAATGAGAAATGCGGACAGTTTATTACCTATATTATAGACTCTTCTAAACCGACGAATAAAGAGCCACCGAATGAGGTTTCTTATACTGCATATATTCGATTAAATCATTTTAAAGAGATTCTCTCGCAATTTCAAGCAAAAGAGACGACGCAAATTCCCGAAGAAATCATTGAAAAAATAAAGAACAGGATTAAAAAGGAGAGAATACGTAATTATAATGAATTAAATTATGATAAAATGCGAGAGATTTTAAAGAAGTTAGGTATGAATCGATACTTCGAACATATCCAATATATAAATTCTTTATTTGGGATAAAACCGCCGATTATGAATGAAGAACTACACGAAACATTATGCGTTCTTTTTATTGAAATACAGAAACCATGGGCTGTGCATTGTCCTCCGAATCGCACGAATTTCTTTAATTATACGTATACACTTCATCAATTATGCGTTCTCTTAGACCAAACTCAATATCTCCCATATATTCCTATGATGAAAGACCGAGAGAAACAATTAGAACAAGATATGATATGGAAAAAAGTATGTATGGAATTAGATTGGGAGTTCTTTCCTACGGTATAATACCAGTAATCAAATTCAATAATAAAATCCTGAATAATATATATAATGGCTAGTCTGTCATCTATAAAATCTACTTTAGGAGGACTATGTACCCCTGCACAACTTTATTTAGCGTTATCAGTTATTGCTCTTATTTTTGTAGCTATAAATTCGTTTAGTATTACTACAATTATAATTAAGCTTATATTTATTACATTATGGACGTTCATACTAAATTGGATATGTTCAAAGGGATATACCAGTATTTCATGGGTACTAGTTCTTCTTCCTTATATAATGTTCCTTCTAATGTTTCTAGTAGCATTAGATGTTTCTGCTAAAACCGCAAAACATAGTATGCACGAATCTCGTCCAAAAGAAAAGGTTGCGACTCCAACCACTATAGTACAAGTTCCAGGACAAGTTCCAGTACCACCTTCAGCTCAACCATTACCTATGAATTCTATGAATGCAATCAGTTCTACAAATCTATAACAAATATGATAAAATAATTATGCTATTATTTTATCAATATATAAGAAGTAATGACGGTTCGAATGAAATATAGGTCTCGCAAAAGAAAACCTTTCAATAGAACAAAACGAAACCGAAACCGTAAACAAAAAATAAAAAGAAAACATCCACTCGAATTATATTCGGAGTATTTACATTTAGGAATAAACGAAGAACCAAAATTAATACCAATTGATTTTAGTGTAGAAAATCGGATGGACATTGAAAATCTATCATCGATTTCAAAAAAAATATTGGTAGATACAGTTCATAACTCGACATATTCTCTATTACCGTATTATTTTATGGAGCAACATATTCCAATAAAAAACCAAGACGATTATGTAAGTAAATATGATAGTGGTAACTGTGTATTTTTCGCAAAGAAAATATTGCGCGAATTAAAACGAAAAGGAATTCGCGGACATTTAATACCCGCGACTACATTAAGTCATCTTATGCAACCCGGATTCCCCGAATTTTGTCACTGTGTCGTTTTAGTAAAATTGGAAAACTATTTTATTATTTATGAACCCGCATTTTATATTTTAGAGCCAATTATAATTCATATCGATGGTACACCGAGTGCATATAAAGTAAGTGTATATGAAAAAGAATGGTTATATAGTTATGATAAAGATACAAATCGTATTAATGTAACGGATAGTGACGGTAATCCATTACTTTATTATAGTATGATGAATGTACTAAATCCAACGACCGCTATATCGTATCCCGTAAATATTCATAATAAAAGATTACCGATTGTAAAATATGACGCATATAAAAATAAAAAACAAGCGCATCTCTCAATACGTCTAGATACGAAATGTCTAGAAGGATATCAAATGCCAAGTGATAGTTATAGAGAAGACGAAGAAGAACTTGGTTGGTTTCCTAAATTTCCGTATAGTGATTTATTAAATGAACCTATTTCAGATATAGAAAAAAAAGAAAGAATAGGACAATGGGTAGGTCTCTCGAACGAACAATGCCAGTTTCTTCAATGTAATAAACCGGATTTAATAGATAAAGTGTTTTGGATAATTAAATATCATCATGAATAAATAAATATATTATCGTATATTGATTTATGATAATATATTTTTATGCGGCATTTAGATTGTTCTAAGACCACCGATGAGGTTAATACCGAGACCGGCACCAGCACCAGAACGGGCGCTCTGTCCCATAGATGGGATAAATACATCAAGAATGCTAAATGTAGCAGCAGCCATTAATCCGATGATTAATACTTCTTCGATATTAAGAGATTTCTTTGGGATAGTGTATGCAGCAACACCGACAATAAAACCCTCAATTAAGTATTTTATGGCACGTTTAATAAGCTCACTAAAGTCGAAAGAAGCGCTCATGTCTTATATATTATATAAAACAAAAAAATCTGGAATATAGAATATTAATCACTCTTGGAAATTACTTAAATAGAATTTCCTAAAGTTTTATATAAAATGTCGGGGTTCGAACGAAAAAATTTGGAAAATGGTAAACCAAATCCAAAGTATATCGATTTATGTGATGAGGACCCAACAATTGCCGGACAAAAATTTACTTGTCTATCATTTGTATCTCCCGAAAAAATCTTGAAAAATCGCGAAATTTATTTATTTCAACAATTCCTAAAGCAATGGGATTTCAAGAAATCGATGGATAAATTCCACGATTTTATTCAATTTATTTCCTATAAATATAACCTAAAGGTCGATTCTCTAATAAACGATTATACCGAATTTATTCAAGAAGAAGGTAGTAAACTAAAAACAAACTCTGTCGAAGACGATTATAAATCATTTTTAGATAAGAATGAAGAGGCGTTAACCGAGAGATTTCAGAAAGAGAACCAGTTTCAGACATCTGTTCGCGGATTAAAAGTACGCGGTGTATATAATTCGCAAGAAGAAGCCGAATTACGATGTAAGAAGTTGAGAGATTTAGACCCGAGTCACGATATCTTCGTAGGTCCAGTAGGTATCTGGATTCCATGGGATCCAGATGCGTATAAGACAGGTCGTGTTGAATTTATGGAAGAGGAATTAAACCAACTTCATAAAGAGAAAATGCTAAATGAAGAGAAGGCGAAGGAAGATTTCGAAAAGAGAGTGAAAGATGCTAAGAAAAAGGCTATTGAAGAGAATATTAAGAATGCACAAAAGAGCGGAAATAAATTAACACAGACCATTGATGAAGACGGTAATCTTGTCGGAGTGAAGGAAACCGTTGATTTTGATTCAAGAACAGCCACTACAGATGAAGAGACGAAGGAATATAATGAATCAGTAGCGGAGAAGGCACAAAATTGATATGTTTATGAAATTATATAAGAATAAAATCATTAGATATGAAAACAGAAACGATATATATTAAGGGATTAGAGCGAGAGATTATTTTTCATATTGGAAAAAACGAAACAGATAATTTTGACGTAATTGATAAAGGTAATATTGAAGACGTATGGTTTCATGCGAAAGACGTTTCATCATGTCATATTATTGGAGAGATTCCAGAAGATATTAAATCGAATAAAAAAATGCGAAATTATATAATAAAGATAGGAGCTTTATTATGTAAACAACATACTAATAAATTAAAGTCTCTAAAAAAAGTAGAAATTATTTATACGACTTGTAAAAATATCGTGAAAACGGATATTCCTGGACGAGTCGTTACAGAAAATCTAAAATCAATTATTGTGTAAGAAAAATAGATATACGAAATTATCGTGTTCGTTTAGTTTTTGTTTTCTGACGTCTTCGTTTAGTTTTTGTTTTCTGATGTCTTCGTTTAGTTTTTGTTTTTTTTGATATCATTCCACCAATCCAATAATCGGTGTCATCAACCTTCTCGTTTATAATTTTTTCTCTTTCCTTTTTCCGAATCTCTTCTAGGTTTAGTTCTTCAATACGTCTATTTGGTATACCAGTTCTAGGTATATAATATTGATACATAACCTTATGATATATTTTCTCATTTAAATCATATAATTTTTCTTTTAATTCTAACATTTTTTGAAATGATGTTGAAATAATATCAAATATTGGCAAAGTAGCTGAAATTCCACCATTCGATGTTCTAAGAATTTTTGATGGAGTCTCAAACATAATACGAATATCTTGTGGTTTATAAGTTGTGTCAGAAATCAATTTTGGACCTCCTATTGTAGTATACGTATTATGTATAGTTGTTAATACAGGATCATCCACTACTTCAATAAAGCCACTAGTATTATTTTCCATTTCAGATTCATCGAAGAACCCATTTTCTACTACAAACAATTTTTGTTTTGTTTTATCAATAATATCGGTTGACGCATAAACTAAATTTGCAACATTATTCATATCGGCCATAGCAATCTTATAAACACCTCCAATTTTTCTAACATATGCTGTTACACCATGTCCACTTTTTTCAGGCTTATATCCGAATGAAAATCCAACAATAATATCTTCTTCTTTTATATAAATATCACTTTTTCCTTCTTTTTTATCATTTTCTCTTTTGATAGACAAGAAGCTTTCATATATTGTTTGACCTGCAGTTCTAGTTACATCTAACACTTTATCCGTAGATATTTTCACTGTACTATATTCTATTTGGCTTAAACCTAAATTATCTCCAAATATTGGATTAGTATCTTTATTTTTGATTGCTTCTTCTATTTTTCCTATAAGATTTTCCGCAACATACTTATGATTATTTCCAATTAAAAATTCACTATTATATGCACATTGTCCATTCGTATTTAAAAAAACCTTTAAAAAGTTTCTTGTAAATAGTCTGTATTCATCACTTAATGGACTTAACTCATGCTGTTCTTGTATATCTCTTGAAAATCCAGATTCTTTCATTTTTGCCACTACTAGCTCTATCTCTGCTTTCGCCACTGCTTCTTCTAAATTGTGTAATGTTTTTATTGACCGTTTATTTCCATCTGGAATTGACTTTAAATAATCTTCATGTTTTTTGCCTACATTATCACGTATGTTTTGTAATTTTTGTATATTTTCTTGAATTAGTTCGCGATTATAATTTTTTGTTGCAGTGGCATGAAAGTCTTTGGGTGCGTCTAAAATTGCTCGGGGTGATATTGCCTGAAAAGAAACAACCGCACATACATGTAATAGTGCAAATAACATTGCTAATTTTCCTCCTCCATAAACTGTTTGTTTTTCCTTTAATAATTCTTCATGAACCCCACTTAACTGTTGTTTATGTTTTTTTTTAAAATCTTCAATAGTTTCAAGTTTATCTTTATCGCCGTCTTTTTGAATTGTTTTAGTTATATCATTTAACAATCCTTCTACATTAGCTGCTTCGTTAAGAACAGGTTCAAGGTTTGCATCATCAATTTTTATGACCCCATCAAGAATAAATCTCTTTTCCTTATCAACTTCTTTTTGAATATTATATTCTTCAGGTATTAACTTGTTTAAACTATAATCTAATTCTAAATCGCCATTTTTAATAATAATACTCTTTGATTCATTGTCGTATTCAATAGAAAATCCCATATATGTACTAAATGTATAAAAATGTAGTTATGGATTATTTTATTAAAAAATATTTGAAAGAATAAAATTCACTATATTATATTACAGAAAGATGGTCAGAATTTATAAAAAATACAATATCTTTATAGATTAATAATCTTAGTATAATATGCCCATAATCCTAACCCAATAAAACATTTTGCCGTACAATCTAAAACATTCATCGCAATATTTTTATATTCCTCATTAAACATATATACTATACCATAAAGAGACCATATAAAAGATACAAATATAAATAATGCGTAATTTGCAAACATATATTTCGGTTTTACAAATGTAACAAATATAATCCAAAACATAATAAAGAATGGTATGAACCCGAGTATCATTGCAGTTTGATGTATCATATTTCCCGATTCTCCTAAATAGCCAATATACAGCATCATATAATTTAATAATATAACGACAGTAATGACCGATAGTTTTATAGGTATATTTATATTTTGTCCGAGAACTAAACATAGGGCAATAAGCATCATTGGTGTAGTAATCGCCCAATCGGTATATCTCATCATTGTAATATTCGCCCAGTCAATAGGAATGTCTTGTTTACTAAATTCTTCTATTTTTTCAACGAAATTTGAATAGAAATATCCTGCGACAATGGATATACACGTTTCTAAATTCATTACGTGGCGTACTGCGGGAATTGTCGTTCGTAAAGCTTCGATAAATGTAATTGTTCCAGTTGTTAATAATAGAATATAGGTCAACATAAACGAGAACTTCACGTAGTATTGTACTGGATTTTTCTTTTTCTCTTCTTTTTCTTTTTCTGTGGTAATGGCAAAGTTTTCGGGCATTTTTGCTGGATATATTTATATAAGG
>Ga0164294_10005903_pt1 | contig 10478 bp, 10 predicted proteins | sample GEODES005metaG_FD_111479 | JGI IMG/M metagenome (GOLD analysis project Ga0164294, IMG submission 111479) | Oligotrophic lake water microbial communities from Sparkling Lake, Wisconsin, USA - GEODES005 metaG | ecosystem: Environmental > Aquatic > Freshwater > Lake | place: USA: Sparkling Lake...
AGCTCACATTCTAGTAGCAGTTCTTCTAGTAGTTCTTCTAGTAGTTCTTCTAGTTCTAGTGGTGGTTCAGCTCCAGTAAGAACATTCCCCAAAGGCGGCAATAACAATTAAATATCTTTTACCCATACCATGTTGTGTATAGCGCATGGTATGGGTATTTTTTTACCTATAGTTTACCAACCTATTAATTTGATTTCCATGATCAGACGTATATTTTTTATTGGTTTGATGTGTAGTTCTCTAACTGCTTTCTGTCAAGAACCGGCAGATGCATTGCGCTATTCTTGGTTAACGCCTTATGGTACGGCAAGATCAATGGCTATTGGTGGTGCACTTACTTCTTTGGGTGGCGATATTACGTCAACTTATGTAAATCCGGCTGGTATTGGTTTATTTAAAACGGGTGAATTAGTAGTTTCTCCAGGATTTTCTTTTCGGTCAAATTCCTTTAATTATTTGGGTTCGGCTCAATCTGCAAAACAATCAAATCTAAATTTTGGTACTACAGGTATTATTATTCCCTCGGCCGGCTCCAAAGATGGCAAATGGAGAAATTTTACCTATGCAATAGCTATTAATCGTACAGCAGATTTCAATAATAAAACTGATTATAAAGGATTAAATAGATCATCCTCTTACTCAGAAAAATATTTAGAGGAACTCATCAATAATAATATCACAGATCCCAACAAGGCGGCTGTAAATTACCCTTTTGGCACCAGTTTGGCGTTCAATACTTATTTAATTGATACCATTAATTCAGGTGGAAATGTTGTTGGTTATAAAACTTTAGCTACGCCACAAACGGGTTTAAATCAAACCCAAACTATTGAAACAACTGGCGGAATCAACACGTTAGCATTTGCTGGATCTGCAAATTTTGAAGACAAACTATATTTAGGCGCAACAATTGGAATCGATTATTTGACGTACAATCGAGAACAAACGTTTACAGAGCAAGATGCTACAACTAATAAGCTAAACTATTTCAATTCCTTCAGTGTACAAGAAAGTTTAAATACTGTTGGTACCGGCATCAATTTGAAATTAGGGCTAATTTACAAACCAGTAGACTATTTACGTATGGGGCTTGCCATTCATACCCCCACCATGTATAACTTAAAAGACACCTACTCTACCACCATCACTACTGATTTGGAAGGCTATGGCGGACAAGGTGTTTTAAAACAAAGCTCCAATGATTTGGTAAATGCGCCCGGCACTTTTCAATATGTACACAACAATCCACTTAGGGTAATGGCTGGTATTTCTTACGTATTCAGAGAAGTAAACGACGTAACCAAACAAAGGGCATTTATTTCTGGTGATGTAGAATATGTTGATTATGGAAGTTCTACTTTCCGCGAAGCAGACGTATCAACCAATGCCTATTTTAAGGATTTAAACAGTATAATTGGTACAGAATATAAAAGAGTACTGAATGTTAAATTAGGCGGAGAATTGAAATTTAACACTATAATGGTACGTGGCGGTTTTGCTTATTTCCCCAATCCATATACAAATAGTGAATTCAAAGGGAGCAAAATGAATATTAGCGGTGGATTGGGCTATCGAAATAAAGGCATCTTCATTGATGCTACTTTTGTACAACAGCTGGTAACAGATGGATTTTATCCTTACCGTTTGCAAGACAGTAATTTTTTCCCTGTTACCAATACAAGTGGCATTGGCAGTATACTATTTACCGTTGGTTGTAAGTTTTAATGTAGTATTAATTATACCACCTTCATTGTAATGTAGATAGTGATGAATTGGGTTTTTGGATCCAATGTATTGATGTATCTTTTCTAAACCAGGTCAATTGCCTTTTGGCATAATTGCGGGTATGTTGTTTAATTTTATCTACGGCATATTGCAAGCTGCAAGAACCACTTAGATAGTCGAACAGTTCAGCATATCCAACAGTTTGTAATGCGGAAAGGTGTTTAAAATCTTGTAACGATTGTACTTCATCTAGCAGGCCATCGTGCATCATTTGATCTACTCTTACGTTAATATTATTGTACAAATGTTCACGGGGCAAATCAATACCCAATTTAATCATATCAAAATCTCGTTGTTTTTTGATTCCTTCCCGAAAAGATGTAATTGATTTGCCTGTATGTAATTTAACTTCAAGGGCACGCATTAAACGAGCTGGATTTTCTAGTTCTGTTGTTTGTGCAATAAAATCTGGGTCAACAACAGCCAATGTAGTTTGCAGGTATTCAATGCCAAGAGTGTCATAGTCAGCCATTAATTTTGTCCTCAAATCGGCTGGTGTTTTGGGAATATCGTCTATCCCTTCACAAAAAACTTTTATATATAATCCAGTACCACCACAAAGGATGGCTACATTATTATTTTTAAAAATATTTTGAACAGCACAAAGTGCATACTGTTCAAAAATAACAGCATCAACAGGATTTTGTATGGAATGACTATTGATAAAGTAATGCTGTGCCGATAATAACTCAGATACACTCGGTTTAGCAACGCCAATATTCAATTCTTGATAACATTGTCTAGAATCTGCCGAAATAATAGAAGTATTGTATTTCTTTGCAAGAGCCAACGCCATTGTTGTTTTTCCAGATGCAGTTGGACCAGCAACAACAATAACAGTAGGCTTGTTATAAGAATCAAGTAGCATTATACAATTTCCTCTTCTGCACCTTCTTCACCGGCAACTTCTTCATTATCCTCAGTTACATCCCCCTCCTCGCCTTCTTCTCCAAAACCGTCGGTAGATAGTAGGTCGTATTTTTCTTCAATATCCATAAAACGTTCACCCAATAAACTTTTAGTGCCATATTGACTAGGTGAAATACCTTCGTTTCTTATTGCAGCCGGGTAAACAATTTTACTGCTTTCTTCTTTGCTAACATTAATCAACTCCACTAGGAAAGTCCAATTTCGATTAAAATCATATAAAAAGACGAATTTCTGATTTGGGTTGTTAATTTCAATACCGATAGCGGTATCCGACATCAGTAAAGGTTCTACGGTATACTCTTTTTCATATTTTTCAAGTGAAATTTCTCTACCACGGAGCCATTTATCATTACTACGAAAAAAAGTTGCTTGGTGAATATTGTCAAATTCAAAACTTTTTAAGATACACAATTGGAAATCATGAAAGTTTTGAGAATGTTTAATAACGATATCACGATAAACGCTATCATCCTCTTCAAAATACACCCTAAATTTTAATATGGCCATTTTTATTATTATGAGTATCGAAGGTAATTATTTTTATAAAGCGGCAAGCCCTTTGATGCCAAGTTCACTAGCTTTATTTATCAGAAATCTATAGGCAGCATCATAATCGTTTTCAATTTCACCATCCAATATGCCGTCTTTGATAGCATTTTTAAGTTCCCCTACCATTTTTCCGGGTCCAATGCCAAATATTTTCATAATATCTTCTCCAGTTATTGGTGGTTGCCAATTCCGGATTTTATCTTTTTCTTCCACTTCTTTTAACCGAATACGGACCATTTCGAAGTTTTCGAGAAATCGTTTGACTTTTTGTTTGTTTTTAGAGGTGATATCTGCTTCGCAAAGCATCATCAAACTTTCTAAATCATCACCAGCATCAAACAATAATCTACGTAGTGCAGAATCCGTTATATTTTCCTTGGTTAAGCAAATAGGACGAAGGTGCAATTCAACCAGTTTTTGAACAAATCGCATTCGTTCATTCATTGGCAGTTTAAATCTGGTAAATATTTTAGGCACCATTCTACCGCCAACGGCTTCATGCCCATGAAACGTCCAACCATGCCCTTCTTCAAATCTTTTAGTTGCAGGTTTTGCAATATCGTGTAAAATAGCAGCCCAACGCAACCAAAGATTGTTGGTGTTCACTGATATATTATCCAATACTTGCAATGTATGGTAGAAGTTATCTTTATGTCCCATGCCGTCAATATATTCGGCCCCGGCAAGATCTACCATTTGAGGGAAAATATAGTGTAGTAATCCAGAAATATACAACAGATCAAATCCAATTGAAGGCTTTGGAGCCATGATAATTTTGTTCAATTCATCTGTAATGCGTTCTTGGGAAATGATTTTTATGCGCGAAACGTGAGCCTTTATCCCTTCAAAAGTTTCTTCTTCTATGGTAAATCCGAGTTGTGTAGCAAATCTAATGGCACGCATCATGCGCAGGGGATCATCGCTAAATGTTTGTCCGGGAGATAATGGCGTACGAATAATTTTTTGTTCCAAGTCATTAACTCCATTAAAGGGATCAATTAATGTGCCAAAATCTTCTTTGTTTAAACTGATTGCCATGGCGTTGATGGTAAAATCCCTACGGAGTTGATCATCTTCTATAGATCCTGGTGCCACTTCCGGATTACGGGAGTCTGCCCTATAGCTTTCTTTGCGGGCACCTACAAACTCTACGTCAAAATCATCTAGAGGAATATGGGCAGTGCCAAAATTTTTAAATACAGAAACATTTGGGTGAGGATAAATTAAGTCAGCCACCGCATAAGCCATAGCAATTCCATCACCTGTGCATACGATATCGACGTCTTTAGTAGCTCTATCCAATAACTTATCACGAACAAATCCGCCAATTAAATAACTAGACACGCCGAGCCGGTCTGTAGCTACAGCAATTTTATCAAAAACCCATGTTTCCTTTTCAGTGCAGGAAATCTTCATGCGGTAAAGTTACTCATTAGTTGTTTTGATTCAATGATTCTGGCAATATTGATCGAAATCCTGTTAATAATTGTTCAGTAGTAATCTGTTTAGCACAATTAAAATGACCTTCGGGACAAGCTTTTCTGCCATGTAAACCACATGGTCTGCATGCCAACGGAACAGCAGATTGAACAATAAATTGCATGTCTGAAAGTGGACCAAATCCAAATGCTGGAATGGTAGAGCAATAAATAGCTGTAACAGGAGCATTTACAGCAGATGCAAAATGCATGGGAGCCGAATCATTTACAAAATTCATTAATGCATTTTTCTGTATGGCTACAGAAGATAAGAAAGATAATTTTCCACACAGATTCAAGATATTGGGATGAATGGTTGCTTTTTTTATCGTTTCCCCCAGATCGAAATCATTTGGTGCACCAATAATTAAAATTTTTATACTTGATGGAATGGCATTTAATAGTTCAATCCATTGGGGAATAGGAAACCGTTTGGTAAACCAAACGGAAGCTGGCGCAATAACGATGTAAGGAGATGTTGTAAAGATATCTGTTGACAAAAAATCGTCTTTGGATGGGAATAATGCTGGTTTTGCAGCCACTGTATCCGTAAGATGCGCAATCAGCTGTTGGTTTCGTTCTACTTCATGTATAGGATGAGCCAAATTACTGAATTGATGCTTTATTTTTTTATTAAATAGAAAGCTACAAGGGTTTTTATCAAAGCCAATAGTTTCCGATGCACCAGAAAAAACAGTTATTAATCCAGTTGCCGCAAACCGTTGAAGATTGATGACATGCGTATAATGTTGTTTTCTGATAGATTTCAATAAATAAAGTAGGTTACTGTATTTTTTATGTTTTTTATTCCAGACCCAAACATTGGTCAGTTTGGGATGATGTTCTAGGAGATCTTCATTTCCTTTGCGCAACATAAAATCAATGCTTGCGCTGGGATAAAACTGATATAATTTTTCAATTAATGCAGTTGCCAGCACCACATCACCCAAAAAAGCCGTTTGAATAATTAGAAATTTCTTCAAGAGTTAATATTAAATATAAAATTATACTATTTATGGATTTCCACATTGGTAAAAGAAGACAATGATTGCCTTATTTTTGCAAAAAATTACAAATGATTGGGAAAGAACAGATAATGGCTATTTGGGAAAATCGTGAATTACTAAAAGAAACGGCATCAACCGATGCTATTAGGGCAATTATTGAAGAAGTAGATAAGGGAAGATTAAGGGTTGCAGAGCCAACTGAAGAAGGTTGGGTGGTAAATGAGTGGGTAAAGCAAGCCATATTATTGTATTTTGGTATTCAGCCGATGCAAACTTGGGATTTACCGCCTTTTGAATTTTACGACAAGATGCTATTAAAAAAAGATTTTAAATCATTGGGTGTTAGAGCAGTTCCGCATGCCGTAGCTAGATATGGTGCCTATTTGGCTAAAAATGTTGTTTTAATGCCATCGTATGTAAACATTGGTGCATACGTAGATGAAGGTACGATGGTAGATACTTGGGCTACCGTAGGCAGTTGTGCTCAAATTGGCAAAGGTGTGCATTTGAGTGGCGGTGTAGGCATTGGAGGTGTTTTGGAACCATTGCAAGCGAGCCCGGTTATAATTGAAGATGGATGTTTTATTGGCAGCAGATCTATTGTAGTAGAAGGTGTGAAGGTTGAAAAAGAAGCTGTACTAGGCGCGAATGTCGTCATAACACAATCCACCAAAATTATTGATGTTAGTGGACCAGAGCCTATTGAATATAAAGGTGTTGTGCCGGCTAGAAGTGTTGTAATTCCTGGTACTTATAACAAAACATTTGCGGCAGGATCATACGGTGTTAGTTGTGCATTAATTATTGGCAAACGCAAAGCCTCCACAGATTTAAAAACCAGTTTAAACGATGCTTTGAGGGATTTTAATGTAGCGGTTTAGCTATTAGGCGTCAGTAGTAAACGGTGTAATTCTTATTTATTAAAACGCTAACTGTTTACTACTGACCAAACTCATGATTCCTATTTATACGAAATAGTAATTTTGGTAAATTAAACTTTTCGTTATGAGGAATATAAAAGCTGATTGTGGCAAACTGAAAATATGTTCTGCTGAAACTAATCGTTTTGCCACAAATGGCAATAGTAAAAAAAGCAATTTTACAGAAGGTAAAAACATTTACGTTCCTTTAGTCAATTTGACCTCTTTTGCCAATAATTATATCATTGAAATTTACATTCCCGGTATAAAAAAACAAGATTTAAAAGTTGATCTTGAAAAAAATATCCTCACGATAAAAATTCTAAAAAAGAACCATTTTATAGATAACAAAGGCAGTTTTATTTTAAATGAATTCAACTACAACTTTGATGATAGGGAAATTGATATGCCAACAGATGCAGAAACATGTCTTGCGCAGGTAGAATATCATGATGGAATTATTGTAATGAATATTCCCAAAACTTCTAAAGAAGTAATTCTATTTACTAGTCCGATTGCTGTTTTTTAGAGTTAATATAGCAATTTTAAATTTAAACTGCGATAATCGTACATATAAAAAGCCCCCAAGAAATCTATTTCTGGGGGGCTTTTTATATGTACGATGCATCAATTTACTTTACAACGATATGTTTATTGGCAGCCATTTTTTTGGCTTCTTCTTTTTTGGGCAAACTAAGTTTTAAAATACCGTCTTCATAGCGTGCATCAATACGTTCCTTATTCACGTCTTCAGGCAATGTAAAATTTCTGGAAAATGAAGTATAATTATATTCATTACGGGTAAATAATTCCTCTTTTACTTCACTTTTCTGTTCTTTTTCGCAACTGATGGTAATCAAATTGCCAGTAATGTCAATATTGAAATCATCTTTTTTCATTCCAGGTACTGCAAGAGACAAAATAAAATCATCCTTTGTTTCGGTTATATTAACGGCTGGAACCATCTGTGTTCTGCCAAGAATGGATGGTGAATCAATCCAAGAATTCCAAGGACGGATAAAATCGTCAAATAGAGATGGTAACATTTCTGTTGTTCTTGCCAATGTTTTTGTTGACATATTGTAAATTTAAATGGTTAAAAAGATCATTAAAGATTATTGGTAAAATCAAATTAGATCAAGTCGGAATTGTTATCGTTTACAGATTGAAGTCTTTCTTTAATTCCATCTTGCCAATCTGTAATTCTTTCCTTCCCTTTGTTAATCGATTCATTTAAGTTGTCAGTAATTTTCCTTCCTGAATAAGCAATTTTATTCCTTGTGGTGGAGCCCTTTTCCGGTGCAAATAAAACGCCTAAAATTCCTCCAACACAAAGGCCTGCACCAGCTGCAATAAACATACTGTTTAAATTTTTCATTGTAATATTTTTAGTTATCAATACCACAAAAGTGCAACACATTTAGAACTGTTTATTTGATGAAAAGCATATATCATAATGATTTCAATCATGCAAATGAATTTTAGGAAAACAATAGTAAACAAGTAAGATTTATACCAATGGATAGATCTTAAGAAATCTGAATTTTCTTTTTAGCAATGGCATCAAATTTGGAAGTCAATATGTAGATATCCATTGAAAACATTTAAAATCAATTACAATGAAAAAACCAATCATTTTAATGTCCGTTGCTATACAGTTTTTTTCGATTGCTGTATTTTCTCAGCAAAAAGATACTGTTGTTACGTTACCAGAAATTACTATTACAAAAAGTGTGGATGTAACACAAGAGGTAGATAAAGCCTTTGTTAAGGCATTTCCCAATGCGAAGAATGTACAATGGTATAGGCTTCAAAAAGATTATCTTTCAAAGTTTATGGAAAATGATGTTAAACATAATGCATTATTTAAGAAGAATGGTTATATGAAATATGACATTAGTTTTGGTAAAGAGGAGAATTTGCCAGAACGAATCAAAAAAATGATTATAGATGCATATCAAGAATTTAAAATCACCAATGCCTCTAATGTAAAATCGGCCGGAAGAGATATATGGGTAGTTAATTTAGAAGGAATAAAATCTTACATAATTGTTAGGGTTGAGGAAGAAGAATTAGAAGAAATAAAACGATATACAAAAGCAGAATAATTAGGCTACACTTAATTGCACAAATGATAGTTTATACAAAATGGTCAACGCTCTCCGCAACTGAAGTAATTAAAATGCTGCAGAGTTCGGAAAAAAAAGGGTTGGATGCTGCAACCGTTTCCAAAAACAGAAAATTATATGGAAAAAATAGTATAAGTGGCGGAGAGCGAACCCATTTTTTAAGTGAAATCTGGAAACACTTAAAAAGTCCTTTGTTATTGTTATTGATTGTTGCCACGGTAATATCCTATTCTTTAGGTGAAACTGTAAACGCTTCAATTATCCTCTTTATCATTATTGTAAGTGTTGGTATTGATTATTATCAAGACAAGGATGCTATAAATGCAGCAGAAAGACTCAAGCAAACAGTAAAAAACAAAACCACTGTAATAAGAGAAGGTCTTCATGTGGAAATTTTTCCTGAAGACGTTGTTGTTGGAGACATTGTAATTTTATCTGCTGGAAAAATAGCACCAGCAGATGGACGAATTATAGATGCAAAAGATTTTTTCGTTAACCAATCTTCGTTAACCGGCGAATCATTCCCTGCTCAAAAAACGGCAGAAACAATGGTTGGTGCTGCAAATAATCTATCAGATTGTAGCAATATTGTGTTTATGGGTTCCAGTATAATAAGCGGGATGGCTCAAATTATTATTATACAAGCGGGTGTTAAAACGGAGTTTGGGAAAATCGCACAACAATTAGCTGCACCAGAATTAGAAACCGAATTTAGTAGAGGTGTAAAAGAATTTGGTTTTTTGATTATGAAAGTTACTATAGTATTGGTATTGGCTATTTTCCTGATCAATGCTGTTTTAAAACACAATATTTTAGAATCCTTCATGTTTTCTTTGGCCGTTGCCGTTGGATTAACACCCGAACTTTTGCCCATGATTATGGCTATAACCATGTCTAAGGGCTCCTTACATATTGCCAAGAAAGGGGTTATAGTGAAAAAATTATCAGCCATACCCAATTTGGGCTCAATGAATATTTTATGTACTGATAAAACGGGCACCATTACTGAAAACAAAATTCAGCTCATCAAAAATATAGATCCCTATGGCAAAGACGCTTTAGAAGTATTATTGTTGGCCTATTTAAATAGCTATTTTCAAACTTCGATAAAAAACCCTTTAGATGATGCAGTCATTTCATTTTATAATCCAGACATTGGAGCGTATTCGAAAAAAGATGAAATTCCATTTGATTTTATAAGAAAAAAGATGAGCGTTGTAGTTACTCATCAAAACAATAATATACTCATTTGTAAGGGAGCACCGGAAGAGATATTTAAGGCGTGCAAAATGGAAGATGCGTTACAAAAAAGTGCCCAAACAGTTTATGAGCAGTTAAGCATGGAGGGTTTCAGGGTTTTGGCAATTGCTACAAAAGCTACTGGAACAGACGAAAATTTTACCAAAGAAGACGAAATCGATATGACACTAGTTGGTTTTGTGGGTTTTTTAGATCCCCCCAAAGCCGATGCTTTTGAAGTAATTGCAGCACTAAAAGATATTGGAGTTGAAGTAAAAATAATCACTGGAGATAACCTCTTGGTAACACAACATATTTGTACAGCCATAGGATTACCTATTAAAGGCGTTATTCAAAGTGCAGAAATGGATGATTTAACAGATGAAGTTTTGCAAAAAAAAGCATTAGAGACCACTCTTTTCACCAGATTTACACCTGAAC
>Ga0164294_10005905_pt1 | contig 10476 bp, 10 predicted proteins | sample GEODES005metaG_FD_111479 | JGI IMG/M metagenome (GOLD analysis project Ga0164294, IMG submission 111479) | Oligotrophic lake water microbial communities from Sparkling Lake, Wisconsin, USA - GEODES005 metaG | ecosystem: Environmental > Aquatic > Freshwater > Lake | place: USA: Sparkling Lake...
ATGAACATCTTGAATGGAGAGAGATGTCCCTAGATCCAAATCGGCAATGTCATGAAAAAAGCTTCGCAGCGTGATGAGCGTGATTACTTCGAATTGTTTGCCTATAAACTCTGAAATCGATTTTGGAATGATGATGACTAATAACAAAACCTCATAAAATAAGATAAAACTGAAAGGCGTGTAGATCGCCTTCAAATAACTGTGCTGGAAGTTTTTGAAATACAACACGTTATTCGCCAAAAATATAAAACCCAAATGCAGAACAAAGGCGAGCAATGCGAGCCTCAAGATAAAAAGCTCCACCATTCTAACTCGCTTAGGGTTTAAAAAGCGATCGAATAGGAGGCTATAGGTAGTTAAAAAATTCAACATATCTTGGATGGATTTGGGAATCCATTCTGTTTTAGTGGTTATTTTTTATTTCGTGGAAGCTTTCTTTTCTTTTGCCACTGCTTTTTGCTCATCGTTCCCCAAAACCTCTATTTGATCTTGAACGATTTCCTTAAGTGAATGATCAAAATAAACGCCATCTGATTCCATGTCTGCGATGTTGCGGTGCATGGCTTTGTAGATGACCTTTTTTTCTTCGGTGGTCAACGATTTGTTTGAGGCAAGATTTCCAACGAAATTTACTAAACCGGCTCTAGGGCCCGATTCTTTTTGAAAAACATAGGTCTCTTTCTCCATGACGGAGAATTCTCTGTACACGGCTATGATAAATACGATAAATAACGTCGATATAACCGCGGTAAGTAGAATAATATCCATATTCATTATTTTTTCAGTTTAGAGTTGATAAAATTTAATAAACCAAGGATCGTTGGCGGCCATAAACCAATAAATATTGCCTTGTCCTTGTCTCCAACCACCAAAAAAAGGTATTCACTGACAAAAATGACAATGATAACAACGATGATGATAAGGATTTCTGAAGCTTTAAAGTTTTTAAACATGATGCGTTTTTTAATTATTAAAATGATTTTAGAAAATTGTTTAACAGAATAAAATTTCTGCTGATTACTAGTGAGCAATGAACAAAATTAAAGCCGTAGAACTTCTACGGCTTTAAAATAAAAGGAACCCTTGACTTATTTTGGAAGTACTACCGTGTCAATCACGTGGATGATTCCGTTTCCTGCCTTCAAATCCGTGGCAACAACCGTAGCCGAACCACCTTTTTCGTCAGTCAATACTACTTTTCCGTTTTTCAACGAAGCTGTTACTGTACCTCCGCTCACTGTTTTCAATGCTAAAGATCCGTTTGCCGCTGTAATTGCTTTCACGACAGTCGCCGCATCAAATGTACCTGCAATCACGTGGTAAGTAAGAATTTTAGTCAATGTCGGCTTATTCTCTGGCTTTAATAAAAACTCAACAGTACCTGCAGGTAATTTAGCAAATGCCGCATTTACAGGTGCGAAAACGGTAAATGGGCCTGCACTTTGTAATGTCTCAACTAATCCTGCTGCCTTTACAGCTGCCACTAAGGTGGTGTGGTCTGCTGATCCGACAGCAACATCTACGACTGTTTTTTGAGCGTTTGATGCAAAACTCATCCCGATTAAGGCGATTAATGTCAATGTAATCGATTTTAATTTCATTTTTTTTGTTTTAGTACTTCCACATAACTCTTTACTTGTGAATTAGTTTTGACTATTTATTAATGAATTGTAAAAGGTTTGTTTTCCTTTAAATAATCGTTCCATTCCTCTCGGCTTCCTCGAAACACGTTTAAATCAGCCCGATGTGTGATTTCCATCAAGTCAGCGTTGATATTGAACTGCCAAAAGGTACAATCCATCATCGCCGGTCGCCAGGCATTCGTTGAACTTAACCAAAGCGTATGCTCATCAAAATCCTTTTCCACAAAATCTGAATAACCATTGCCATTCGTGTAAATAATCGGTTTTTGTCCTGTTTTTTTCTGAATGTGACGCATGAAATCGCGCAATCGTTTGATGACTTTGTCTCGTCGGATTCTGGGGTTGTTTTGTTGCTCCACATCCACGATGAGGGGAACGTGAAATGTATGGCCTTTGATCCGCGACAAAAAATGCTGGGCCTGTTCCTTCCCATCCGTATCAAACCTGAAAAAATGGTAGACGCCTAAGGCTATGCCCTTGTCTTTAAAGCCCTCATAGTGGGTTTCGAAATCCCGATCGTCCAGCGAAGTCCCCTCCGTGGCCTTTAGAAATACGAAATCCAAACTATCCAAGCCCTCATAAATGATTTTGCCATTGTGATGAGACAGGTCCAAACCCCGAACGGAATAATCGGAGGCGAGATGCCAAGGGTCCCGATTAGGCCGCAATCTACTGCGTGTCGATCGCGTTTGTTTCCAAACGAGGACTGCCACTAGGCCGAAAAAGAGAAGGAATAAAAAGCTAATGCGTTTAAACATGGCTATTAATGGTTGGATTAAATGGAAATCGACCTAAAAAAACTCATCAAATATAATGCAGATTTCCATGATTTATGTTATCACTTAAATGTCATCGAATATTTTACCGTCACATGGGGTCAAGGCATATGAGATTTGCCAAATTTCTGTAGATTTGCCATGCCTAACCCCTAAATAAAACCAATGAACGCGTTTAAAGCCTATATTCTTGCCCCTCAAAAGCAAGGCGCTCATATCAACCTAATCACGGATATCCCTGATCTTTCACCGAAAATTAATGAGCTGCACATGGTGTGGCCAAATTATCCCTTCCCCGACACAGCCCCAGAGAATGCTTTGTGCCTTTGAAGGGCTCAGGTTTGAATGACCCATCGAGATTGCGGGGGAACGTCTAGAAAATATTTTAGTATAAATCAACGAATTCTTAAATCCAATGTATGAAGAGTAAGCTCTACGCCTATTTTAAAAATCAAATGCACGGGGACTATAAAATTTGGTTAATCGTCATGATTTTAAATGCCTTCGGGATGGTCGTCCAATTTTCAGCCAAAGGCCGCTTCAATATGGAAGGACCTTTCGAGCCCATCTTAGGCATGATAAAACCGTTGATCATTCTATTTATTTCCTTTTGGGTGATGGCTTGGGTATCCCGACAAGATTACGTAAGCGTCATCAAATACATCACTTTACTCCTTTTTCTCTCCTGGGGACTTGTTCTTTTTGCCTATTTTTTTGGTACGGAAAAGGGTGGGGCCAGTCGCTGGGTGGACCTCGGACCCGTAAGTTTCATGCCTTCGGATATGGCCAAATTATGTTTGACGATTAGTTTGGCGAAAATGTTTTCGACCCGACAAGCCAATCCTTCCGCCTATACGCCCTGGGTCATATTTTTAATGTTAGCCCAAATTGGGATCACGTGTTTCCTCGTCATGCTTTCGAACGTATCTACCAGTGGCATTATTTTCGCGACGAGTTTGGTGGTCATGGTGTTTGGCCGAGTACCTTGGAAATCCATTGGCATTATTTTTTGTATCGTGGCGGCCTTGGCGGTGACGGTTATTTATAAAGGTATCGGTCAAAGGTCTGAAACGGCGAAAAATCGAATCGAAAATTACATCAAACGAGTTTTCATACATTCGGATTCCAAACAAAACTTGGTAGATGATAAGAAGGAAAATTACCAGTTGCGGCAAAGCCTCTACGCCATCTCCACCGGTGCCCTACGGCCCAAAGGTCCCGGGAAAAGTCAATTCAAATTTCATTTAACCCAAGCCGAATCTGATTTTGTCTATGCGATTATCATCGAAGAATATGGGATCGTCGCCGGCCTATTTATTCCCTTTCTGTTTATGGCCTTGGTCTATCGAGGGGCACTGGCCATCAAATACAGCGCCAAACCCATCGGTGGTCTGATGGCAGCCGGTTTGGCATTTTCAATTTCTACACAGGCCTTTATCAACATGCTCGTGAGCGTAGGCGCGCTGCCCGTGACGGGCCAACCTATCCCCATGGTCTCCGCCGGAGGTACTTCCTTGTTTTTTACGGCCATTTCGATCGGATTAATTCTATCGATTAGTAAGGACAAGAAGAAGTATGCGTAGTGGTTTTTATTCGATATACTCGTTTCAAATCTATTCCTCACCGCCAAAGCGATCGAGGGATTTTGTTACATATATGTTTTAACGTGTATTTGAGTGGGGGCTTGAAGAATCTTTTTACCTTTTTAAAAAGGGTATATGCGCGCACTAAAGTTGATTTTCTTGGTATTTATTTCATTCAATTCATTCGCTCAAAAAAAGGATGTTATTGTAGAAATATCTGATTTAAAGGAGCAGGTTAAAAAGCTTCAAATGGAAAATGAAAAACTTTCCACAGAATTGATTCATTCAAATTCGAAAAATGAGAATCGAATTTTGGATCTAGGCGTAAAATTGGAAAATCTTCAATTTGAATTTAATGTGCTCAAACGCCTCGTTGAGCAATACCGAAATGGTGAAAATATTCCTAATTCTACTCCATTAGGAAATAAAAGTTCATATCCAGATGTAGGTGTCAATGAAAAATCTGACACGAAAGCACCTACTTATTCGCAATGCTCCGCAACAACCAAAAAAGGAACTCGATGTTCCAGGTCTGCTCGTTCGAATGGGCTGTGTTGGCAGCACGGCGGATAAAAATAAATAGTAAAAAATTCGAGGGCCTTGTACGAATTTCCTCAAGTTTAAATTTTAAAATCTATTCAATGATTGCCTGTTCATGGATCATTTCAAGGTACGTATGTAGGACAACAAATCGGCCACTTCTTTATCACTATACTGGTCAATCAAACCTTTGGCCATAAAAGAGCGGCCTCCCATAAAACCTTGGTTTTGGATGCTGGCGGCTTCAATGAATACACGAGTTCCACCCATAAAAGCGAGGGTGGTTCCGCGGGCATCTTTGTTGACCAAATAACCTTCCATACTCTGCCCATCTTTTTTCCGCACCCGATACACCGCATAATTAGATTCCACCGCCGCATCCGGATTCAGGATGGCTGTCAGCAGCGCTTCATAATCGCGGGAAGCGGAGCCGTCTAAGGCCGGGGCGATATTTTGACCCTGATTGCCGACTTGGTGACACAACAAGCATGTCTGAAAGAGCTTTTTCCCTTCTTTGGGATTCCCTCCGTTTTTATTCGCAATGATCAAATACCTTTTAAGGTCCCCATCGAATGCCTTCTTTTTTTCCTCTTCTCGCTTTTTCACACCTTCCAAAATAGCCCGACCTCGATCATCCCCGCGATTCGCATTCACCACGCGCTCGGCGGCCGAAAGGTTAAAGGCCGATAAATCCAATGCTTTTTGGCCAAACACATGCATTAACACAGCAGCACTTTGGCTTGAGCCCGATAAAATGCTGACCATTTCTGTTTTTTCTGTCGCTTTCAGGTCGGGCAGCCATGTCAATAAAGCCTTCTCTCCCTCCGCCTGGCTCGCCTTGGAAAGGCTATTCAGCGCGGCCGTGCGCACCTCAAAACTCATTTTTTTATTCTGTACAATCCGCATAAAAATGTCCTGACTGGCTTTGGGATTCATCTCTAATGCTTTCAAAGCAAGTCTTAGGGTATTATCTGGGCTTTGATCCGTGATTAAAGAAATAATGGCCTCCCGTGATTTTTCCATTTTAAAACGGCCAATCGCATCCAGGGCTAGGTCGATCTTCGGAGGAGAGTCGCTGTGCAATAAGCTGTTCACCGGAACCTGAAGCATAAGGGCCAATTCGGGTGATTGGACCTGGGCTTGATTTTGCAAGGCGTATTTGACATATGTCGCTGCATTTACTGGATTTTGGAAAACCTGCTTGACTGCTTCGTAAATTTCTTGGTTGGCCAGCATTTCCGTGATGCCGATAAAAGTAGATTCGTCGAGGGTGCTAATCTGAGCAGCGGGCCAAAATTTCAGAAATGCCTTTTCCTTTTCTTTGACAGGCAAGGCCTGAATAGCCCACAAGATATGAGTAAGTGGTATATTGCTAGCGATGGGAGCGTTTAGGTAGCTTTGTAATTCTTCGGTGTAATTTTCCAGCGCCCGACGAGCCAGAAAGCGTTCAAATTTTCTCTCATAGGCCCCGCCCATCGCATTTCCGGGGATTTCAGGTTTACAGGCACGAACTAACATATCAATGACCGCTTGGTCTGCTCCACCCGCTTCCGTCAGCGTACGAATTACCTGGGAGCGCACGGCTGGATTTTTATCTTCGATGAGCTCTTTTACGGAACTGGCCATTTGCGCTGGGGCAAGGGAAAAACTCGTCAACGAACGAACAGCTTCACGCCTAAGGTCGTGCAAAGGGGATTTTAACAATAAAGAAAGGAGTTTTGCATCGTACTGCTTAATGCCTTCCAATGACCACAGGGCATGAATCCGTGTGACTTCGTCTTGGGATTCGTCGGAAGCCATGCCAACAAGACCCTGCGCTAGGTTCTTCGTTTCTGATCGCGGCCGATCGGAGATCTGATGCCAGGCAGCCCGTTTTTCCCAAAGTGAGGGGGACTTTAGGAAAATAACCAATTCCTCCGTTTTCACCTCATTGAAATCTGGGATAACACGGGGCTTTTGACTCATGTGACGGATACGCCAGATGCGGCCATGTTCCTTATCTCGATCTGGGTGGGTGGTTGGGAGTTCGTTGTGCGAAATGATTTTGTTGTACCAGTCCGCGATGTAGAGGCATCCATCTGGGCCAAACTCCATATTAACGGGGCGAAACCAGTCGTCTTCGGAGGTCAACAAATCCGGTAAATGTTTGGCAGTAATGCTTCCATCCGGATTGCGGTTGATCTGAACCGCATTGATCGAACTTGTGATCGGATTTGCGAGAAAGGCCACATTTTTAAATTCTTCTGGAAATGATCCAGCGGCATCATCTGCGAAAGCTGTTCCTGAGATTCCGGTTCCACCCACACGGAATTCGTGGAGGGGAGACATGAAAGGTTGATACGCACGAAGCCGATCATTTCCAATCCCTGGAAAGCCCGAACCCGGTTCCATGGGTGCCACGGAAAATCCTAAATCATTTGCTTCAGAACCATACCACTGACCATTGCCCCGGAGCTGAAAGCCCCAAATATTATTGAGCCCCGAACTGACGAGTTCCAGTTTTTTTGCGTCTAAGGAAAAGCGTGCGATCTTGCTGTAATCGATCTTGAGTTTTACGTCGCTGTGTAAAGAGGAAACGCCACTTTTGTTCAGGGCTCCTTGGCTAAAATGAATCCAATCGCCGGGTGCTCGGATGAGCACATGCGCCATCGTATGAGTGTCTGTATACCCAAAACCGGTGAGGAGGGGAGTTCGTTGATCCGCTTTCCCGTCCTGATCGGTATCCTTCAGAAAAAATAGTTCGGAACCTTGCACGACATACGCACCATTTTTATAGGGTAGCATACTCATGGGAATCGTGAGGCCATCTGCCCAGATATTGGTTTTGATGGGATTTTTGCCATAGAGGTCGGAGAATACGAGTATTTTATCGGCTCCTTTTGTTTTGCCTTGATAGAGATCCAAAATCCGTTTAAAGTTTGGATGATTTTTCTGCGCTTCGGGGTCGTCCATGAGTTTGAGCAGGTCGTTCCATTGGATGTCGGCGATGGGATCTAATGGGTACATGGTTGCGGTTTGCGTCCAAAGCCTGCCTGCATCATCGAAGGTGAGGTCGATCGGGTTAATCAAGCCCTCTTTTTCGCTGGCCACGAGCTCGATCACAAAGCCTTCAGGTACTTTAAATCCGGCAAGTTCTTGCTCGGGTGTGTAGACATGCGTGCGTATCGACTGCGTTTTTTTTGATTGAGCAAATAAGCTTGGACTAAGGCTCGATACAAATAAGATCGAAATGAATACAAGAATAAGCTTCATAGGTTTTCTGAAATTTTAGCAAAAAAGCATGTAATTTTTTTTGGATTTTGGTCCTTTCGACGCGTTTTATGTGGTGTCAAAGAATTAGATCTTCATTCAGGGAATTTCGGAAATACTGAGATCTCTGAACTCGACTTGGGCTATACCGCCGCTATGAATTTGTACCGCAATGACACCTTTTTGGGGTATTTTGGGGTCTTTTTCTATGTATTCGCAGGTTTTGACCCCATTGATATACAGTTCATGCAGGTTGCCTTTGCAACGAATAATATAGCTATTCCATCCATCTTCTTTCAGGAGATGTTTTAGCGTGCTTAGGTCTCCGCCGACTAATTTCCCGCGGCGATGCTCGTCATAAATATCACCCCAGTATCCGTTCCCGATATCAGCTTGGTAACCGACCATTTTTCCTCCTTCTATGTTGGACCGATATTGAATACCGCTATTAATCATACCGGTTTTAGGATCACCCGATAAGCGGAAAAGGCAGCGGAATTCAAAATCAGAATATTCCCGAGTGGTATGTAGGTAGGTGTTTGCGGGTATTTTATGGATGCCATCGCCACTTCTGAGGACGCTGTCGGCCACAAACCATAGCTTTTCATGCGTGGGGTCCACGGTTTTCCAGCCATTGAGCGTTTTTCCATCAAAGAGAGAGAGGCTTTTGGCGGTCGACTGGGCGGATAGGTGTAAGGAACCTGAAACTAGGAAAAACAGTATAAAAGTCAATTTTGCTAAGCAATTTGCATGATGATTTTTGTTCCAATATGCGCTCATTTTTTTATATTTTGGGGATGATAGGTTTAAATTTCTTGGGGTTTTGGATATTAAATATACTGATAAAATTGTAATTACTATTTTTACCTTTGGCAAACCTGCCGCCCCTTTGGCAAACCTCTAAGGTTTGCCAAAGTTTATCCAATCGTGGTGGCTTTGGCAAACCTGTAAGGATTGCCAAAGTATGACTTCTTTGGTAAACCTGTTGCCCCTTTGGCAAACCTGCCCCCCTTTGGCAAACCTGCCCCCCTTTGGCAAACCTCCAAGGTTTGCCAAAGTTTATCCAATCGTGGTGGCTTTGGCAAACCTATAAGGATTGCCAAAGTGTGACTTCTTTGGTAAACCTGCCGTCCCTTTGGTAAACCTGCCGCCCCTTTGGCAAACCTCTAAGGTTTGCCAAAGTTTATCCAATCGAGGTGGCTTGGGCAAACCTGTAAGGATTGCCCAAGCGAAACTAGTGTGCCAATGAAATGGCAAGCCTACCTAAAAACTTGCAATTCATAAATTGACCAATGATACGTGGGGTCCTGGCTACTTTGAACTATTTTTAAATACCTAGCTTTTTGGGGTTTAAAGGTGATGGTGGTAATTCCTAATTGGCCCTTGCCTTTGGCAATGGGCAAGCCCCATGCTTTCCCATCTTTAGAAACATGCACGGAATATTCCTTAGGACTATCCCAAAGCGCCCAGCTATTTTCAAGAACAATTTTACTAAATTGATTTTCTGCTTTCATGTCCACCATGAAATATTGTCCTGGGTATTGGGTTTTTGTCATGTCACGCCAACCAGTCCAATGGTCATTGTCTATCGCATACTGCGCATTAATTGTAATCGGTATTTTATCCCCACTAAATAAAAAAATAGAATCCCTTACCGAGGCCGATGCGGTCCAATTTCTTTTGTTTAACATAGGCAAATTCAATGGCGGCTTAGCACCTATTTTCGCATTTGATAAGTTGACCTTCCCCTCACAAATGATATCCCAGGTGCCTGGCATTAATTCAATTAATATGTGCTCCTCATTTTCTGATAAGCGCTTGATCCCTTTTAGTTCGTACTTAAAATTCTTTTTCCAAACAACGCGATTGTTTATTTTGATCAGGTTTATCGATTCAAAATCTTTTTTAGGAATGCCCACCGTGGCCACCGTTTTTAAAGGCGAATTTAAATGAATGCCATATTGAGATTTACTTTTCGCATAGTTGGCTTTAATGAGCCCTTTAATCGTCGGGACGGTCACAGAAACTTTTTGTAAAAATCCCAAGGTAGGAAACACTTGATAGGTGGCCCAGCCGGGAGTGATTGGACTAATTCCGCTAATCGTTTTGGACAAATTTATGACAGGTGGATTCCAACCATGATTGAGTGATGAGGCATCATCAAATGCATCGATTCGGGAGGCCCACCATCGATCATAATGCTCCCATAAGGTTGTGAATGGCGCATCGATCATCGTTCGATATCGATTAGACATTCGTAATAATGCCGCATCCTCTTTCCCTATTTTACACATGGCTTCAAAAACCCATCGGTCAAAAAAGCAACTTGAAAAGGTTTTCGTATGTAAGACATGCTCAAAGATCAAATTCCATTTTTCTTTTGTCGCTAAACCTACATTAATCGCCATGGCATTCGCACGGTCATCAGGCTCCGGCACTAAATTTGATTGATAGGCATTTCCTTTCCAATATTTTGAATCAAAGGTTGTTCGAATACTGTCTAATTTTTGGTTAATCTCTAACGTATCAGGTACATGATTAGTTAGGAGGGCCATTTTTTTTAAAATCTGAAGGTCATTAAACATAAAACAGGTTTCGAGGATCGGGGTATCTTTGTTTTCTTTACCCCAATCAAACCATTGTCTTTTATTGCCCGGTTTATAAATATTAAATAAGAAATTTTTG
>Ga0164294_10005906_pt1 | contig 10476 bp, 8 predicted proteins | sample GEODES005metaG_FD_111479 | JGI IMG/M metagenome (GOLD analysis project Ga0164294, IMG submission 111479) | Oligotrophic lake water microbial communities from Sparkling Lake, Wisconsin, USA - GEODES005 metaG | ecosystem: Environmental > Aquatic > Freshwater > Lake | place: USA: Sparkling Lake...
ATCGGGCGAAAGTCGTAACCTTCGCCAACATTGTTTACGGTGCCATTCGCTACCGCATTGCGTTTTGCGCCTTGCCATAATCGGCTATGCGGCAGTATGTCACCGCTAACTGCAAGAGTGAATGAAAGTTCGGTCGGTGAGTCAGTTGTGCTCGACGCACTAATAGTCGAAGTTTTAGTAGTTGCGTTTGTAATTGAATCTGTTGAACCTGACGCACAGGCCGCCAGTGCAACAACCATTGCACAAAATTTAATTAATCGTCGCAAGTGCACTCGCAATAACTTTCAAAATAGTTGATAGAACCTGCGGGTTTAACTCTGCGGGCCACGCACGAGTTTGCCCGGTAGTTCTCCAGTGAATTCATCATGGTCAACCGTTTGTACACCGTTGACAAGAGTCGCCACATAACCATGTGCGGTTTGTACCAACCGTCGCCCGTTTGCTGGCAAATCAAAAACAACTTTTGGGTTGTCGAATCCAAGTGAATCAAAATCAATCACATTTATGTCGGCACGCAAGCCTGGCAAAATTGCACCACGATCGCGTAAACCATGTAACTCGGCAGTGTCACGAGTTTGTCGTTTTACCATATGTTCAAGTTCAAGCCTCGGCCCACGCTCTCGATCGCGCACCCAGTGCGTGAGCATAAATGTCGGCATGCCGCCGTCGCATATCACGCCGCAGTGTGCGCCGGCGTCGCTCAACCCGTTTCGCGTGTTCGGGTGTTGCAATAATTTGTAAGTCATTGACAAATCACCATATGCGTAGTTTAAAAATGGACGATAAATCATTCCAGTGCCATTATTCGTGAGCAAGTGATCAACGATTACTTCAAATGCAGCTTTGCCAGTTCGAGCGGAGATACCGGCAACTGATTGTTCTCGTGTTGGTTCATAGTCGATTGTCGCAGAAGTAATCGGAAACATTGTATGAAAATTATCGCCGACGAATTGTTTGAAAAAGCGATGTGTCGGTTGTTCTTGAATCAATCGCGCACGACGTGCAGGATCGGCCAGAGCAGCAGCGCGTTGCGCGATCGGCAAATTGGCAACTTCAATGTAAGCCTGATGCATCATTAATGGGTGCACAGTGCCCTGCAAGAACATAATCAAACCGATGCTGCGCCCAGCAACTTGTGCTTCGATTTTTTCACCCAACTTTGCAGACTCTTCGATCAAAGTTAAAGTTTCGCGCCAAAGCTCAGCGTCGTCTGCGGGTTGATTCAAATTGATACTCATCTTCACACCAGTGCGTCGAGTTAATTCGCGCATCCAACCCCACTCGTCACCAGGTACGCGCCAGTGTTCGGCGGCCATCTGAAAAATTCCGTGACCAGCACGACGAATTCCGTCAGCGATGCCGTACAACTCATCCGGTTGAGCACTAGTACCCGGCACGAATTCTCCACTTTTGCTTTTGTGTAACGAAGTTCGCGAAGTTGAAAAGCCGAGAGCACCAGCACGTAAAGCCTGTTCAGTTAGTTCAGCCATTTTGCTGATGTCGTCTGGCGTTGCGTTTTCGTTGTTTGCACCACGATCACCCATAACAAATGCACGCAACGCACCGTGGCCGATTTGCGCGCCAAGATCGATTACTCGCTTGCGCTTGTCAAGTGCATCAAGATATTCGGGAAACGATTGCCAATCCCATTTGATGCCTTCAGTCATCGCCGCACCAGGAATATCTTCGACGCCTTCCATTAATTCAATTAACCATTCGTGTCGCTCGGGGAGCGCTGGCGCAAAACCGACGCCACAGTTTCCCATCACCGCTGTTGTTACACCATGCCAACTGCTTGGCGTTAGCCAAGAATCCCAAGTTGCTTGCGCATCGTAATGCGTGTGCACATCAACCCATCCAGGCGCCACAAGCATCGCGTCTGCGTTAATTACATGCGATGCGTGACTGGTCGATGCTTTAAGTGCGGGAGTAATTTCGACGATGCGTCCGTCATTGATCACGACGTCAGCTGGTCTTTGTGGCGCACCCGTGCCATCTACAAGTGATGCATCTCGAATCACAGTTGTTGCCATGCGCCAAGCCTAGATGCGTAAGTATGATCAGCACGGAGGAAAACCAACTATGGAAATCAATAATTCGTTTGAAGTAAAAGCCCCACTTGATGTTGCTTGGCAGACATTGACTGACCTGGCGCGAATCGCGCCGTGCTTGCCGGGGGCAACTTTGACGAGCATTGAAGGAGACATATATAAGGGCCACGTAACAGTGAAGGTTGGTCCGATTGTCGCAAAATTTAGTGGACAAGCAATATTTCAAGAGCGCAATGACGCCGAGCATCGAGCTGTGTTGAAGGGTGAGGGTCGAGACTCAACCGGCAAAGGCAATGCATCGGCAATAATTACCGCGCAACTCGAGGTTGTAGATGCACAAACGACCCGCTGCACCGTGAGTACTGATTTAACAATCACTGGCAAGATCGCACAATTTGGTCGTGGCGCGCTCGCCGATGTGAGTGACAAGTTACTCAAACAATTTGTTGTAAATCTCGAGACAACAGTTTTGGCGGAAGATGCGAATCAAGTTGCCGCACCCGCGACAACGTCAAGCGTTACAAACGAGCAAAGTGTTAAGCCTGAAAGTGACGCGACAAAGACTCGGCGAATTATTACGCCAGTTGAAAATGCACCATTAGATTTGTTGGGTTCAGCGGGCATGTCACTAGCGATGCCGATTCTCAAACGAGTGTTGCCACCAGTTATCGGCGCAGTCGCAGTTATCTCTGCAGTTGTTTGGTTTATTGTTCGCTAAACATTCTGCGTCTTGCGACTCGCAACCAAATTATTTTGGCAAGTAGGCGAGTGTTGCATCGTGCAACAAATTGTTTGAGGTAATCAATGAGTCGGCGCGCCAGTTGTTCGTGCCGAAGCGATCGCTAAATTTGCCACCTGCTTCTTGAACAATCGGCACGAGCGCGGCAATGTCGTAGGGCGCCAAACCAATATTGTCAATCGCAATATCAACTACTCCTTGAGCGACCAACATGTGTTGCCAGAAATCGCCGTAACCGCGCACACGAGAAACATCGTTTTGCAATTTTACTAACGTTGCTGTTGCGCCAGTTTTGTCCCAGCTTCTTGTCGCAGTAATGCTCAGACTTGCTTGCGCCAGAGTTTCAATATTGCTAACACGAATTGGTTTCGAATTGTAGAACGCGCCACCACCAAGATGCGCCCACCATCGCATTTGCAGAGCCGGCGCAGAAACCACACCAAGCACCGGAATATTGTTTTCTACAAGTGCAATTAACGAAGCCCACACTGGGACTCCACGAACAAAATTGCTAGTGCCGTCAATTGGATCAATTACCCATTGAGACTTGGCATCACTTGGCCCGACAACGCCGTGCTCTTCACCGTAGACGCTGTGCTCGGGTCTCTCGGCGCGCAAAATATTTGTGATCGCGGTTTCGGTCGCGCGATCAATTTCGGTCACTTCGCTTTTATCGGCTTTGCGTTCGACCGTGAATGTGCGAGCATTGAAACCAGCAAGACTTACAGCGTCCGCGGCGTCAGCAACTTTGAGCGCTAAAGCAAGGTCACTAGTTAAATTGTGCATTAAATTTCGTTGTAGTTAATTTGGCTTAACGATTGACAGTTCGGCGATAGTTTCGGCGAGTGAGTTTGCGTCAAGACCGAGTTGCTTCAAGATCGCGTCAGGTTTTGCTTGTGGCGTAAATTTCGTTGGCAACCCCAATACTTCAATTCGCGGATGCACTGATCCTTCAATATTTGTAACAGCATCGGCGAGCATCATTCCGACTCCGCCATCGCGGATACCGTCTTCGATTGTTACAACAACACAATGTTTTGACGCATCGGCGATCATCATTTCGTCGGCTGGCACACAACAACGAACATCCCATAACGTGACTTCGATTCCGCGAGAGGCGAGAATTTCGGCAGCTTGATCAGCGGCACCAACCATTTTGCCGATCGCCAAAATACAAACATTTGGCACCGACGATGTGCGCAATTTTCGTGCTTGCAAACCTGAACCAACTTCGTGTTCACCAACGACCCTCGCGAGTCCTTTCGGGTAACGAATTGCTACTGGCCCGGTATCTGAAAGCGCAATTGCGTCTTCAAGCATCTTTGCTAAATCTTGCGCGCTCGAAGGCGCGAGCAAACGCATACCAGGCACTTTAGAAAGCAACGCCATGTCGAAAATGCCGTTATGGCTCGGGCCGTCGTCACCAGTTATGCCAGCGCGATCTAAACAAAACACAACAGGCAAGCGGTGCAGCGCAACGTCGTAGACGATCTGATCCCAGGCACGATTTAAAAATGTTGAATACAACGCAACGATTGGTCGCAAGCCACCCATTGCCATGCCTGCCGCAGCAGTTACGGCATGTTGCTCGGCGATGCCAACATCTATGAATCGGTCTGGAAAGTGCGATTGGAAAGGTATCAATCCAGTTGGCCCAGGCATGGCTGCAGTGATTGCAACTATTCGATGATCGTGTTCTGCAATTTTTATAATCGCATCAGCAAACGCTTGGGTGTAACCCGTTGGTAAAGATTTAGGTGGACCAGTTATTGGATCAAAAACTGGTGCATCATGCAAGTTCTTCTCGTCGTCATCTTCTGCTGGCGCGTAGCCACGACCTTTTTGTGTGATCACATGAATTACAAGTGGACCCTCGTCAACTTTTATCGCGGCGTTGAGTGCTTGTTCTAATTCTTGTTGGTTGTGTCCATCGATTGGCCCGACATAACGAACACCGAGGGCTTCAAAAAATGCAGTTGGCTGTAAGAACTCGCGGATACCCGCTTTGAAAGCTTCCAGGCCGCGCCCCGCTTGTGGTCCGACAATTGGTAATTGATACAAAAACTTTTCTAACTTGCGTTGTCGACTAACATAAACCGGGTTTAAACGAATTTTAGTAAGTGCCCGCGAAAGTTTTTTTGTAATCCGATCTTGCGGGCGTGTCAGATCATTTGCCTGGCCTATCGCACTTGGTGCTTTTGCTAAATCAAGTCGGCTCGTGAGATTTGAAATTGTTGGAGCATATGAACGACCGTTGTCATTAAGCACAATAATTACACGCCGTTGTGAGTGTCCAAGATTATTAAGTGCCTCGTACGCCATTCCGCCGGTTAACGAACCATCGCCGATCACAGCAACGATGTGTTTGCGATCTGGGGTTTGACCAGCGTCTCGCGCAACTGCGAGACCGTATGCATAACTGAGAACTGTTGATGCGTGACTATTTTCAATGAAGTCATGCACGCTCTCTTCACGACTCGGGTAACCAGAGATACCACCGGCTTGTCGTAAATTGCTGAACCCTCCGCGACGACCAGTAACAATTTTGTGCACGTAAGCCTGATGACCCGTATCCCATAAAATTGCATCTCGTGGTGACTCGAAAACCCGATGCAGGGCGAGAGTCAATTCGACAGCACCTAAGTTAGAACCCAGGTGACCACTGTTTTTAGCAACCGATTCAACGATGAACTCGCGAATTTCGCCAGACAACTCAGCGAGTTGTTCGTAACTTAAGTTCGCAAGATCGCTCGGTTGGCGAATGTCTGATAACGCCATAACGACCTTAACGCTAGTCCCGCGGTGTCTGAGGTGCCCTAACGAGACGGGCTACAAGACGGCGATGATTAAGGAAATGGATTTCAGTACCAATGAAATATGCCACAGCGAAAACTAGCAACCCTCCGACGCCGTCAATCCAGAAGTGGTTGCCAGTGACGATGATGCACAACATTGTCACGCTCGGATAAATAAGTAGCGCCAGGCGCATCCAAAGTTTTCTCGCAATTGGCCACAAGCCGAATGCACACCACGTTGACCAACCAATGTGTAGGGACGGCATAGCGGCATATTGGTTCGTAATTTTGCTCCCGGGACCGCTGTCAAATGCCCAGGGTCCGCCAAACTCTTTAATCGTGTCAACGAAGCCGAAATTTTCGGCGCCATTGCGTGTGCGTAATTCGCTGACGATGCATTTAGCGCCAAAGCCAGCGTCTGGGCACGGAGCATCAAGCAATCTCGGCGGCATCAACGGAAACAATGAAAAACCAATGATCGCGAGTGCGGTCATTACGGCAAGAGTATTTCGCCACTGTCCGAAAACTGATGGTCGAAATTTATACAACGCGATGAACACTCCTAGTGTGACGAAAAAATGAGCTGTGCCGTAATAGACGTTCATTGTCTTGATAAACCAAATATGTGGCAAGAACCACTCTTGAATTGTTTCTTCGTGAAATAGACCTATCCATCGCTCGAAACGAATCACTCGAATCGCATTTGTGAAAGCGTGGTTCGGTACCGACACACCCTCGACAAGAGTCGAACCAAATTGGTTTCGAATCGCCGTATAAACCGAATAAAAAATACTGATGATTATTGCTTCTTTCCACCAGACCATGCGATGTTTAAAATCAGCTGGCAGTGATGGTCGCCGATCGCGCTTTTGTTTTTGGCCAAAAGTCGCATTTTCCACATTCAAACTTTACGAGCGACAAGACTCAGTTATGCCACCACCTCTAGGCTGTTGGCATGTCCTTAAAATCAAACAAATCTCAAAACGCAGAACCTCTTGTTGCTTCAGATGTTTTAGAGCGTGTGTTGGCCAAAGGGCGCAGCACGGGCGCCGAGTTCGCAGAGGTATATATAGAGGACAAAAGATCCACGTCGGCGGGCCTAGATGACGGCAAGGTTGAGCAAGTCACTTCGGGTCGCGACCGTGGTGCAGGAATTCGAGTTGTCGCCGGTGAGACAACAGGTTTTGCGCACACATCTGATCTCTCAGAGCGAGGATTGATGGCAGCGGCCGAAGCTGCTGCGGTAGCCGCCAAGCAAGGTGGTGGCGGAGTAAACAAAGTTCAACTCGGCACCGAACTGCGACATGCCGTAAACACAGTAAAGATTTCTCCAGACGGCGTAGAAAAATCTCGCAAAGTTGAATTGCTAAAGCGTGCTGATGCTGCGGCTCGCGCGGTCAACTCGGCGATAGTTCAGGTCTCTGCCGGTTACGGAGATTCGCTTCGAAGAATTTTAGTTGCTAACAGTAATGGCGTGTTGAGCGCGGATGATCAAGTTCGCACACTGTTGCGAGTCAGCGTTGTTGCAACTGGTGACGGCGGTATGCAAACTGGTTACGACTCGCTCGGACACACAATTGGTTTTGAGTTGTTTGACGAAAATGATGTTGAAGAGCTGGCAATTCGCGCAGCCAAACAAGCAGTCACAAAACTCAGTGCGAGACCAGCACCATCTGGGGCGATGCCAGTTGTGATCAAGCGTGGCAGCGGTGGTGTGTTGTTTCACGAGGCATGCGGTCACGGGCTCGAAGCCGACCTTGTTGGAAAAAGCGCAAGTGTGTATCGCGGCAAGATGGGTGAACTCGTCGCATCTCCATTGGTGACGCTGATTGATGATGGCACGATGACAGCAGAGTGGGGCGCAATTGGTATTGACGATGAAGGTCATCCATCGCAACGAAATACTTTGATTCAAGACGGTGTTCTCACAGATTACATGTGGGATTATCTGCGTGCGCGCAAAGAAGGTCGCGCACAAAGTGGCAATGGCCGCCGCCAGAGTTATCAGCACTTACCGATGGTACGAATGACCAACACTTTCGTGATCAACGGCAAAGAAGATCCAGATGACATTGTGCGAGACACGAAGCATGGCGTGTACATCGCCAAACTTGGTGGCGGACAAGTCGACACCGCGAGCGGAGATTTTGTTTTCGGAATGACCGAGGCTTACTTAATTGAGAATGGTGAGATCACAGAACCTCTTCGCGAGAGCAACCTAATCGGCAATGGCCCGGAGGTTTTGAAAGATATAGATCTACTTGGCAATGATTTTGCGATGGGCAACCCTGGTATGTGCGGTAAAGATGGTCAGGGCGTGCCAGTCGGCGATGGCCAACCAACACTTCGCGTGCGTTCGCTGACAATTGGTGGCACCGCAGCATGAGTGATGGAGTACAAGAACTACAAAAACTCGCCGACTCGATTGTTGGTAAAGCAAAAGCTGGCGAACAAATAGAAGCATATGTTTCGCGTGGCGGTGAAACTTCGGTACGTGTTTATGAAGGTGAAGTCGAACACTTTGTTTCTGCGCAAAGCGAAGGCATCGGTATTCGAATAATCAAGGATGGTCGCACAGGTTTTGCTTACGCTGGCACTCTTGAGAGCGATGCAATTACTGAAGTGCTGGCGGAAGCACGCGACAATGTTCAATTCGGCACAGTTGATGAATGGGCAGGTCTTGCCGAGCCAGATGGCGTTGCGCAGATTCCGCAAAAGTTTTGGGACGAAGAACTTGCAAATTATCCAACGGACAAAAAAATTGCGATTACAAAAGAGCTTGAGAAGTTAACTTTGGCCGCGGACGCACGCGTTCGTGCCGAAGAAGCCAATTACGAAGACGGCTGGGGCGAAACTGCAGTTGCCACTACAACTGGCATTCGCGAAAGTGGTCGAGGAAACTCGTGTTACGTCTCGGTGTCAACTTTGGCCGACGATGGTGATGAATCACTGACCGGATTTGGATTTTCGGTTAGTGATTCTCCAAAAGAGTTTGATCTCAAAAAGGCAGCGCATGATGCAGCCGATCGCGCAACGCGTTTGTTGGGCGCGACAAAGCCTCCGAGCAAACTTGTGACGATAGTTCTTGATCCTTATGTCACTTCTCAATTCGTCAGTATTTTGTCAAGTGTTTTAAACGGTGAAAGTTTGGCAAAAGGTAGAAGTTTGTTTGCAGACCGTCTTGATCAACAAGTGGCCAGTGCAAAGTTCACACTGGTTGATGACCCGACCAATCCACTTGCCTACACGGCAACAGATATTGACGGCGAAGGTTTAGCGGCCCGACGAAATGTATTAATCGAAAACGGAGTGCTTAAAAAGTTCGTGCATTCGAGTTATAGCGCTCGGCGTATGAATACGAAAAGCACTGGCAACGCAACTCGCGGTGGTTTTGCCGGGTCGCCAGGTGTTGGTTGTCTTGCGATGCAAGTTCAACCAGGTACGAAATCTCAAGCAGAATTGATTAGCGGTATTGACGATGGCGTATTGATTCAAGATGTATCAGGAATGCACAGTGGAGTAAATACGATCTCGGGAGATTTCTCAACTGGTGCATCTGGCATTGTGATCAGCAACGGCACACTTGGGGCTCCGATTCGCGAATTTACGATTGCGTCAACTTTGCAAAAAATGTTGTTGAACATTGTTGATCTAGGCAATGACATCGACTGGCTGCCGATGCGAGCAGTTGGGCTCTCACTAGTAATTAGCGATGTGATGCTAAGCGGAGCCTAAAAGAATGTCAATCTTGCACGCGATCGTGTTAGGCATCGTGCAGGGGCTAACTGAATTTTTGCCGATTTCTTCAAGTGGTCACTTAGTGATCGTGCCTTGGTTTTTCGGTTGGAATGATTTTGAAACGGCTACAACGGCCAGAGCATTTGACACAGCTTTGCACCTCGGCACGCTCGTCGCTGTTTTGATTTACTTGCGCAAAGATCTGATCGTTTACGTCACTCAGGGCTCGCAATTAATTTTTAACCGCAAGCAGCCAGCAACACAAGCTGGGCGACGAGCATGGTTGTTGGTTTTATCTGCTGTGCCTGCGGGCATTGTCGGTGCAGCGTTTGAAGACAAGATCACTGAGAAACTTGGCAGTCCGGCTTTGATAAGCGTGAGTCTGATTATCTTTGGTGTCGTTCTAATTTGGGCTGATCGTCGAGCAACGGCAAGAAATTATTCGCAAACGGTTGATTCATTAACTTTGCGTAATGCACTGGTGATTGGTGCAGCGCAAATTCTCGCGCTTAACCCTGGCACGTCGCGCAGCGGCATCACAATCACTGCTGCTCGACTTTCTGGGTATTCGCGTGACGCTGCAGCGAGGCTCTCATTTTTAATGAGCGTGCCAATTATTTCGGGAGCAGTTATTTTTAAACTTGCAAAACTTGTGCGCGATGGAATACCTGATGGATTGTTAACGCCAATGCTCGTCGGAATCGTTGTCGCTGGAGTCTCTGGTTGGCTTGCGATGTGGTCAATGATTCGTTTGGTACGTACTAAGACATTTGCACCGTATGTGGTTTATCGTTGCTTGATCGGCGCAGGCGTGTTGATCGCAGTTGCCTCAAGCTGGCGCTAATAAATTAACAAGCTAGCCAACTAAAGCTGGCCAACTAGAGCTAGCCAACTAAAACTAGAGCGACTATGCCGAGTGCGGCGGCATCTGCGATTTTCGGTGCGTTAGTGAGTGGCACAGCGAGCACAACTGTTTCTGATCGACCTGGTTGCAATGCAACATCGATTACTAATACGCGATCTAGTACAACTGTTGCGTTAATGATCACATCGACATAGTCACCAGCACGCAGCTCGGGTAGCGGCCCAACGCTTTGCATCGCTACTGCTCGAAACCCAGCTGGTATTTCGTGGCGACTGTCTTGTATTGTTG
>Ga0164294_10005909_pt1 | contig 10474 bp, 7 predicted proteins | sample GEODES005metaG_FD_111479 | JGI IMG/M metagenome (GOLD analysis project Ga0164294, IMG submission 111479) | Oligotrophic lake water microbial communities from Sparkling Lake, Wisconsin, USA - GEODES005 metaG | ecosystem: Environmental > Aquatic > Freshwater > Lake | place: USA: Sparkling Lake...
ACGCCGATACGGCGGACGATCCCGGCCCAGACGAGTTCTTCAAGAGCCCCCCACGTCTCCGCCAGCGGGACGTTGACCATCTCCATCCGCGGCCGGGATACGGTCGGGTCGTGAATCCAGCCAGGGGGATAGCGTTCCTCGAACGGCACGAACCGCTGGGCGATGGGGAAATGAACGAGGTAGAGATCGAGGTAATCGAGGCCGAGGTCGCGGAGGGAGCGTTCCGCGGCGTCGCGGACATGCCGCGGATCGTGGTAGGTGTTCCAGAGCTTCGACGTCACCCACAGATCCTCGCGGCGGCAGACGCCCGCAGCGAGGCTCGAGCGGATGCCCACGCCGGCTTCGACCTCGTTGCCGTAGTCGCAGGCCGAATCGAGATGCCGGTAGCCGACCCGCAGCGCCTCCTCGACCATCCCGGCGGTGTCGGCCCGGTCGATTTTCCAGAGGCCGAGCCCCACGGCGGGGGGCGAGCTCTTCGGGGTCACGGGGAGCTTGGGGACGGCAGACGGCATGACGACCTCGGCGGGGCGTGGACGGCGACACGTCCCATCACGATAGCAGGCCGGTGATGCGGCGCGCGGGGGGGGGCGGCACCGCCGGCAGTCAGTCGATCCTGGCGACGAGCACCGTCGCGTCGTCGTGCGGGGAGGTGGCGCCGTGGAAGTCGCGGACCGCCTGATGGATCGCCTCGACAATCCCGGCCACCGGTTGGTCGTGGGTGCGGCGGAGGACGTCGATCACCCGCTGCCGCCCGAATTGTTGGCCGGCCGGATCGAAGGCCTCCTCGATCCCGTCGGTGAGGAGGAGGAGAAAATCCCCTGGTTCGAGCCCAATCTCCGTGACGGGATAGAGCGCGTCGGGGAACCATCCCAGCGGCGGACCGGTGTCGTCGAGGACGACACGCAGGTTTCCGGAGGCATCGCAGACGTAGGCGGCATGGCCGGCACCGGCGTACGTCAGCCGCCGTGTCGCCGGATCGATGAGCGTTACCAGGAGGGTCACGAAGCGGTTCTCGCTGACGTCTTCGACGAGGAGGCCGTTGGCCATCCGCATCGCGACGCCGATGTCGGCCTGCGTCCGCAGCAGGGCTCGCATGTACGACCGGGCCGCGGCGGTGACGAGCGCCGCGGCGAAGCCGTGCCCACTGGCATCGCCGATGACGAATCCGGTGCGGCCGTCGTCGAAGCGGAGGAGATCGTAGAAATCACCGCCGGTGGCGTCGGCGGGATCCGATCTCGCCGCCACCGCGAGGCCCGACAAGTCGTCTGGGATCCTCGGCAACATCGCCTCCTGGACGAGCCGGGCAAGTGTCGATTCTCGTTCCCTTTTCTTCCGCTGCGTAATGTCGACCACCGCCGCGATGACATACTTTCCGGCGGGCGTGGCCACGGGGCTGAGCCCGATCTCGACCGGGAACTCCCGTCCGTCGCCATCCACCGCGCGGACCTCCCGGCCTCCCCCCATGATCCGCGGCGTCATGTCCCGGAAGAACGTCTCCACGTGGCGCCCATGATCGGCGCGGAAGCCCGTGGGGACGAGTCGCTCGATCGGGCTCCCTACGAGCTGGTCGGCGGGGAGGCGGAAGACTGTGGCGGCCGCCTGATTGGCGGCGATGATTCGCCCGCTGGCGTCGGCGATGAGCATCGCCACCGGCGCCGCATCGATCCAGCTCCCACCGATCCAGCTCCCACCGATCCAGCTCCCACCGATCCAGCCCCCACCGATCCAGCCTTCAGGGCTGACGGAGGCTGGGTCCCAGGGGCTCGCCGGCGAATGCCTCGGGGGGGCGATGTGGCTCAAACGCGGGCCTCGGTCTGTCGGTGTGGAGGGGATCGCGGCCGGCTCGCCGCTCCTTCACGGTACACGCCGCTGCAGCGGGGAGACAGGCGCCAGAGACAGACGCCGCAGTCAGTCGGCGCGAGGGCCGGGGGGGATCGGTGGCGGTGGCACCGGCTTGATCCGTCCCCGCCAGCGCTCCGCACTGGGGGGACGCTTGCCGCCACGCGGGGGCGCCCGGAGGACCATCAGCCCGGCCAAGAGGGAGAGCCCGAGGACGATCCAGAATCGGAGTGGCATGATGTGAGGGCAGCGGGGCGGGGATGCCCCGGTCCGGGTGTGCAATTGCGGAGTACACACCCGGACCGTTGGGGCACCCTTCTGGGGCTCGTGGCGACGGGAGCCTGCTCCCGCCGCGCGTCTCGAATCGACCGGACCGCATCCCGGTCAGGGGTCTCAAACTCCTCGTGATCAGGTGAGGTGGTAGGCCGACTCCCCGTGCTCGGCGTAGTCGAGGCCTTCTGCCTGAGCCTGATGGCTCACCGTGAAGCCGATCGTCTTGTGGATCAGGAACCCGAGGACGAGCGTGCAGAGGAAGGCGTAGCCGCCGGCCCAGAGCAGGCCCTGCGCCTGGATCAGGACTTGGTCGATGCCTCCCACGGCCGGCCGGATGCAGAACAGGCCGACGAGGAGAGCGCCGAGGGCACCACCCACGCCATGGACGCCGACGACGTCGAGCGAGTCGTCATAGCCGATGAGCGGCTTGGCCTGAACGGCAAGGAAGCAGACGACCCCACTGATGAGCCCGATGAGAAGGGCGCTGAACGGGCTGACGTGCCCGGCACAGGGGGTGATCGCCACCAGTCCCGCCACCATGCCGGAGGCGAAGCCGAGGGAAGACGGCTTGCCGACCTTGAGCCACTCAGCCAACACCCACGCCCCGGAGGCAGCGCTGCCGGCGATCGCGGTCGTCGCGAAGGCGAGCACCGCGACGCCGCCGGCCACCGGAAGGAAGTCCTTGCCGACGGCGATCGCCGATCCGGCATTGAAGCCGAACCAGCCGACCATGAGCATGGCAGCCCCCATGAGCGTCCAGCCGACACTGTGGGGCACGAAGTGGCCGCCCGGATAGCCACGCCGCTTCGGGAGGATGAGCAGGAGAGCCAGCGCCGACACGCCCGCGAGGACGTGGACGACGGTGCCACCGGCAAAGTCGAGCACGCCCTTCTGGAACAGCCAGCCGTTGACGTTCCAAACCCAGTGGCAGACCGGGTTGTAGACAATCGTTGCCCACAAGACCGTGAACAGACACCAGGCACTGAACTTCACCCGTTCGGCGATCGCTCCGACGATGAGGGCCGGCGTGATGATCGCGAACATCATCTGATAGATGGCAAAGAGGAGCTCAGGCACACCGTTGGGTGCTGCTTCGACCGTATCGCCGCTGGTCACGATCCGCTCGTAGGCGTTCGCGCCGTCGACGTTCAGTTCGGCGAACGATTTGAAGAAGACGAGCCCCGGATCCCAGCCGAGGTAGCTGTGCTTCGGAAGCTCCTTACCGTCGGGGCCGACCCCGGCATCGAGGGCGATAGCCGAGGGAACGGCGAAGGCCATGTTGTAGCCGTAGGCCACCCACTCGATGGCGACGATCGGGATGCAGATCATCACGAGCATGAACATGTTGAGGACGTTCTTGGCCTGCACCATGCCGCCGTAGAAGAGGGCGAGGCCAGGCATCATGAAGAACACGAGCGCCGAACTGACAAGGATCCAGGCGATCGACCCGGTGTCGTAGGTGCCCCTCAGATGGGCCGCGGATGGGGACTGGGCTTGAGCGACGGCGTCGGCAGGGGCTGCCACGGCGACGGCCACGGGCGGCTCCTCGACGGCGGCTTGCGCCCAGGCACCGGGACAACTTACGAACAAACAGGCGGTCGCGATGACCGCCGCAAGCGACAGACGAAACATGAAAACTCCTCTCACGTGAACCCCGACGCCTTGTCAGGCAGACGGAGCGGGACAGGGGCCGATGCGAGAGGTCAGGAAACGAACACACACTCCCGCAACGCGGGAGAGGGAACGCGACGACGCCACAGGGCGCCTCCGGACGCAGGACCAAACATCGCACGACACCAGAAGGGCAAACAGGCAATCCAGGGGGGCCACCTCCGAAGCGGCCAGATCCATGGCAGCCGGTTGTCGAACCGACCGGAAATCACGGAATGCAACCTCCGTGCCACAACGCTGCCGATCCGGAAAGTGCCGGAGTTGGCTGGCTAAAAACAGCGTTTTCCCGTTTTTTTTCCGGTTTTCAGCCCCCCGCTCTTCCCGGGGCCAGGCGGCCCGTGGGGACCGAGTGCAGCACGGTTTGCTGGCACGGAGTGCCGCGCGGGCGGGCAGTCGTGGGGGTCAGCCTGGGCAGATCGCAAGGACGCGGAGGGGGCTGCCCGATCCCTCGCGGATCTTGAGCGGCGCCGCGACAAACATTGCCCCGGAGGGGGGAAGGAGGTCGAGGTTGCAGAGGCACTGGAGCCCGTAGCGGCCCGCACCGTGCATCAGGGTGTGGCAGGGGTAGGGGAGTGGCCAGCGCCAGGCCTGGCCGGCATCGGTGTTGATCGTCTCGACGGCGAATCCGAGCGCGTCGCGCTCCCGGATCAGCCACTCCACCGTCTCCTGCGTCGGCCCCGGCGTGTGGGCGCCGTCGTCCTTCATGTTCACAAACGAAGCCGGATCGGAGAGCCGCTTCGACCAATCGGTGCGGAAGGCGACCCACGCCCCCGCCGGGATGCGGCCGTGACGCCCCTCCCAGGCGCGGAGGAAGTCGACGGTGAGCAGCCAGTCGGTGTCGCCGGCGACCTCGGCACTGGCGTCGATGACCACGGCCGGTGCGATGAGCTTCCCGACGTCGATCGTGTCGACAGTGTTTTGGGGGAGATCACGGCCGGTGACCCAGTGAGCGGGGGCGTCGAAGTGGGTGCCAACGTGCTCGCCGCAGGAGAAGTTGTTCCAGTACCACCCCGGCCCCGCCTCGTCGTACCGGGAGATGGTCTCGATCCGGAAGGGGCGCGCCTGCCCGTAGGGGGCCGGCAGAACGAGGGTGGGGAAGTCCTCCGACAGCACCTGCGTGAGGTCGACGACGCGGATCGAACCCGCCGCGAGCGCGGCCCCGAAATCAGCCAGGATCTTCGACATGCACCCACTCCTCGAGGCCCAAAAATGACTCCTCTCGTTCCTCCCCGCAGCGCTGCGAGGAAGCGGCACCGGGCCACATGTCAGAGAAACTTCGCGAACGGGTGGAAGCGGAAGCGGTTCCCGGGATCGACCTGCTTCTTTTGATCGCGGACCATCTCCGCCATCGTCTCCGAGCCGAAGATGAGTGCGGGCAAGACGCAAAAGCCCGGGTCATCCGGCTGGGAGTGCGTCCCGCTGAAGTCGACGGCGAGTCCCTCCACCCCCCGGGCCTTCTCGATGACGCTCCGGGTCATCTCGGCGATCTCCCGCCGCTCGGCCGGCGTCTTCTCCTTCGCGTCGTACATCGTGATCAGATCGACGAAGAAACGGTGCCGGCAGTTGCCGCTCGGGAGGGGTCTCTTCGCCATCGCCGCCCCGCCGAGCGTGCGGATCTCCACGATCGAGAAGGTCGCCTCGTCGAGCGGCGCTCCCGCGACAACCGTGTCGCAGAGAAAATCGAGGATGGCGTCTGTCGGTGGGCCCTCGGTGCCCATGCAGTGCTGCAACATGGCCAGCGGGCTCCCCTTCATGGCGTTGATCACCGGCCAGAGGGCGGCTGCCGTCTCGTACCAGGAACTCAAATGCGACGAGGCCACGACCGGGAGCTTCAGCCGCGCGGCGAGAGCCTCGAGCGGCGCGACGAACTCCGCCATGCTCCCCCGGAAGGTGTCGTAAAACACGAACGTCGTCACGAGGGCCTTGGTGCCTGTGACTACCAATTCCATCGCCACACCTTCGTCGGGGAGGACGCGCTCTGCTTGGAAGCGGAGCGCTTCGCGCGCGAAGGCCACCGCCTGATCTCGGCTCTCGAAGCCAATGACCCGTTGCTCGGCCCCCTGGACGACACTCTCGGGCTCCATGTCGAGGGTCAGATCGACGACGATGCCCAAGGCGCTGCCGGCCCCGAGCATCGCCGTGAACAGCTCGTCGTCGGGGGTGAGCACGCGGATTTCGCCCGCCGCCGTCACCACCGTGAGCTTCGTCACCCGCTGCCCGAGCAGCCCGAGCCGGCGCGAGAAGTAGCCGCTCAAGCCACCGTTGACGACATATCCGACGACGCCGACCCCCGGCCCCGTGCCCACCGGCAACGCGCCTTTTCGCTCCTTCACCGCCTCGACGAGCTCGCGGAACACGACGCCCCCACCGACCGTGACGAGCGACCGCCCTCCCTCGTCATGAAACTCGATCGACTTCAGATGGGCCATGTCGAGGATCACCGCGCCGGCGCTTGAGACGGCGGCGGCGTTGGACGATTCGTGCCCGCCGCACACGCTCCCCACCGGGGTTTCTGCCGGCAGGAAACGAACGAGGTCGGCGATCTCCTCCGCCGAGCGGGGAAGGAAGATCGCCCGGGCCTTGGTCACGACCGGCCCGGCGCTGTCGGGCCCCAGGAGCCTGTTGCCACTCACGCACGAGGCGCGCTTGGCAAGCCAGGAGCCCTTCTCGGTGACCTGCTCGATGGCAGCGGAGGCCCGTTCGCTCCCGGCGCCCGTGAGCACCGATCCGGCCACGAGCCCGACGCCGCCGACGGCCGCCTGCTTCAACACCAATCGACGGGACAGATCGTCCTGATTCTCTGCCGACACTGGTGCACGCTCCTTGAAGGGAATCAGGCCGGGAAAGGGACGAAGCCTCTGTCATACACGCAGCCCCCCGCCGGCTCCTACGGCGGTGTTGGCGGGAGCAACGGTCAGCCGCTTCCCGGCCGAAGCCTTTTCCTTCGCAACAAAAGCCCGCCAGGGCATGGGGAGCTTTGTCCTCGGACAGCTAGCATGGTGATCCAAGAAGCCCCAAGGGAGGCAACCAATGCCACGCGGAGAGAAAGCATTGCCCGAGCAGATCGGCCTTAAACAGGGAGAGGTCGCGACAAAGTCGCCGCCCATCGCGATCCTGGTGAATGGCGCGAGTTCCTCCGGGAAAACGACTTTCTGTCGAGCCTTGCAGGAGCGACTCACGCACCTGGCGGATGGCAACCCCGAAAGGGCATTCGCCCGGGTCGCGTTCGACGATGTCGTTCCCCTGATGTCAGACCAGCTCTACCCGATCAGTTTTGTGAAACTTCAAGGCGGAGATCTGTCCCGGCTCGTGTCCCGTGCACCCCATGACGGCCGGGCGGGCTGGGAATACGTCGATGAGAGCGGTGCTGGAGGAAATCATGGGGGCAGCCCTCGCCTCCGGTTGGTCCTCAATCCCCACGGCCACCGACTGCTCTCGGGAGTTCACAGAAGCTGGGGCGCGCATCTCGGGCTCGGTACCAACCTCATCATCGACCACTTCCTTCAGGAGGCGGCTTGGGCCGATGATGTCCTCGACGTTTTGCAGCGAGCCGGTGCGACGGTCTTCTCCGTTGGCGTCTTCTGCTCGCTCGAGGAATTGGAGCGGCGGGAATCTTCGCGGGGCGATGGTGGGGTCGAGGGCAGGCCGCTCGGACTGGCCCGTCGAAGTGACGAGCTCTGCCACTCCCACGGCCTGAAGTACGACATCACCGTGCGGACGGACACGCACACCGCTGCGGAGTCCGCCGACGCGATCGTCGCGGCCCTTCGTGCCGCTGGGTGCCTGTCGTGATTGACCTCGTCTTAGGCCTTCTGTCTCACTGGCCGTGAGTCATGACAAATCCTGCGTCAGCACGACTCGATAGCGTGCCTTGCCAGACCGGAGACGGTCGATCGCCTCATTGGCCTTGCTCATCGGAAATGTTTCGCAGACGGCGTTGATGTCATGCCGCGCGCAAAACTCGAGCATGTCGGCGGTGGTCGCCGGGCTCCCCAAGGGGGAGCCGGAGACGGTTTTCTGCCCCACCATTAGCGGGAAAGCCGCGATCTCGAGTGGCTCGAGGACGGCACCGACGACGTGGAGATGCCCGCGGGGCCGGAGGGCGCCGAGATAGGCCTGCCAGTTGAGCTTCACGTTGGCCGTCACGAGGATGAAGTCGAGCGTGCCGGCGATGCGTCCCAGCTGGGCGTCATCGGTGCTGCTCAGAGTGTTGTGCGCACCGAGATGCTTGGCCTCAGCCGCCTTCGATTCGGAGCTGGTGAAGGCCGTCACTTCGCAGCCCCACTTGTTCAAAAACTGTAGCGCCATGTGCCCGAGGCCACCGATCCCGATCACACCGACACGGTCGGTGGGCTTGATGCCGAGCTGGATCATCGGATTGAAGACGGTGATGCCGCCGCAGAACAGCGGCCCCGACCGGGTGAAGTCGAGGGCGTCGGGCAGGGGTATGGCCCATGACCAGTGCGAGCGGACACGCTGCGCGAAGCCGCCGTGCCTGCCGACGATCGTCTGCTCGATGCCGCTGCACAGGTTGTGATCGCCGTGCATGCAGTTGCGACACGACATGCACGAGCCGCTGAACCATCCCAGGCCCACGCGCTGGCCGACCTTGAGCCCCTTGGCCTGCGGTCCAAGGGCCGCAACCGTGCCGACGACCTCATGCCCCGGCACGAGGGGGTATTGGCTCATGCCCCAGTCGTTGTCGAGCATCGACAGATCGCTGTGGCAAATCCCGCACGAGGCCACGTCGATTTCAACGTGCTCATCGCCGAGGGGACCAAGATCGATCCCCACCTTGGCAAGCTTGCCCTTGGGTTGCGTGGCTGCGAGGGCGATGGTCGACACAGGAAATGCTCCAGAGAAGGAAGGACATTCCCTGAGGATAGCAGGCTGTGGATGACGTGCCCCGCAGCCGGGGCGGTCGGGGATGGCTTTCCCACGGACAGCGAAGCAAGTTCCCCCTCGCTTGCAATCTCCGCCCGCGACCCATCCTCCCCGTCTTGACATTGACACTCCTGAGGACGGCGCGGTTCCCTAGAGAGTTGCTCTTCAAGACAGATGGAACCTGCGAAAAGGACGTCCTATGCACCCTCGAAAAAGGCTCACGCTGGCCACGGCATTCCTCGCTCTCCTGTTCGCGCCTGCGATCGACGCCGCACCGATCAGCGGGCTCTACATTTTCGGGGACAGTCTTTCCGACCCGGGCAACAGCGCCATCGACTTCGGGTCGACCGTAGTTCCCCCGTTCAAGGTCACCCAACAGAGCGACATCACGTCCAACGCGTTCATCCCGACATTTCCGTATGCCAATTCCCTTCAATACAGCAATGGCAACGTGTGGGCGTACCAGTTCGCAACCATGCTGGGGCTACCGTCGCAGGTGGCTGGCCCCGTCCGTGGCGGCGGAATCGGAGCAAACTACGCCTTCGCTAACGCGGCGACAGGCCCCTTGAACAACACTACCCCCCCTCCGAGCCTGCTCACGCAGACGGGAAACTTCATCGCCAGCCTCGGAGACGCCCAGGCGCCGGGGGACGCCCTCTACGTCATCGCGGGTGGCGGCAACAACGCCCGAACCGCGCTCTCGGCGATCGCGGGCGGTGCCGATGCCACGGCGACAATCGGCGCGACAGCCGTCCAGTTCGCTGCTGATATCGGCAACATCGTCGATGCCCTCCAAGGCAAGGGCGCGAGGCGGATCGTTGTTTGGAACGCACCCAACCTGGGGCTCGCTCCCGCTGTGGTCGCCGGCGGGCCCGCGGCTTCGTTCCTCGGCACCACGCTGACCACATCGATGAACGACGCGATGGCTCTTCGACTCGCGGGTGAGGTCGACGTCAAAACCTTCGACTTGTTCGGCTTGATCACCTCGATCACTGCCAATCCCGGCGCCTACGGCCTGACGAACGCCACCGACGCATCGGGGGCAATTCCCGGAGCCGATCCTTCGACGTATCTCTGCTGGGACGGGATCCACCCGACATCGGCCGGGCATGCGATCCTCGCCCAGGCGATGTATGTGGTGGCCGTGCCCGAGCCGTCGGGTTACCTCCTCGTCGTAACGAGTCTGATGTCGGTCGTCACCGTGCTCCACCGTCGATCGAAGACTCGACGAACGTCATGAACACTCGCCGCCGACCTCAAGTTGCCGGCCTCCATTCCCAAGCGGGCTTCGCCGCAAGCAGCGGCGCTGGTCGCGCCCATGACGCAGTGGTCGCGGGCCAGCGGCGGCTGAGGATGAGACGGTCAGAGGCACGGAAATCGACCTGGGCCACGGCCTGTTAGGCCATCACAAGGATCCCGGTGACTCATCAAAGGTGTGTTCGAGCTCAGTAAGCACCGCTTGCTCGGCGGGCGAGACCCTCTCGCCGAAGCCGAACAGGCCGCCGCTGGCCCGGGCGACCTCGCCGGCCCGGGTCAGGATCTCGCGGCGCAAGGCCTCCAAGTCCTCGGCGGCCATCGTCTCTCGCAACTGCTTGATGAAGTCCTTCCATGCCGCGACGACTTCGGGCCCGGGACGGCGCTTCAGCCAATGCTCCAAGAGTGGATAACGGCCGTTCTGTGGCTCGATGCCGGTAGCCTGGGCCATGGCCACGATTCGATCCCTTTCCTCGGCGGCCACTTCGCCGTCGGCCCAGGCCACCCACACCAGCGGCACCAGCCCTAGAGCCGCCAAACACTCGGCCGTGAT
>Ga0164294_10005911_pt1 | contig 10471 bp, 9 predicted proteins | sample GEODES005metaG_FD_111479 | JGI IMG/M metagenome (GOLD analysis project Ga0164294, IMG submission 111479) | Oligotrophic lake water microbial communities from Sparkling Lake, Wisconsin, USA - GEODES005 metaG | ecosystem: Environmental > Aquatic > Freshwater > Lake | place: USA: Sparkling Lake...
AAAATACACCCCTTGGCCAACGGCATCGTTTCCTTGAATGAAATCAACCCCTAAGTCATCTGCGATCTGACGAACAGTTCCTCGGTAGACAAGATCTTGCGCGAGAAGAGGAACGGTGCCAATTATCAGATTTACACCGTTGACGTTGGCGTAGTCACGAATTTCGGTCAGATACCTTAACTGTGAATCATCAACTGAGTAATTCTTTGTATCTGGACTAATCTGTTTCTTTGGATCCCAGCCTGCTTCAGAAAAAGTTGCATTTGTAGTCTCGTATTTTGTGTATCCAAATTCATCAAGGTTATCCGCCCACCTATAAACAATTCCTTGACGAGTATCTCGAAATTTTAGTGTTCTCAAAAATGTATTTATGGTCATAGGGTCTCGAAAAGTATTTCTATATTTGTAAAGATAAGACTTTGATAATTGATTTCCAGAATCGAACTCAAAATCTTGATACTTGGGGCTCTGAATCATTGACGTATTTGAAAACAACAGTACTAAATTTTTTGGCTTTACTTCCTTGACAATATATCCAACCGCAAAATCTCTTATTGTCTTTATATCTGAACCGTTCATCGCAGCATTAAAGCTAGAGCCTATAGGCAAGTTTGCTGATGCATCAAAAATCGATGGATTAAGCCCAATCAATGTTGTTGAATTTCCCATAAAGACATATTCAGGAACTTGATACTTTTCTAAATACTCTTCGAGTTTAAGTTTTTTAGCATCTTCCATAGTGTTCCATGAGATTAAGGGCGGACCTAGCACGGGGCTGATAGCTCTCGCACTCAACTCTAGAGCCAAAACTGAGAGCAGTAGCCCGGCAATAAATAAAAAACCTCTATTTTTTGTCATATCAAAACCTAAAGTATATGAAGGGGACAACGGTGCTGGACTTCAACACCAAAGATACTATTAACAAAGTGCCAACAACTAGGCCTTTGGTAATTTGGCCTCTCTTTTGATACATCGGTGCGAGGACTTTCTCAGACAAATCAAGTGTGAATGAAGCAACCAGAGCGCTTAAAACAAGCAGCGCATCACTAATTTCAAAAGTGCCAGTAGCGCGGTTAAGTATCGAACTCAAGATATCTACGGCTTCTGATAGATCTGGATTTCGGAAAAAAATCCAAGCAAAGAAAACAGCACTTTGTGTAAGTATCCAACCAAATGGGAGAAGAGCCACAGTTATCTTTTCACTTCTAAGCACATGTCTTGAAAAATATTTATCTGTCACTAGGAATACGCCATGAAGCAATCCCCAAACAATGAATCCAAAAGCTGCGCCATGCCACAAGCCAGCAATTGTCATTACGATCAACAGATTCACATTTGTGCGTAATTTGCTACCTTTATTGCCACCAAGGGGGATATATAAATAATCCCTAAACCAGGTCGATAATGAGATGTGCCATCTTCGCCAAAAATCAGTAATCGAAGTCGCTAGGTAAGGTTGTCTGAAATTAATCATCATCTCAATACCGAATAGCCGAGATACGCCGCGCGCAATTGCTGAATAGCCCGCAAAATCACCATAGATTTGAAGTCCAAAACCAATAGAAGCAATTATTAGAGACTTCCAATCAAATTTCTCTGGACTATCAAGAATTCTATTTACCATTGGCGCTAACGTGTCAGCGATAACTATTTTACGAAAAAGTCCAATTGCGATCAGGAATAATCCACTTTGAACTTGGTCGAAATTAGGTCTAATTTTTTTACTGGCTATCTGTGGAATCAGAACGCGCGCAGGCATGATTGGTCCTGCCGCCATGTGAGGGAAGTACACGACAAAGGTAGCGAAATTAACAAATGATGCTTCAGGCTTTAGGTTTCCTCTATAAACATCGATCACATAACTCGATGTTTGAAAAATAAAGAAAGACAAGCCAAGCGGAAGAATTATTGAGATTGTGGGTAGATCCGCTTCCAGCCCTACGAGCTCGAGAATTCGACTCAAGCCTTCACCAAAGAATCCTAAATACTTAAATACTGCTAAAACAAGTAAGTTTATCGACAGGCAAAAAACAAGAATCTGTTTCTTCTTAGCTATTGAGTCAGAAACATAAAGCCTTTGCGTAAGCAAATAGTTGCTGATTGTTAGAAGCATTAGAAGTGAAAGGAAGCGCCAATCCCAGAATGCACAAAAATATAGGAGGTTACGAGAAGGATTGGAGTCCTAAATCGGTCCTTCATTACCCAATAAATCAAGAGAGTCGCCAGGGTGAAAACCAAAAAAGTCACCGTTATAAAATTCAAGTTATCTCCCGCTCAATTAATCTGCGTCAGATTACCGCTAAAAGTGGGCCCAGACGGGCTCGAACCGTCGACCCACGGATTAAAAGTCCGTTGCTCTACCGACTGAGCTATAGGCCCCACTTGCTTTACTCTCGCGATTAGGCACCAAATTTACGCTGGTGCCAAGCAAGAGCCAAATAGTATCGGATTATCTGCCCCTTACTAAACACGATAACCAGTATAGAGGTGCGTCACTTTTACCAATTTAGAAATAAGCTTATTCAAAATTTCTTAGGATTTTGAATAAGTTGAAAATCAAAGCTCAAATTAACTGCTTACTAAAGGCCTTAATTTGAGTACGAACGCTAGTGGGGAATACTAACGCATGGTTGTGTTCAACAGAATAGACCCTCCCAACGGTTATCATTCGGTATGCGCAAAGTATTAATCACTGGAATCACTGGACAAGATGGCTCATATTTAGCAGAAAACTATCTTTCAGATGATTGGGAAGTGCATGGCATGGTTCGTAGATCCTCAACCGTCGCTCGCCCCCGAATTGATCACTTGTTCTCTCCAGACAAAAATTCTGCCAATCAACGCATTAAATTACATTACGGTGATTTATCTGATTGCTCGGCATTAATTCGAATTTTGGATTCAGTGAATCCAGAGCAAGTAGTGAATCTTGGCGCACAGTCACATGTCGCAGTGAGCTTTGAAGTCCCACTCGAAACTGGACAAATCACTGGGCTAGGCGCGGCCGCAATGTTTGAAGCTGTCCGAATAGTTGATCCAACAATCAGAATTTATCAAGCTAGCTCTTCAGAAATGTTTGGAGGGGGAGAAGGGTCAAATTCCCTCAACGAACAGTCAGTCTTTAGTCCGAAGAGTCCCTATGCGGCGGCCAAATTGTATGCCCACCAAATGGCCATTCTATATCGTGAATCTTACGGGATGCACATAAGTAGCGGAATTCTCTTTAATCACGAATCACCGAGGCGCGGTGAAAATTTTGTATCTCGGAAAATAACAAAATCTGTCGCAAGAATATTAAAGGGTGAACAGAGTAAAATTTTTCTAGGAAACATTCACGCCACTAGAGATTGGGGTCATGCGAGGGACTACATGGAGGCAGTTCGTTTAATGCTTTCAGCACCAGATCCTGATGACTATGTGGTCGCAACTGGTATTTCTCACAGCGTTAAGCACTTTGTAGAGTTGGCATTTGAAATTGTGGGTTTAGATGCTTCGAAACATCTCGAAATTGACGAAGGACTCTTTAGGCCAAATGAGGTGAAGGACCTGTTGGGCGATCCAACTAAAATTAAATCTAAACTAGGTTGGCAACCGAAGACTACTTTTGAAAATCTAGTGAAAGAAATGATCGAATCTGATTTGAAGGACACAAAATGAATATTCCATTAGCTTTGGAAGGATTGACCACAGAAGAGATTGAATTAGTCTGTGAAGTTTTCCGGTCAGGAAATCTGACAATGGGCTCAAGAGTTTCAAAATTTGAACTTGAGTTTGCGCAAATGATGAATACAAAGTACGCAGTAATGGTAAATTCAGGTTCGTCGGCAAATTTATTGGTGCTTGAAATTCTACGTCATCGGAATCGTTTCAGAAAGACAGATGAATTATATGTAGCCGTTCCAGCTGTCTTATGGCCCACCAGCATTTGGCCGATTGTGCAGTTGGGTTTCAAGGCCCTTGTAATCGATACTAAGCCAGGTACTTTGGAAATTGATTTTGAACAACTCAAGGTGGCTAGAAAAGAATATGGAGAGAAGCTTATTGGTGTTGTGCTTATCCATCCCCTTGGCAAGTCTTTAGATTTGACCGAAATTGATTCTCTTAAAACCGATGAGAGCTTCTTTGTTTTGGAGGACAATGCCGAATCTTTAGGTTCTGGATTGGGAGAAAGATTCGCTGGAACAATTGGTGATTTTGGTTCATTTTCATTCTATTACTCGCATCACATGACCACAGTTGAAGGTGGAATGATAACCACTAACGATGAACAGTATGCAAATGATTTGTTTTCCATGCGCGCGCATGGTTGGACAAGGAATCGTTTAGATAAATCCAAAATTGAAGATGAGTACCCGCACTTATCAACCGAATTTCTATTTGTCACGCCCGGATACAACTTCCGTCCGATGGAATTTCAAGGGGCTTTGGGGTCATCTCAATTAAGTCGTTTAGATTCCTTTATTTCTGAAAGAACTAAGAATGCCTCAGCTTTGGCAAGCGCCCTCAAGGGATCAAAATTAAGATTAATCGGCTCCGAAACGCTGAACCACGCTTCTAGCTCTGGGAGCACGGGCCTCCCTGTTGCAAATAGTTGGATGGCTTTGCCGATTAGTTGCGAGATTGAGAATATCGATATAAGTCTATTACGTGGGAAGCTTGAATCTACTGGAATTTCTACCAGGCCATTGTTGGCTGGTGATTTCACGGCTCAACCTGCGGGTCAGAATCCAGCAATCAAACAATTTGGTGAACTAAATAACTCAAAAGAAATCTATTTGAATAGTTTCATGGTGGGTAATCATCACAATTTATCAGAAGCTCAGATTGAATTCTTATCAATAACTTTAGTCGAGGTTTCTGAGTCACTGTGATCAGTAGAATTGCGTTTATTCTACCCGCGTATAAAGAAACAGTCTCGGTGTATGAATTAATCCTAGAGTTATGTCGCTCCATTCCGCGGGATAGCTACATTGTGATCGTAGATGATTCACCCAATGACATTACTTCTAAGTTTTGTGAAGATGCATTCCGTGATGCAGGCTGGAATCTTCGAAATACTGTGGTCATAAAAAATGATAAAAAACAAGGTAGAGGTGCTGCGGTGCAGATCGGATTAAATCATGCAATTTCAATTGAGTCTATAAACTGTTTTGTCGAGATGGATTCTGACGGCTCGCATTCTGCGGAAATGGCTTTAGCAGTCGCCCGTGAGATAAACAAAGTTGATTTCTGTATAGGTTCCAGATATCTGCCTGAAAGTCAGATTCTAGGATGGAGTCTGCAGCGCCGCGTATTCTCAAGGGCTATTAATTTTCTGCTTAGATTAACTTTCAGAAAAGGAATATCTGATTGGACGAACGGTCTTCGCGGATATTCACGTAAAGCGACTAAAAAATTGTGTGAGCACAAAGCTCTGACCTCAGGATTTATCTACTTAAGTGAGCAGGCGGTCATTTTGACAAATGGTGAGTTCAAGATATCTCAAGTTCCCATAGTCTTTCGGGAGAGAACTCATGGAAGTAGCACTGTGACATGGCGCGAAATAGCAGATGCGATTTCAGGGTTGATCAGAATCACGAGCAACAAACAGGCATTGAGTAAATAATGATCCTACTTACTGGATCGAGTGGGAGTATCGGAAAGAATGTTGCTGCCGATCACAACCTAAGTCTGCGATTTCCGATAGGAGGTCGGGAAATTGAAGATTCTCTATCCATTACAGCCGATACTACTCTTATTCACCTAGCTGGAATTTCTAGTATAGAAACTGTTGAAGCCGACAGAGCAACTTCATACTCTGTAAATGTAAAGTCAACTTTAAATTTGTTTAAAGCTTTTGCGGGAAAAAATGGTCGACGATTCATTTTCGCCTCCTCATCACATGTCTACGGCTCGACGCGAGCAGGAGCTTTTTCAAGCGAACTAGACGACCTTGATCCGCAGTCTCGATATGCTGAGCAAAAAGTTGAGACGGAGCAACGCTTGAAGGCATTAGCAAATGACTTCGATACGGAAATCTTGATATTGAGAATCTTTAGCGTTTTTGGTCCCGGGATGCGTAAAAATTTCCTGGCTGGTCGGATCGAAAACTACTTTGAGATAAACGGCGATTATCCGATCATTACGACAGCCGACGATGTTAGAGATTTTTCCACACCCAAAAAAATAGGAAAATACATTACTTCGGCTAGAGATATCGAGGTCGATAAAGTATTAACTCTCAATTTGTGTTCTGGCGAAGCCAAAACCGTGAGAGAACAAGTTATGTCAACTTATTGCGACTTTCCGATTTCAAACTTTGCTTCAGGCACCTCAAAAATTCCAAGATTAGTCGGGGACAATCACCTAATGAGAAAGTATTTTTGTGAATTTAAGGAATAGAGGCAAGCGGTTTCTAAGCAGGCCAATCATCTTGGTTTCTGTAGTTCTTTTTTCGATTAAAGTTTTTTCACTACTTCAAGAGCCGGCCCTTTGGGCTGAAGATGCGAATGTATTCTTTAGCCCTCTCCTAGGTTTTAGTACGCCGGTACCTGCGCATGAGTTTGCTCTATATGCAAACCAACATTGGCTTCTTATTCATCTCCTGGCAGGCGGAATTTATCAAATCGGTCAATTAAATTTGATGATTCTGCCATTCGTTTCTTCTTTGGTATCAATTGTTATAACTTTAGGCGCAGCTTCTGCTTGGCTAAAGACAAATCTCCTAATTACCAAAAGGAGAAATCGTGAACTCATTTTTGGATTTATTCTTTTGGCTCCTTCAAGTTGGGAGTCTCTCGGAAATCTGGCTAACACTTACGTATATTTCTTCGTCGCAATCGTCGCGATATCGGGATGGGAGTTTCAAAAAAAACGTCGCTACATCCTAATTGAAAATCTTTTCCTATGCATTCTAGCTTTCACCTCCATTTCTGCAATATTCATCGTGATTGCTAGCACGTTTAGAGTTATTCTCAATAAGAAGCTCTCACTTTGCTATTTGCCACTTTTGTATTGCTTTTTTGTCGCTCTCCAATTTGGAAATTGGACTCGCAGGGGCCCTTCAAATGATTCCTTAAATCTATATCAAATCGTAGAAGACATTTTTTACATAATTGTCAAAAGAGTTTTTTCTGCAGTGGTAGTTGGTCAAAATGGTGGAAATTACTTATCTAATTTAGAGCAATTGAACGGTTGGCTTACTTGGCTTTTACTAGCAATTGTGCCCATTGCATTCGCTTTATTCCTTCTTGTTAAATCCTTCAAACATTTTGAATTTATGGTTCTGGTGAAGGTGAGCGCTATTGCAATTCCTGCTCTCACTCATTTCTCCCTGTATATCTTTGCCACTCTAGGGATGGGCTTAGACAAATTATTTTCATTTGATGGGGCCGGAAGGTACATCCTTTTCACACATATTCTCGTCTTCATCTTATTAGTTGTGTTAATTGAAAGACTTGAGGTGATCGCGTCGGTCAAGAAATTCAAGATGCTAGTTGGCTTATTTGTTATTATTTGGTCAGCTGGAATTTCTGCAGACTTTCATTTAAATAGTAAGACTAATTCAGTCTTTCAAGAAGATTGGAGAACTTTCTCTAAATGCATGGAAGCCTCACGAGGTGATTGTGCTGTTTCTGTGCCCCCAGGTGGTGTATGGGGATTTAACAAATAGGGCGTTTTCAACTTTGATATTTTAATTTTGGGAAGTTAATGTCGGGATTCAATATTTTTGGTGATCTTTTAGATATTTCTATTCACAAGCGTCATCATCTTTTTTCTTTACAGGCCTGCTTTTTCAACAAAAACTCAACTGAGCACAGGTTGAGGTTTAAGCTTTGACTCTTAACAATGCTTAATGTTTCACAAAACGTATTTTGAATGCAACTTGCGCTTAAAAATCATTCAAGCCGACTTGTGAATGAGTGGGTGGATAAATGATTCCTTTCTCCAATACAACAATTGAATCGTGTATGTGAATACCTGAAATGGCCCAGCCGCCCATGTCGCTTCTTTTTCCGTAGGGGTGATACCAGGAATGTATATCTTCTATTAACTTTGGGATTATTTTGTAAAAATTATTTTTTGATTTGTACCCTCCGCCAAAACCCCGCCAATATGCGGTGTGAAGGTCTTCTACTAAATACGTACCGCCGTTGTTTAATTTAGGGAACAGAACTTTGATTGATGAGGCAATGTGTGGCATATTGTGACTGCCATCATCAAGCACAATATCGATTCCGCCCATTTCCGATACAACCGCGGAAAGAAAATCTGAATCATCTTGTGACCCGATGCGAACTTCTCCATGCACGCCATTGAATCTGGAACAGTTTTGATCAATATCAATTCCGTATATAACAGCTTTGGGGCCAAGATATTCACGCCACATCCGAAGACTCCCACCTTTGGATACGCCAATTTCAAGAAATCTCACTTCTTTACCTCGATATTTTCCAAAGTACGTTTCATAAATTGGAATGTAATGATGCCACTTATGAACAAGAGAGTCTCCATTTGATGCATAAATTCTTGCTAAATCACCAATAGACCCAGACTTGGATTCCAAATCTTGCAGTATGTTTCCATCTTTTGGAAACGCATACTTTTCAATTCCTTCATTAAATCTACGATATTCAGCCCACCAGGGATATTTTCTTCCCAACGATTCAGAAATATTTACTTTGAAATTCTTGGAAGTTTGAAACGCTTTGGGAAATTTCGACTTTAAAATATTTTTCACATTGCTCATGATACTTAAGATACTCTTCCATTCTTCAAATCCATGCATTAAATTGAAAGTTTCTCTGATTTTACGCCTCAGCGTAATCGCAATTTGTTATCCCTTCGCTGCACGCGATAAACGATCTCTAATGGCTATCGCGAGGCCATCGCCAGTCGGCTGAGCAATATAAATAGAGTCAAGATGCTGATAGTCGCCTTCTCGAAGGGCTGCATACAAAACTCGAGCGAAATCTTCAACTGATATTGGCGAAGCCAATCTAATCACACCATCTGGAGTTTCAATATCTTCAAGTGCGATGAATCCAGAGCCAACCATGGGTTGCTGATCTAAGAACACTTTTGCTTTGGGTGCATAGTGGTTTTCTAGCGAACCGCTAACGCGAATTTCCTCATGTTTAGGGATACTCAATTGTTCTGTAAATGAATTTGCGACTTTAACTCCAGTTACTTCTTCAATCATCTCAACAGTTATCGCACCGGGACGAAGAATTCTTGGAAGTTCCCCAGTGCAGTCAATAATTGTTGACTCCACGCCAACCTCGGAAGGGCCTCCATCAAGTACTAAATCTGTATCTGCTAAGTAATCTCTTAACTCTTCATTCACTGCGGCAGCAGTTGTTGGTGAAACCTGGCCAAAGCGGTTTGCGCTTGGTGCTGCAATGCCTGCACCGTCAAGCCTGTGAAACGCTTCTAGCAGTCCAAGTGCGAGTGAATTATCCGGGATACGGATACCAACAGTGTCCTGATTGCCTGTTACAAAATCTTGCGCTAATTCACTTCTTCGTAAAATTAGCGTCATTGGCCCAGGCCAAAAATTACGTGCGAGCGCGATTCCATATTCTGGAAGATCAGAGATCCATTGGTCTAGGTGTTTAAGGTCAGCAATATGAACGATCAGCGGATGATCTGAGGGGCGACCTTTAACTTCGTAAATACGAGCAACAGCTGCAGCATTGGTTGCATCGGCACCTAAACCGTAAACAGTTTCGGTTGGAAATGCTACAAGCGAGCCATCTTTTAGTGCTTGCGCAGCCGTTGCCAAGGCATCAGCACTGCAATTTGAGAGAAACTGGCTCATAGGCACAATTATCTATTGTTTCTGCGAGAAGATAACCACGTGAATCAGAAACCGGTTGGCCGAGCTCCCAAGGTGCGGGTTATGCGCATTATTGCCCGCATGAACGTGGGTGGCCCCGCCGTACAGGTTTCAGGACTTATGCGGGGGTTTGATGCCCAGGTTTTTGATCAAGAGTTAGTGACTGGATATTGCGCGGCTGACGAAGCTGATTACTTAGAAAAAGTTGCCACAGATGTGCAGGCGATTCGAATTGATGGTTTGGGTAGATCAATTAAACCCAGAGCCGATCTGACTGCACTCTTTGCCATTGCTAAAGAGATTCGCAGGTTCAAACCAGATGTCATTCACACTCACACAGCTAAAGCTGGTGTTATTGGAAGAGTCGCATCAATTCTCAGCGGTCATAAATCTGTTCGAATACATACATTTCATGGCCATTTACTCAATGGATATTTCGGTGCTGGTAAAACTAAGTTAGTTGTTTTGGTAGAAAAGTTTTTAGCTCTATTTACAGATCAACTTCTGGCAGTCGGTTCAAAAGTTAAAGAAGACCTGCTTGCTGTAGGTATTGGAGAAAAAGATAAATTTGGAGTGATGCCACCAGGCTTACAACTTGCAGAAGTTCCAAGTCGAGTATCAGCTCGCAAGGATCTAGGTTTGAAAGAAGATGCG
>Ga0164294_10005912_pt1 | contig 10469 bp, 1 predicted proteins | sample GEODES005metaG_FD_111479 | JGI IMG/M metagenome (GOLD analysis project Ga0164294, IMG submission 111479) | Oligotrophic lake water microbial communities from Sparkling Lake, Wisconsin, USA - GEODES005 metaG | ecosystem: Environmental > Aquatic > Freshwater > Lake | place: USA: Sparkling Lake...
TGTGAGATGGAGATGCTCCTGCTATTTGTCCGCTATCTATGAATGGATGGAGGGATATATGGATGAATCGATGGATGGATTGATGAATAGATGAATTGATTAATTGATGAATGGATCAGTAGATGGATGGACTGATGATTGGATGGATGGATGCTACAGTTGCATTTATTATTTCCGATCTGATAGCTCATTTGTTTTCATTATGTTTGCTGTGCTGTAGTTATGTGGGACTCCTGAGTACATCGCTCCGGAAATGATTTTATCGAAGGGTTATTCCAAGGGCGTCGACTTCTGGGCTCTTGGTGTCTTGATTTTCGAGTAAGCTTTTGTTTTTATACTGACTTGATTGAACACATGTGAAGATCATCAAAGATCTTTGTTACTCTATATCGTCTAGATCGTGATGATTATGATCATATGATGATTCTATGCTTAACATATATGATCATGGATGGTAATCAGGTTGTCAACATAGAAGATGATAATCACTTCATTCATTCATTGATTAACAGGCTGCTTACACGTCGGACTCCCTTTGCTCACTCATCCATCGTAAGTTAATCAGTGTACCTCCTCATAGCTTAGCATCGATATCGATGGGAGTAGTATATGATCTATCAGGACATCTCTTCACCTGTACTGTATATGTATATATATATACTGTAGTCTATGATCTATCTGTATATGTTGTATCTATGTGTGTATAGTCTATGATCTATCAGAACATCGTCGAGTCAGAGGACACGTTGAGGTTCGTCTTCTCGGGAGGCGTCGGTACATCCTCATCCTCCTCCTCATCATCATCATCATCGTGGTCTCCTTCCAAAGCTAATAGTAGTTCCATCAAGCACTTGGATAGCAATGCTAAAGACATGATATTGAGCCTTCTACGCTCCAGTTCGAACCTTCGGTTAGGCATGTGGAAGAATGGCATCAACGGTATCTGGGAACATCCTTTCCTCAAAGGTACTGTAGTACATACTTTCTTTCTCTTTGTCGTAGTTTTCATACTTTCGTCCATTGAGTTTTCTTTCAATGTAACGTTACGTTATGTTATTATCACTATTTTATCAGGTGTCGGGAAGAAAAAGATCTGTGAGAAATTTATCAAAGCACCTTTCATGTGAGTGAGTATGCGACAACAAGAACAACAACAACAACAGCTGTATGTTGTATGCTGTTCTATTCTACAGCAGTACAGAAATGAACTCACTAACTATGACTATATATATTCATACATGTAATGTATTTTTCGTTGCCATTTCTTCCTTCCTTCCTTCCTCTTGTGTAGTCCTCAAGTAGAAGACCATTATTCTGTTGGCGACGAGGATGTGCTGAAAATCATGGAAGACGATGATGAAGTCCCAGTTTATACTGGAAGCTTCGATTTTAGTGGCTTCTAATAGATAGAATCAGCCGAACAAATTGAGAGAAAGAAAAGCAAGATAATGGAACTCAATCATCACATCTCAATGTGAATGGACTGCTTACTAATGCTATGGTTGCAAATGCATGCATAGACATTAGATTATAGTACAACAGTTGTATAACTGCTTTATGATTTAACTATTTGAATTAGATTGTAGTTAACTTACGAACTAGATTCCAGCGGTTTCGTCTTTTTTCTTTTTCCAACAATTTTTTCTTGTCCCGGCAAGTTTGAAGCCTGTTCTGACGCAAATCTTTGGGTGGCAACATCAACGTTGCCCATACAGTAAGTTTACTGTAAAGTGCAAGATTTTCAGCGAAGAGTACGGGTTATCCTTTAAAATCAGAAAAGTATAGCCTGCCAGGGATAGAGGTACTATGCATTATCATATATTTTTCTGCATAGATCATCATGCCTCATATTTCTATCTCATCTATAAAAAATAATGAAAATAATTATGTTCAACGTTGAAAATCTGTTGTCATTGTGGTTGCTTCATGATTTATTCTTCATTATTGTGTATGATCATTGTTTGTTTACAATTTAATATTTGAATACTGTACAGCGTTGAATGATTTTAGCTTAACTTGATTCATTGTCTATAATCGATAATTTTCTATGTCAGTTGGGAATATTTTTCAGACAAGTCAACAAAAGAAGCTAATCAAGTGATCGAAAAGCAGATGTCTGGTGTCGGTGAGTATGTTAATAGTAGCAGTAGAAGTAGTAACGTCAGTTGTTCTCCTCAGAATATAGTGACACTATGATCCTGATCATGCATAAGTTGTTATATCATCCATATCATCATCTATTTTACTAATGATGATGCTGCTGCTGTTCATGTGGTCATAGCAACAACCACCACTTGTGGCTTATGCAAAGGGAGATTGGATGTTATTGAGAAATTGCAGGATGACCTCTCCGCCCAGAAACGGGTCATCGAAATCCTCGAGAATAGAGTCGTGGAGCTGAAGAACTCTCAGCTATACATCGCGAATGCCCAGTACAAGACTCAGATCTCATCCCTACTGCAAGACAAGTCAGTGTTAGAGAAGACAATTGCGAACTTAGAGCTGCAGGTAGAGCAGAGTCAGGCTAGTAGTGCCTTGGATATTGATGTTGAGGCGATCATTCTAGTGAAGGATGAAGAGATCGCTAAGCTACAGCTGCTGCTGTCAGCTAATAAGGAGCACTATGAAGGTGAGCTCAAGGCTGCGAGGGAGTCATCAATGATGGTGGACGATAGTCAACGCACCTCAGCATCAACATCATCGGTATCGGATGTAACGCAAGACCTACTACAGTCCAAGGACAACGAGATCATGCGATTACAGATGAACATCCTGAACATCAAGAGGGATCATGTGAATGAGCTGAACTCACTGAAGGACAGCATCGAGGGTAAGGTGGGCGTGGAGCTGAAACGACTCGAGGATGAGGTGGGTATGGAGAAGGCGAGCAAAGAGCTGTTGCAGAAGATGTTGGACATTGAGAGCACTAAGGTCACGGACCTTGAGCAGCAGATCTACATCAACCGCACCAACGAGAACAATGCCCTGTCTATGTTCAAATCAGTCACGAAGTCCAACCATGCCAAGGTCGTCGATGAGCTGACTGACGAGATCAATAGGCACAAGACTGCTCTCAGCGACAGAGAGGTGGAAGTGTCCACTCTGTTGCTAGAGATAGATGCTCTGCAGCAGCAACTGCTGTCGAAGAAGAACACTGAGGTGATACAGACTAATCGCCAGTATTCTAACGACTTCCTGTTTGGGCAGAAGATCAGCTCCTTGCTGTTGGATAAATCCGAGCTGACCAATAAAGTGCTGGAGTTGACTTTTGAGCTGAAGAAGTTGATGATGCAGAACAAGTCCCTCGGCAATCAAGTCGACGATCGGAAGGCTGAAGTGTCTCGTTATCAAGTAGCGCTGAGTAACAAGGAGGCCGAACAAGTGTCGTTGCTTCAGCAGATCATCTCTATGCAGGAGCAACTAGCTGCGGAAACGAAACGGTCCAACGAAGCGATATCCTCCGAAAAGAAATCGAGTGAAGAGCTGTTGAGGCAACTGGTTGGGGAACGTAGACAGATCATTGATCTGAAGAGACAGTTGACAGCTGTGGAGGCGGATTATGAGCTCAAAATCAAGGCATTAAAGAACGATAAAGTGGAGCTGGAGTCTCGTATTTCAGAGTTGACGACCCTCCGTCAAGGCGATGCTAAGAAGATCGCAGACCTTATGAAAGATCTGCAAAAGGTTACAGCTGAGAAAGATTCAATGATTATGGAGCTGGATGAAAAAGATGACAATTTAGAGCGCTATCAGGTAGCATTGAGCAATAAGGAAGCTGAGTCAATACAGATGACCCAGCAGATGAAGACTGTAGAGAAACGACTCGTCGCTGATGTGAAGATGCTAAGTGATGCGATATCATCCGATAAGAAGATCATCGAGGAGCTACAGAAGCAGTTGGATGAGGAGAAGAGAAAGTTCGGGTTGTTGAAGGGTAGCATCACTGACAAGGAAAGTGAGTACGCTCAGAAAGTGAAGGTGCTCCTGATCGATAAATCTGACCTAAAAAATCAAATGTTAGAAATGGAAAAAACAATTAAAAAGAAAGAGAACAAAAATATGGATTTAAATGGTGACATAAGTAAGCTACAAGGTCAATTGAAGTCTGTAACTGCTCAGTTAGAGGAGAAGAAAGTTGAAATCGCGCGTTATCAAGTAGCATTGAGCAATAAGGAAGCTGAGGCGTTAGGTTTCATCCGTCAGATCCAATCGCTGCAAGAACACGCTGCCGCAGAATCCAGAAAATTCAATGATGCGATATCTTTAGAAAGACAGTCGAAGGAAGATTTACATCGGCAGCTGGACGATGCAACTCTTAAAGTTGCCGAGTTGAAGAGACAGTTATCGTCTGATAAGGCTGATCACGAACAGAAAGTGAAGTCTTGGTTGATCGAGAGAAGTGATCTTGAGAATCGTATGCAAGAGAAAGATAAAGTGATTGGGTTGAAGGAGAAAAAGATTCTGGAATTGAGCGATGACATGAAGAAGCTCACTGCTGACAGAGATTCTCTTAGAGTGAAGCTTGGCGAGAAAGATGCTGAGATCGCGAGATACCAAGTGGCATTGAGTAACAAGGAAGCTCAAGTGGAAGACTTGCTTCAACAAATACAATCAATTAAGGGCCAGATTACAGCTGATGCAAAGAAGTTCCATGATATGTTGTCAGCTGAAAGAAAGTCGAAAGAAGAGTTGCAGAAACAGATTGAATTCCTCCAGAACTTGTTGGATCAAGAGAGACGAAGGAGTAAGGACTTAATGGAAGAGTTATCTCAGAAGGATGCTGAATTTAAGCAGAAAGTCACCATCATGTCCAAAGACAGAGCGGACATTGAGAGAAGTGCTACTGAAAAGGATAGCGTTCTTGAACAGACAGTGAAAAGCTATCAGTCTCACATCCTGAAACTTGAATATTCGAGTGAACTTCTCTCTACAGAGTTGCTGAACAGAGATGTCGAGGTGAAGCGTCTCCAAGGTATGCTTAGCAACAGCGAAGCAGAAGCATCTCACATGGTAGTCGAGCTACAAGCTTTCAAACAACTACAATCTGAACAAGCACAGAAAATCGATGTTCTAATCACTGCCGATAAGAAGAATAACGAGGAATTGCTGAAGCTCTTGGAGGATGAACGCATGAAAATGAAGCAGTTGAAGGAGAAGTATTCTGTGGATATCAGTGCGTTGGAATTGAAGATTATTCAATTGGAAAAAGATTTGCTGGAAGCGATAGGAGCGAATGAGAATATCCGCAACAAGTTAGAGGCATACAAGGATGATTTGAAGGTTTCTGAGACTCAGAATAAATATCTACTAGCGCAGAATGAGTTCAGCATTGAGGAACTAGGAGAGGCAAAGAAGGAGATTGGAAGATTGCAAGTTGTAATCATTAACAAGGAATCAGAAGTTGCAAGCTTGTTGCGACAAATCCAATCCTTGAAGGATCAGCACATTGCGGAAGTGAAGCAGTTGGATGATGTGATTTCTGCAGAGAAGGAGACGAACGATGCACTCCAGAAGGAGATCGAGTATCTAAAGGAGCTTTTGGAGCAGGAGAGACGCAAGAACAAAGACTTGGCTGCACAATTGACCTCCCAAGATGCCGAATTCACGGAAAGAACAAATGTCATGTCAAACGAAAAGTCAGATCTAGAGAAGCGTTTGCAAGAGATGAAATTTGAAGTCGAGAAGAAAGAGTCGGAATTAAGCGGCAAGCTGGACAAGGTTGAGACCCTAAAGGAATCTTTACAAGTGCAGTTGAATGACAAGAATGCGGAGATCTCCAGATATCAGGCAATAATCAGTAACAAAGATGCCACGATCGCGGACTTCATCCAGCAGATCAAGGCTCTGCGCGAACAGCATGTTCTTGAAGTGAATAAATTGGACGAGTTAGTGTCGTTTGAGATGAAAGCTAACGAGGAGCTTCAGAAACAGATTGACGATGAACGCAAAAAGGTAATGGAGTTAAAAGAAGTGATTCAGTCAAACGATGTGGAGCATCAACTACGTGTTAAGACGATACTGAAAGAGAAGTCACATTTGGAGGACCAGATAGTGAGTATGAAGCAATTGCAGGATAAGAGCGAAAAGAAGGTTGTCGATCTGCAGGATGAAGTCAAGAAGCTTCAGGTGTTGAGAGATACATTGCGGAAGCAACTGGGGGAGAAAGAAAGTGCCATTAACAGGTACCAAGTGGTTTTGAGTAACAAGGAAGCGGAGGTATTAGACTTGACTCAGCAGATCCAGTCCTTGAAGCAACAGCACGCTGTGGAGGTGAAGAAGCTCAATGATGCGATATCTGCCGACAAGAATGTGATTGATGGGTTGCAGAAGCAGTTAGATGAGGAGCGAAAGACGACAGCTGTTCTGAAGGAAGACATGTCTGCTCACATTGAAGCACTCGAACAGCAAATTAAATCGTTGTGGAGGGACAAATCTGAACTGGAGATAAAGATTGTGTCTATTTCAAGAGATCGCGAGGTTGAAAGCAATCGTAACGTTGAATTAAGTGATGATTTGAAGAAAATGAACTCTCAGAACAACTTACTTTTACTGCAACTTGATGAAAAGAAGGGAGAGATCACTCGTTACCAAGTAGTCGTGAGTAGTAAAGAGGCTGAAATTGCGAGTTTGCTGTTGGAAATCCAATCCTTGAAGGATCAGCACATTGCGGAAGTGAAGCAGTTGGATGATGTGATTTCTGCAGAGAAGGAGACGAACGATGCACTCCAGAAGGTGATCGAGTATCTAAAGGAGCTTTTGGAGCAGGAGAGACGCAAGAACAAAGACTCGGCTGCACAATTGACCTCCCAAGATGCCGAATTCACGGAAAGAACAATCGTCCTGTCAAACGAAAAGTCAGATCTAGAGAAGCGCTTGCAAGAAATGCAAACTACCGTCAAGCGGCTGGAACAAAAAGTGTCGGAATTAAGCGGCAAGCTAGACAAGGTTGAGACCCTGAAGGAATCTTTACAGGTGCAGTTGAATGACAAGAATGCAGAGATCTCCAGATATCAGGCAATAATCAGTAACAAAGATGCAGAGATCGCGGACTTCATCCAGCAGATCAAGGCTCTGCGCGAACAGCATGTTCTTGAATTGATGAAGTTGACAGAGACGATCTCATCACTAGAAACATCTATCGAAGACTTGCAAAGGCAAATAGATGATGAACGAAATGCCGTGATCTACTTTAAAGAGCAGCTTGATACTCAAAAGAGTGATTATGAGCAGCAGACGAAGTCGCTAAGTGCCGATATTGTCGATTTGAAGGATCGTTTATCGCAACTTGAGATTGCCACTGCGAAGTTGAACGATGAGATCAAAAGGAGCAAAGTAGAAATAGATGCTCTTCGCATGCAATTAAACGAAAAAGATAATCTGATCGCGCGTTACCATGCAGCTTTGAGTATCAAGGAAGCGGAGGTGTTAGACTTGACTCAGCAGATCCAGTCCTTGAAGCAACAGCACGCTGTGGAGGTGAAGAAGCTCAATGATGCGATATCTGCCGACAAGAAAGTGATTGATGGGTTGCAGAAGCAGTTAGATGAGGAGCGTAAAATGATAGCTGATCTGGAGAAAGAAATAGACGCGAGAAGTGCCGATTTGAAGAACAAAGTCGTTGTGATCAAGGAGTTAGAAGATCGATTAGCAAACCTGAAGCAAGTTATTGCACAGAAAGATATCAGAATCTCGGAATCGATTGATCAACTGAAGAGATCAGAAGCTAACATGGAATCTTTGCACCCTTCCCTAAAAGAGAAAGATACTGTAATCACTAGATATCAAACCGTATTGAGCAATAAAGAGGCAGAAATCGATCATCTTAATGAGCAAATAAGATCACTGCAACTGCAATTGAACACTTCTACACTTCAACTTGATGAATCGAACGTCTCAAAGAAGCAATCCGACGATGATTTTCAGAGACAACTTGATGAGGAGAGAAAGAAAGTCAGAGATCTTATTGAGCTATTATCCTCAAAGGAGACTGAATTTGAATCACAAATCCAGTCACTGCTGGCGAGCAAATCGGAGTTAGAAAAGAAAGTTGCCGACATAGATACTGCTCTAGCGCTGAAAGACAAAAGCATTGCAGCAGTGAACGATGATCTCAAAGCTGCTGCTGCTCGTGAAGTTGCAATCCAATCGAAGTTATCAGAGAAAGAAAATGTTGTTGCTAAATACCAAGTAGAGTTGAGTAACAAAGTAGCAGTGGTAGAGGACTTGACACGTCAAATCCAATATCTACAGGAGCAACTCAGCGGTAAGGTTCAGAAACTAGGTGAATCGATCTCGTCAGCTCAGAAGTCCAGCGATGAATTTCAGCAGTTACTTGATGATGAGCGCAAGAAAGTTCTTGAATTAAAGCGACAATTATCAGTAGAGAAAGCGGACTTTGAGCTGAGAATGAAGTCTCTTGTGATGGAGAAGTCCGTACTAGAGACTGAGATATCGGATGCTGTTAGTGCTAGCCGAAAGCATGAGATTACGATAGTTGAGATTAAAGCTGAGTCAAAGAAATGGAAGACTATGTATGAATCTACTTTAGTGCTGCTCAACGATAAAGAGTTCGCCATCAACAGATATCAAGTAGCATTGAGTAACAAGGAAGCAGAGGTGATAGACTTAAACCAGCAGATCCAGTCCTTGAATGAACAGCATGTTATTGAAGTGCAGAAGCTGACCGAGACCATTTATATTCTGGAGCAATCGGTTGAAGACTTGAGAAAACAACTGGAAGAAGAGCGAAAGAATGTTGCTGATTTGAGGGAGCTGGTAATATTGAAGGACTCTGAGTTCGGAGTGAAAGTGAATGCGCTACTCAATGACAAGTCTGAGCTACTAAATCAAATTTCAGAGTTGGAAAAAGCTAATGATGAGGTTGAGTTAAAATTAATGAATATCAGTAGCGAGTTAAAGAAAGTTGAAGCCGAGAAGGAGGTCCTTCGACTACAACGAATTGATAGAGATAAGATGATAACTAAGTATCAGTTAGTAATCAGTAACAAAGAAGCAGAGGTGGATGACCTTACTGAACAGAACTCATCTTTATCTGAGGAGATTGCTAGACTCAATGAATTGCTGTCATCAGAAAAGAAAGCGCACGAACTCGTTATTCAGCTTTTGGATGAAGAGCGTGAGATGACTAATACTTTGAGGGCTGAAATTTCTACCAAGAAGTCGGAATATGATTTGAAAATAAAAGTAGTTTCGGAAGAAAAAGTGGAATTAAATAGCAAAATATTCGATTTGCAAACAAAGATCGAACAGTTAGTAATTGAAGCGCAGCAATTTGAGACACGCATCGATTCTGTTAAACAACTAGTAGTTGAAAAGGATAACGTTATAGCCAGATATCAAGTAGAGTTCAGTAACAAGGAAGCAGAGGTATCTGACTTAACAAATCAAATCGAATTACTGAAGAAGCAGAGTGCTATCCAGGCGCAAACATCCGAAGAGTCCATATCCACATTGATCAAGACTACTGAAGAGTTGCAGAAGCAGTTAGCTGATGAGCGAATTAATCTGTTGAATCTTAAAGATAATTTTTCTTCTGAAGTTGACCGCTATGAGAAAAATATGTCATCATTGAATAACGATAAAGCGGAGCTGGAGTCTCGTATCTCAGAGCTGACGACCCTCCATCAAAGCGATGTCAGAAAGATCGCCGACCTTACGGAAGATCTGCGAAAGGTCACAGCTGAGAAGGATTCAATGATTACGGAGCTGGATGAAAAAGATGATATGATTGCGCGCTATCAGGTAGCCTTGAGCAATAAGGAAGCTGAGTCGTTGGAGTTGACCCTGCAGATGAAGACTCTGGAAGATCGACATGCTATCGAAGTGAAGAAGCTCAATGATGCGATATCATCCGATAAGAAGACCATCGAGGAGCTGCAGAAGCAGTTGGATGATGAGCGTACTTACTTCGATGCTTTGAAGAATGATCTGTCTACTCAACTAGTTGCGTTGGAGACGAGGATCAAGTCTTTACTCGTTGATAAAGAAGAACTAGCAGATATCTTATCCGATGAAGTGAAAGTCAATGAGCAGAAACAGAAAACAATCGATGATCTGACTGATGAGTTGATGAAGGCGCAGACTCTGAATAAATTGCTCAGACAACAGTTAGATGAGAGAGATGCTGAGATCGCGAGATACCAAGTGACATTGAGTAACAAGGAAGCTGAAGTGGAGGACTTGCTTCAACAAATCCAGTCTCTGCAGAATCTATCACACACTTCTTCAGTGGACAATCCCCGAGATGCGGTATCAGCAGCGAAGAAATATTATGATGACTTACAGAAGCAACTGGAAGATGAGCGAAAGAAGGTGATTGGATTGAATGGTCAGTTGACAGCTCTGCAGGCGGATCATGAGCTCATAATCAAGGCTTTAAAGAACGATAAAGTGGAGCTGGAGTCTCGTATCTCAGAGTTGACGACCCTCCGTCAAGGCGATGCTAAGAA
>Ga0164294_10005913_pt1 | contig 10468 bp, 13 predicted proteins | sample GEODES005metaG_FD_111479 | JGI IMG/M metagenome (GOLD analysis project Ga0164294, IMG submission 111479) | Oligotrophic lake water microbial communities from Sparkling Lake, Wisconsin, USA - GEODES005 metaG | ecosystem: Environmental > Aquatic > Freshwater > Lake | place: USA: Sparkling Lake...
GCATCACATTTTTGTATAGTAGCTTTTTGTTTCCAAGGTAGAGGACTAAAGTTACTGGCCTCTTGTGGATAAAAGATTTTAGGTGCAAACAAACTCCACACATGATTGCTGTCTGTTGCGGCACATGAACCCTTCATATTACCAGCTGAAGTGTCGGCAATGGCAGTACCATCAAGTATAGGACACTTGCATTCTACTTCGGGGTAAGGTACACCGTTGTTGCCTGTGATTGTTCGGCCAGTTGGCTTACAAGTACTTGCGGCACATAGTGCGTATTCACCTTTGCAAGTTGTGATTCCGTCTTTTGATGGCTGAGCAAATACAGGGTTTGACAGTACTAAGAATGATAGTATTGCTAATAATGTTTTCATGTTTATCTTTCTGGAAATGCCGGAATCACCGGTGCTGGCTTGCCGCCAAAGCCTGTGGTTACTGCGGTTGGTTCGCCAAAGTCACTGCCGAATCCTGCTGGTGCTGGTGGCACTGCACCGAATCCGGGTGCTGAGCTGCCAAATCCACCACCTACGGGTGTGGTGCCCCAGGACTGTGTGACTGTGGTTGCTGTGGGCACACCAAACGGATTAGGCATGGGCTGTCCGGTAGCAGTGGGGGGCACATATGTTGTTCCAGCATTGGGAGGTAGACTGATTCCGCCATTGTTGGCTCCACCAAGTTTTTCCTGTGTGCGTCCGTAGGCAGCAATACCCAATACAGCACCCATGGCAATGTGATACAGGCCAGCACCTTGCAGAGTCAGTGGCTGCCATTGTGTTTGTACGCTGCCGTGAAATAAACTTTGTGTTAAACTCCAGAGAATTGGCGCCACCACAAAATCAAATATACAGGTGATCATGTAGGTCCATCCCATCATGGGACGCCACTTTGCGTTCATCCAGTCTTCTTTTCGTTTTTCTGACATGGTCAACTCCTTGCGATATCAGTTTGGATTGGTAATATAAACTGTAGAGCCTTGTGGCTGTACTGCACGAGCATTTCCGTCTGCAAAAACTGTTTTAAATTGCTGTACTTGTGCTACAGACAATTGTATTGGTTGTCTAAACAACACCCAAGAAACAATTTGTGGATATGTTTCTTCTGTTAGTTGGCGCTGTGGATTGCCCCACCATGGGCGACTGTTGGCAGGATTAACAGTTGCCACACAAGTACTGTTGGCGCCTAATGTACCAATTGAAATTGGTGCAGTGAGTCCACCGCTATATCTATAACTCGGTGCTGTATTAAAGTTAGCCATACCCATCATTGTTGCAATATTGAAGCTGACAGTACTTCCTGAATTTGCGCCAGTAGCGTTAGCAGCCGGTATTGCGTTAAAAACACTAGCCCAGGCTGCGTTAGGTGTATTACCATTGCCAACCATACGTTGACCCAGCACCAACAAACTGTCTGCATTACACAGTCCATATGGACCAGTAAAATCGGCTAGTTTAAAATAAACAAAGTGTACTTCTAAATCAGTTACTGAATTGTTGACCCAGTGTTCTGCTGGTCCGTGAAAGTGGAACTCCAACAAACAATACTGAGCACCGCCAAACGTGATGCTAGGTGCACATGAAGCTGCATTGGGATTGTTGAGTTTGTATGTGCCCCAGCGTGTGTTAGCAACGGGATAAGCATTTACTCCACTAGGAGCTGTAGGTAGAGTACACACATCACCTGCACCAGTGTTGCAAAATGCGGAATTTAGTGTGTTTTGTGTTTGAAAAGTAAATGTAGCATTCAATCCACTGTAGCTGGTGAACTGAGCAGGACTGCCTTGAACAGTGGTTGCTGTGATATTAATTGGTGTTTGACTTTGAGCTGTGGCCACCATGGGTGTCAGGGCCAAAATTATTGTTGCTAAAAAATTTGTCTTTGTCATTTTGTTAATCCTTTCGAAATGCGGCCATGACGCGGGCCTGTATGCGTTTTGCAAAGTCCGGCTGTGGAAAGTTCCAACCAATAAATGCTCCCAATGCTAACCAAAATAGTGTTTCTAACATGTTTATGCTCCTAGTATATGTAATGCGTGGTCTGTGTGACGGATACGATCTTCTAGACCAATGTAGCCACCGTTGATAGCTCGTGTGAGACCTTTGCAATCATTAGCATCAGCAAATTTATTTAGTTTATTCTGTTCCCAGAACCAGCAGGCACTCTGTGCGGCACCTTCAAATGTGGCCAAGTATTCAGCGGCTTCTTCTACTGTGATGCCTAAGCTTCCAGCAAAGAATGTGTAGTTGTCTTTGCCTGTCAACTGTATAAGTCCACGACCGCAATAGCGCCAGCCGTCGCCTGATGCTTCATCGCCATTACCCATGCGATTGGCATACACTCGATTAGCAATGCGCTCAGGTCGATTGGCATATTGTTGTGCTAGGTCCTGTGTGGGGAAATACTTTTTAAACACTGCCATCAAGCTGGCAGCTTTGTAGTTTAGGTTTTCTTTGATAAACACAAAGCTACCACTCTCGTGGGCACATTGTGCAATAAAATGAGCCACTCGGGGAGGGGTGTTTATTTCATAATCATCCAGCAATTGATCTAGTGCACCGTGCCAGTGATCAATATAGGGGTTTTTGACCATTTGTTTTAACTGGTCCAACGTGAGAATACTGCTCATTGTTGCTGTCCTTTATGTACTCAGATATTTAGTAGTACTGATACAGTTGTTGATCTCGCTCGGGAAACAGATCCACGGGGGTATCATCTCTGCGTATGTCTAGTGTGAGACAGTGCAGTCCTCCATCCCAAAAACTGCGTGTTCTAAACGGCATAGTATGTGCAGTAACCCCGTGTTGTTCAAGTGCACGAACCACAGTTTCGTTGCCGCTTAGTACCATAACATTCTTTTCGTCTATGACCAGGCAGTTTACTTCAAAGAATGTTTCAGTATAGTCTCCTACCCAGTCCAGGGCATGAGCAATCACATACTCATTGAATGCATGAGACAATGATGATTTGTCTATGTCCGGCACATTAACTGCACGTGGGTTACGCACTGACTCTTGTGGAGGGCCATTTAAAAAGAATTTTCTAGGGTTGGCCCTGGGTTGGCGCCCTGTTCTGGACAACTCACCGTCACAAGTTGTTGCTTGTATTTGTTCCGCAGTCATGGATTCTGGATCTATTGGAATCACATGATTCTCAAATTCTGGACTTTGTACTTCGATTCTTTCCCAACCCGGGAATGTATTTTCATAGTCTGAAAAATATCTATCAGTCAACAGCAGTCCGGGCTTGATGACAGCAAAGCATCCGTCGATGTGTCCGCCATTACTGAGCAAGTGTACTCGACTGTCAGGGAACAATGGCGCAATATGTTTGTGATAATTTTCTTTTCGGGCATCAGCCCATTGAGTCAGCCACACATCAAGGTAAATGTCACGTCCGACTCGCACAGTATTAGCACCTGATATGATACCCATGTCATGAGGCAACAATGCTGTTACAATTTCGCTACCAGGGTCACTGCAATATCTAGTCAATGCATGCTGCCATGAGTGAGTGATATCAGTTACGTTGTCATCGTATCGCCAGGGCAAGCCGCCTTGCATTATCAATTTGTTGCCATGTACTAGAAAATTGTCCCTGGGTGTAATTTGTGGTTTGACTAGATTACCATAACCGTCGATGTAGTTTTCAATTTTGTCATAGTGTGGTCTAACAACTTCTACACCAAACTCTTCAAGTTTTTGTTGCATGATGTCTAGATCATGTTTGGTATTTTCAGTCAGTTCATAAAAACAATCTCGCACTTCGGGTTGTAAATGATCGTACCAAGAAGCAGGATAAACATCTCCTAGCCATACCTCTTGAAGAGTGCTCCAATTGGTATAGCTGTTGATTAAGGGTGAGGTCATGTGTTAAAATCCTAGTTAATTATTTTGAAGCTTGTTCGAATATGTGTTTTTGTACTTGATACCATTCTTGCCAGGCATCTGCTCGTACTGCGCACTCATAGTATGTGCTGTAGTTGACAGTGACTGTACGGGCTATGTCGCTTAGATTTGCATTGTCCTGTAGCTTTTGCAAGCCGGGGCAACGTTCTAGTGCACCTTTACCGGGTGGGTCAGGGAATTTAGCTGTGACAGGTACCACAGTTGAGCATCCTGACAGCAGTACAGCAATCAATAACACAGCGTATTTCATCAGCAGTTCCAACGACGTCGTGCTTTACAAATGGCCTTGTCGGGCGTTTTGGCACATGAGATACTGTGCATTTTCATTTGCCCACGGCTACGTGAGCAATAGCTCTTGCGTCGCTTTGAAGCTTTGCTACCCTTTTTAAGTTTACCAGGCTTGGTGGTCACAGCAGTCTTTAGTTTAGAACCAGGGTTCTCTCTGCGGTATGCATTCACAGCCTTTTGACTCATGCCGTCTGTTTTGTCACGCTTGTTGGCCTTTTGCCAGTCTTCGTTCAGTTGTGAAGTCACAGCAAACGCATACAGTTCATCTTCAGTTAGGGATTCTAGGTCCGCCCATACTGTTTCTGAGTCAACGCCATTTTGTTCAGCAATGCCTTCGATGATGTTTTCTATTAGATCAAATTCTTCAGTCAGCTCTGTACTAACAGCTTCATCCATGGCTTTTCTAAAGCCTTTGTTGGGAACCCATCCTGCAATGGGTTTGCATTTGCAACTGTCACCGGGGCACTTGCAATTTTTCATGCCGCATTGCCGACAGCGGCCTTCTGTTGACTCTGCTACACTTTCATTTGGCACACAGTTACGCACTTGACCGCCATTTTTGCCCTTCTTGGTGCCTTCGGCATGTTTGCCAGGCCAGCATCGTGTGTAACCATTTGCGTCTTTTTGGCCTTTCTTAATTTCATTAAGATTGCCGTGCGACTGGCACATACCACAGTCTTCGCACACCATTTCCATGTCAACGGATTCGTTGTGTTTGTTTTTACCTGCACAATGCGCACGTTGACTGAACCCTCTGGGGTGGCTACAGTTGATACTGTTTTTGTATTTTTGACTCCACGATTCAGTGAAGATTTCATTTGCTCTCATTTTGTTGGTACCTCTGCCGCACGATTGTGTGCTGTTATAAATTCCTGTGGTATTTCACAGACACCGCCTGGTGCAAACTTTGTGTCGTACTTGATGATTTCTCGATCCACATACTTCACAATTTCTTGTGCTCGTTCTCGCACCACACGAGTTCGTGTGACCACTTGAGCTTCTATGCGTGTATTTTCACTCTGTGAAATTTCTTCTGCTTGTTTTAATCTTGTTTCTACTTCGGCCACTCGCTCGCGCCAGGCCTGTTCTACTGCCACCCCACCACGCAGATATACCCCTGCGCATAACACCACAATTCCCAGCACTTTAAACAACAATTGATATTGATACAACAACGGCACAGAAACACGGTGAACGAACAGTCCCAGTACAGTCAAAATCACACCCGCCAACAGTACAGCATTGGCAACCCAGGTGATAAAAGCGTCCGGTAAAAAGTGCAAGATCCACATGTTGTTATTTACCCCAATTATCGGAGGATTTGGATTCCTGGGGCACCACGTTCAGGGAACAGATCTACTGGTGCATCATCTCTGCGTATGTCCAGGGTCAGGCAATGTACGCCGCCATCCCAGAACGTACGAGTTCTAAACGGCACCGAGTGCGGGGTAATACCATGTCGCTCAAGTTCACGGAACACTGCTGGGTGTTCGCCCATGACCATGACGTTCTTTTCATCAATGACCAGGCAATTTATTTCAAAATATGTTTCAGTATAGTTGCCTATCCATGTCATGGCATGGTCTATCACGTGCTGATTAAACGCACGGTTATTGGCAATTCCGGGCACATGCCATTTTAAAAAGTCAGGAACGTCAGTTAAATTGGGAGTATGGTTGTGAAATTCCGGTAAACTGGTGTTAATTCGTGTCCAGCCTGGAAAAGTTTCATCGTAGTTTTCAAAGTATTTGCTGGCTATCAGCACACCGGGTTTGAGCACAGCAAAACACCCGTCGATGTGGCCGCCATTAAACACCAAATGAACTCGATAATCTCTAAATTGATCTGCAAAAACATTGCGGAATCTGTTGACCAGGATATCTTCAGACCCCACAGCACGAGCTTCCCACATAAGGTCAATATACACATCACGACCCACCCGCACTACATTGGATCCATTTATGTCAAGAGGACCATTGATCATGCGATACTGCACATCTTCCCCAGCCGCCGCATATTCATCTAGTATGTGTTGCCAGGGCGAAGTGGATTTTTGCTGTCCATAAAGAGTATTGCCCACAACCAAAAAATCATCCCGGGGTGTTATGTGCGGTTTAATTAAAAAATCGCCGCGCATGTAGTCTTCAATCCGGGTGTATTGGGGTCTTCGCACACGCACGCCAAACTCTTCAAGACGGCGCTGAATTGTGGCAAGATCTTGCTGAGTGTTTTCAGTCAGTTCATAAAAACAATCACGCACGTCTGATTGTAAATGATCGTACCAGGAAGCAGGATAAACGTCGCCCAGCCATACTTCTTGCAGTCGCCCCCAGTTGGTGTGGCTGTTGATTATTTTGTTCATGTGATTTAATAATATACCAAGTTAAAAATATTTAGTAAATACCCGTATGAACGTTTTAATTCTAACACCCGACGCGGTAGGCAGCACCTTGTTACAGCGTCTTTTAACAGTGTACATGCAGTTGCATCAATTTGATCGTCCAGTAATTAACCTACATGAACTCACAAATGGCATTGGCAAATACTTTAATACGGAATTCAATCGTGAACTGTTAAAAAAACACTGGCTCAATACCACGTCCAGCGACAGTTATTATCAGAGTTTGCCTGAAGTCACTGAATTGTTAGCATCTGTGGACCACTACAAAACTGCCAGGGTAGCACACTACCATATTCGCCAGCGACAGGACTCAATTGCAGATCAAGTGCCATTTTATCGTTACCTTGATGACAATTTTTATGTAATCAGTTGCCGTAGACAAAATCTTTTTGAGCATGCACTGAGCTGGAGTATCAACAGCATTACCAAACGATTGAATGTTTATAGTGCACAAGAAAAAATCAATACCTTTTTTGATCTTTACAGTTCCAAAATACAGTTACCTCCACAACAATTATTGAGCCATTTGCAAAGGTATCGAGACTACATTAACTGGAGCGAAGATCATTTCTCCATAGCAACATGTTTTAATTACGAACAACACCTGCCCAATATTGAACAATTCATACTGGATCTTCCGGTGTTTGCTGGACAACCTGAACGCATTACCTGGAATCAAACATTTGGTCAAGAATTTTCAGACTGGAATCGCTGCCATTATCTAAACAGTGACATTGGTTCACTGGCCATGCAAACACCTCAACAGATGTTGCAAATAACACAACAAAAACCAACAGGCTCAACTGAACTAGCACCGGCTACCATTAGAGATTACTTGCCACAAGTGCATCAAGAATACCTACAACAGCATCAAGAAAAATACACTCAAGCAAGAGACAGTATTGATCGCATGCGAGATCTAGGGATTTTGCCCACAACAATCCCGATTAAAAAACAAACTCTATCTGAAAAGATGTTCTTGATTAGTAATATTCGGGAATGTCTTGACGCTTACAACAACTGGGCTCAGGGCAACTCTGACATTGCACAGCCCATGAGTCTAGATGATTTACAAACCCAGGCACAGCAAGAATACCGTGCTTGGGATCCTGCACTAGCTCTTACAACAACAGCGGCTGAATCTGTTCAGTTATCCATTGCGAAGTCTTGATGTCAAAGTGATGTCCATCACGAGCAAGATCTAGATTTTGAAATTGTGGTATCCAGTGCGGTTGTTGTTCAATAACCGCACGACTTGCGGCCATTGTGTGTTCAGGTGCAAAGTGCGGTACAGAGGCATGCACAATGTGTTGGCGCTGAAATTGTCGCACACGATCAACACATTGTTGAAAATTCTCTAGATCATCTTCATCAGTTGCTTGCACATAATGTACTCGTGCTGTGAGGTCATTGCGAAATTGATCTTCACCAATGCGATCAAGCACCTGTTGTCGTATATCACCATGCAAGGCATTGAACTGTGCTAGAGTATTGCACCTGGGCCAAAAAACATCACGCATGGAATCATATGTGATTTTCCATTGCGGAGTTTGATCATACACAATTTTGTTGTCAGCACGTTGCGCAGTGCCCACTCGACGATGTGTATAACTCCACATTATCACCATGTTGGGTGGATCAAATGCGTCAAGTATGCTCACTGCCATGTCACTCAACCACTCATTGCTGGCTCCATCCATACTACAGTTCACAACAGATACTCGAGCATGATCAGCTAGTACTCTAGGCCAAGTGTGTGACACAGGTGATCCTAGTCCCACAGTAAAACTGTCGCCCAGGCACCACACAGAATTCTTTAGTTGATCAAAGTCTTGACACCATTCAGAGTCTCTGAATCCGCGACTGTTGTAGTGGTATTCAATGGGCCAGGCATACTGTTCAAAATGCACAGGATCAGCACACTGGTCCCGACTGTCCATGCCCGAATAAGTCAAGGTTGCGCGACCACTGCCCCAGATTCGAATATAAGGCGGAATCCGGGACACTTATTTTAACCCTAGATCTTTTCGAATTTTTGTTGCCGAAATGGCATGAATAGACTCATCAAATGATTCTTGTTCAATTCGGTATCCAACATCTCTGCCATATGTGATGTTCACAATATTGGGCACAACTTGAATTTCGTATTGACCTTGATACAACATGTCTAGGTCACGACGAATAAATGATTTCACTTGCTCTATGGCAAAGGGGTTGGATCCCTGCCAGCCTTGACAATCCCGGATCATTATACAAACTTGCCCAGTCTTGGCAATGGCTCGTTCAAATAACGCACGGTGACCGGCATGCCAAGGCTGCCAGCGACCCAACATCTGTACTGTTTCTTTTTGCCAATCAAATACCGGACGTCGTCGATTGTCTAATATGTGTGCGGCAACAAACTCGCCCCATTTCTCGCCCTGTTGTTCAATGATGCGGAAGTCGTATTGTTCGGGAGCAATAAAGGCCCGGTTGGTATCTTCATAACGTCCCTTGTCAATGGTGTCAACCCAAACAGTCCAGTCAGCCTTGAAGTTGTTGCGCATTTCCACTAGCGGTGCAACAAAGTCGCAGATCACATAGTCTACATCAGACATTGAATCCGCTAGACTACGCATACGCAGGCTTTGACGAATACGCCCTGACTCGCTGAAATCCCAGTCATTGTATTCTTTACGCACATCGTCAGCATTGAGCCAACGCACACGCTTTTTTTCGTTTTGTAAATGTTCTAGTATGTGCTGTGCTAGATATGTTTTGCCTGCTCCGGGCAGGCCCATGATTAATATACGTTGTGGCATGATTTTTCCTTGTTAAAAACTTTGTTTTTTAATTTATCTGGATGTAAATTGATCCAGGTAGATAGTAGTTGTGATTGTTCATGGTTGGCACTGCATCCGAATACAGTGTCGGGGTATAGCGCCAGGTCCTGTAACCGCACAACAACATCAGCATGTTGTGCCGCAACTGGTACGTCACGATACACCATTTCACCGCGGAATTCAACAGCATTTTCCAACAACTGTCGAGTGGTCTTTAAGATACCTTTAAATCCGCGTGTTTTTCTGTACACCCAAGCTTGCTTGTACATGCTCAAATAGGCCTGACTTCGAATATCAGTATACAAAAATACTCGTTGACCAGGCAGCCCGACCCAGGAATCCATCTGATTGCAGGTGTAATACACTTGATGTACATGATGGAGAGTGGTCTCTTGTGTGAGTTTATTATCCGGCCAAATCTCAGTCAATTTCCATCTCTTGTTGACATTCCATTGATATGTTATTATGGCACGAAGATTGGCGTCATAATCGCCCCCGGGCACATAATTTTCAACCTGATGTGCTTGTGTAAAATTAGACAATTTAAAAACAGCATGATGTTTTTTCATCAACAACAAATAATGTAGAAAAAAGAAACCACCACTTCCCCCGTAGTAAAAGAAATTTATGTCTTGATTCAAATCAATGATATTCATCTCATCTGGTCCAGATGATTAACATACATTGTGACATCATCGCCATTTCCTTGAAGTGTGCCGTGCTAGATCATCTGTGGGATGATGTTGTACTGGAGTAAAATATTTACTGTTGGTGTCATCCGCTAGTATATTATTCAATCCAGGGTGTGTGAAATCAATGGGGAATTCCAATTGATTGGCCAGCTGTTGTAGATAAAGATCTTTATAAAGATGCAGTAATTCATAACTTAAAAACACCGGGCTCCAGGTCCTGAGTTTTTCGTATTCTTTAACTGCAATATCATGTGTGGGCTCACCACGCACCCGAGTCTCCTGATAGGTTAATATATTACGATCACGCCCAATAATGGCTATCTTTACACGTATGCCAAGGCCCATTGCTGTGGCGGCAAAACGCAC
>Ga0164294_10005916_pt1 | contig 10466 bp, 8 predicted proteins | sample GEODES005metaG_FD_111479 | JGI IMG/M metagenome (GOLD analysis project Ga0164294, IMG submission 111479) | Oligotrophic lake water microbial communities from Sparkling Lake, Wisconsin, USA - GEODES005 metaG | ecosystem: Environmental > Aquatic > Freshwater > Lake | place: USA: Sparkling Lake...
ATCCGTGACAAAGTTCACCGCAGCATACTGGCTCTGCGCTTGACGGTTCCAGACATCACTCATGCCTTTCTGAGACCGGTTCCCATACCATTTCCAGAAGATATGGCATATGAGGATCAACGCCAATGGTCCACCATGTTTCATTTGATGTTGGCGGCGATGTGCAGGCCAGTTGAAGACAATGAAATGGTCTGGGCCATGGCCTTGTTGGAAGAACTGACGCTGGCTGAGTACAGTGCATTCCACAAGCTTGTCGACGAAGAAAACAAAGAGCGACAAGAAAGAAAACGACATAGTGACAGTGATGACTCTGACGCTGAGTATGACTCCGATTGGGTGGATTCGGTCGGCATGATATATGGACCAAATGTCGAGTCTTGGTCCAGAGTCTTCACGGCTTTTCAGGCTGGCCCCGGACTTCCAGCTCTCGGCACGAATCCTGAAGAAAAGCGGCAGGTAGACTTGGAAAAAGAAAAGAAAAAAACACTGCGGGCGCAGCAAGCCGTCCTTGCGAAACAAGAGCGCGAGGATGAGGACAAGGACAATGAAGATCTCGAGAATGAGTGTGCGTCCCGATTTCGAATTGAAACTGACGCACACGGGGCGCGTCTTCGAGTGCCTGTGGACATAAAGTGCACAAAATGCTTCATTTGCTTGAAACCAATCAAGCTGCCTCCTGCAGGTTCATTTTCCAATTTCTACGTCCACGAGTTCGATTTGAAAAAGAAAACGAGTGGAATGTGTGTGATGTGCACGGCATGCATGGCGCTGCCCGTTATGGGAACAATGATTGGCAAATGTCCGCATATGACGGCCAAGGAAAGCAGAAAATACACCAAGACGTTTCGCACCGGGTGGACAAGAACGATTTTGACGCCAGAGGAGATTCAGAAGATGAGTACTGGTCACGCATTTCACAACTCGAGACCTGACAGTGCCATTGATGACGAAGCAAGAAGCAGAATGGATACTGGTGGTGGCGGTGGTGGAAGCGCAAGCGCAGGCGCGGGTGGCGGCGGCGGCGGAAGCGCAAGTTTAATTGGAGCGGGTGGTGGCGGAGGTGCAAGCAAGAAGCGAGTCATCGCGACATCGATGATGACGAAAGGCAGCCACGGGCATGGAAGAAAATGGCAGTCTTTGCTGACGAAGACGAAGACGACGACGATGAAGGAAAGCGCCGTGTTTAAACGGGCGGCCGTCGTCAGTATTGGCACCCTTACGTGTAAGAAGTTTTGATGTTGGGTGCAATTTATCGACTGCGGATTGCGGCACTCAGGACAAGTCTTTCACCATGCCATCCGCTTCAGGGTTTCCACCATGGCGTCCACTGCAGGGGCAGGGTGACTTGCTTTACTGATGGCGCGCAATGGTTCCACAAAGTCATGCGCCAAGAACACCATGGCGCGGATGTCCGCCGACATTTGAAAGTACATGAGCGCATTGAACAGCTCCAGGGCCAAATGCAGCCCCCAGTCAGGCAAGCAGCGATGGTTCAAGAAAGCCACGTGGAAACTCGCCGCGACTGCTGCGAATGCGGTCCGGGCCAGAGGGTCTACGTGGTCTACGTACAGCTCCGCGACAGACATTGCGAACAGCTTGGTCACACAATTGAAGGCGTAGTACGCGGGTGTGAATCGACAAGACGTGATCCTGAAAATCTTTTCGCACACGTCCCTCTGAGCGTCCACGGACACCGTCCTGAAAACCGAAAGCAAACACGTTTTGAAACTTTGCACACATGTGCACGCAACCTTCGTGCACGCACGCTTCATACCTGTTCACAAAGTCGTCCAATGCCATGACGATCCTATTCCATTCCTCGCATTCCTCTACACCTTGCTGCTCCATCAGTGCTGTCACGGTGTACGCTCCAGACATAACGATATTGTGTTTTTTTTTATGGATGTGTTTGCGAAGATTCTGCGCAAATTAGGTACACGTCCGACGGGTCGTCAAGAAGGAGTTGCTGGCGGCTGCGAATGCATTTCTTTTTTAATGTTTTTCCACACTTTTGTTTTGTTCGTCGTCGGTATGCTGCGAGTTGAGGGTGCCGTTGAAGTCACGGGGCTGGCGCCAGGGGAGGCCTTGGTGCACATTGGAGGAGGCGTGCTGAGAGTTGGCGCGAAGAACAGCGGCATCTACTTTTCTTCTACCGAGGGCGTCATTTGGATTGGCGGGGAGCAGGGCATCTGCCTGCGCGCGGACGGGTCCTTCAGCGTGCATGGACAGACGTTGGGGACTTTCCAGGAAGTCCGACATTTGTTTCCTGCGAGTGGCGGTATTGCAGTTGGCATTGGCGCCCACAGCGCAGGACGCGGCATCGCCATTGGGCCACACTCTAGTGCGTGTGACTAGGAAATGTAAAGAAAGTTTTTGTAACCACACATCACATTGCAAATTGCCATGGAGGTGTTGGTGTTGGTGCCGGCGCCCCGGCTGCATTTGCGGTTTCAGAGTGGTCACGGCCACTGTATGGCAGTGTGGGGGCGCACCGTCGTCGTGCGCAGCCGATGCTATCCGCGGACCGTGTGGTTATGGCAATTATCGGACGCGGGGTGGATTGGGGTTCGTACCATGTCGGATTGGTTCATGATGTCGGGCGAATCAGGGGCTATTGCCTTTGATTCCATTCCACACCGTGGGTCCAGTCTGCCTTTGCTTTTTGTTGCGAATTTGTCTGTGCGTGCCGTGGATTTGGAGGCATCCTGCATGGTCAACTGGGTGGGAGGGAAACACATGACACTTGAGCCTGGTGCCGTCAATGTTGCCGCCCGCCATCCTCACGTGGCTGTCGCATACGCGAACAGGAAGATTCGATTGTTTGTGCGCACCGACCACGTCGTTGCCACTTGGGTGGTGCTGTGGGCGGTGATTCTGCAGTGGCCCATTACCGGGCTTCAGTTTGCGAGCAGTGGCAAAGAAGTAGCCGTGACGATGTTTCGAGACGGGGTGGTGATGTTGCGCCAATCTGACGGTGCTGTGACTTCAAGGGTTCGGGTTCCGTCTTCACTCTTGTTGCAGAACCTTTTTGAGGAAGCAGATTGTTGGTACGTGTCCACCAGTCAAGGCATATACAAGTTGGACGACCTGGGCTCCAGCCTTTTTCGGTGGTCTTCTCCCCCGGAAGCAATTGCGTGGATGAAAGGCGTTGGTTTGCTCACGCTTCGGAAGGACAACACTGGCATTTTTGTGCTCAGCTCCCCGGCCCTGCTTGCCATGCGAGCCATGTCTGCAGCGCGAACCGCGTGGATGATCGCCGCGTCCCGGGCGATTCAGTTGCGTACTTTTTCTTGATCCGGTTTTGGAATGTTTCCGCATTTCATCACACTTCATCTGCTGGACACATGGACGCGGACGACCTGGCGGTTGTGCTGCAGCTTGCAGCCCTGGGTGTAAACAACACCGAGAACCGCTCGACGTGTCTGTGCGTGTCCGAGCAGGCTTTTGCCGCCCCGGGTGCCATTCGGTTTCCCCCTGGTGGGGTTTTGGTGAAAGTGTGCGCGGTACTAAGTGACTCGGCACAGGCGTGGCCCACATTGACGCCTTCGAGAGTGATGCCCGTGGCGATTGGGTGGGACAGGTTGGACCCATGTGTGCTGCAGTGGATCCCAAGCGGCATGCCGGGCATGGAGGTTGTGCTGCCTTTTGAGTGCACGCTGGACCCGGGCCAGGGCAGTGTGCAACTGCTCATTGTGACCAAGCACGGCGACCGCCAAGGACACTCTGCGGGGCCGGGGTCGGCTGTGGACTCGATGCCCATGGGCTTGAGCCCTTCCCAGCAGGCCCTTGGCTTTGGGCGCCTTTCGCTTCCGACACTGACGCTTCGTAGCGGCACCATGACTTTGGACCACGCGGTTGATCATGACGCGGTTGTGGACGAAGTGTCATGGCCAGCTGGCACAGAAGGGCGCTTCAACATCGGCGGGCACTGCCGTTTGAGCATCACACCCGCATTGACGTCTGCGGTGCAGTGCGGCGCCCTGGGTCGTGTCGTCGCAGGACACTGTGCACTGCAGCTGGGCACAATGCACGTGGGCCGTCTTGCCCAGCTTGAGGGCCGTGTTGCATTTTTGTGAAGAATGGTACCTACATTCGTGCGCAAGCATGTGCACGCATGTGCGCTTTTTTTCCGGCACAGTGTGAGCATTAATTATTATGGACGACGCGGCGGCTGCGATGGCTGCCCTTGTACAGCCGTAGTTTGCGAAGCGAGAATAATGTGCTGCTGATGTAACGTAAAGCGGCCATGCAGACTCGGTACCAGCACCTCAGGCGGCCTGTCGTGATCGACCCCAAAGTAAACATGGCGAAAGCAAATGCAAAGGCCCGAAAGGGCAAAAAGGATGCGATGGCAGCTGCAGCTCGTGTAGAAGCTCTTGTGCCGTCGCCTCCGACCCCACAGCAGCTTGCAGTTCAGACCTGGACCACCTTTTGCACAAACATGGTTGCTTGGCGGGACGGAGTTGCGGAAGAGAAGCCCGAGACATGGGTCTCTCACGCAAGCATACCTGTGGTCATGGCGACTAAGGCTGCGATCGCCACGCACTTCTTGTGCCCGGATCCGTCCGTGATCACGGAAGACCTGCTGATGCGACGCGCATCAGCGGCGGCAAACCCGCACGTGTTTGTCGTCAAGGAAATGCGCAAGTGGGCCCTGGCGTGCGTGCGCTCTCTGTACGGCGTGCTGTCTGTCACAAATGAAGCCTACCGTTTGGACGAGTGCCATCAGCGCTTGTTCGCTTCGTTTTTGGCGGAGGACTACTCTGGTTTCACATCGGAAGATCTCCTGTTCAACTGCCTGGTTCCGGGACTTAGGCGGCTTGACATTTTTGAGAACGAACGCATGAGGCCAGATAGGCTGCCGCCATGGTCCACTGCCATTGTGCCAGGTCCCACAATGCTTGATCCGTATCTGGGTTTAAGGCGCCTGCGTGGCCCGGTGTCCTACATGTACTTGGAGCCCAAGCCAGAGTGGAGAGAGCGCCTGCCGTACCTGCCCGTCATCATTTTGCTGGGTGATGTTCACGAGCCAAAGCCGCCGTGTCCCGGCTTCGACTTGGACGATGACAAGACAAAAGAAGTGGGTGGCACCCAGTCCTTCTGGCACTTCCTAGACACGGACCCGACACTGTCCGCCTTCGCCAAGGACGTGGTCTTGGAAGAGTGGATATCAAAACATGAGCGCTTGAGTGTGGAGGACCGGCCACCGTATGATATGTCCGTCGCATCCACAAGGGGGCCGCTTACTCAAACGCGTGCGTATTTGCTTGGCTGTGTGGGCCAAGTGCGATCAGCTGCTTGTACTTTAGCCAATGTGCGCGTGCACGTCGCGGATTTGCGCTTTCGTCATTTAGAAAGCGACTTCAACGAAGAGCATTTGAGGGAAAGCCTCTTTGACGCGATTGAAAATCCAGGACGAAGACGGTTGTTTCTTCGAAATTGCCGTCACTTGGGCCAGAGTCGGGACCAAGTTGTGCGCAGGCTCTTGTCCCTCAGCACCTTTACAGATTTGGACGACGAGCACTTGCGCAGCGAGCGCCTGGCGCACGAGTTCAACCAGCTGGATGCATCCGTGCAAGCCGAGCTACGGCTGCAGCTAAATGCCATTCCGCTGCAGCGATACCCGTACGACTTGCCCGGGGCGGTTGTCGAGTGGATGCAAGCAGGGCCCTCATGGGACTATTTTCCCCTACCAATTCATCCCATGGTGCAAGAGGACATGCGCGTCATTGCAGGAAAACAAGACACTACATTGGATCGTCGAGTCATGTCCCTGGAGCTGTACGCACTCAGCCGAATGCTGAAGGATACGCACAGCAGCAAGCCACGCCTGGCCGTGTTGTACGCCGGTGATGCCCACTGCAGAAACGCGTCCTACTTCTTGCACGGCATGTACAACATCCACGGCGCCGCTGCGTGCACAGACGATAGTGGCTGCATCGACTTTGCGACGCCCACGGATGCTTGCTACAAGGACACTGTAGTGGGGGACTATTTATTGGAGGACGACCTGCACGCGTTCAATACGCCTGAACCCCACAGGCCCATGACGTGGGGCAGCCCGGAGTGCCCCAAGGGGTTGCGTCCGGGACACCATTGCCGACCTGGAAAGTGCGAGTGACCGGAACATTCTGCACACAAGCTCTTTTCACAATAAGCAGGACACCATTATCAATGGGGTGTCGCCACTCGGGACGGCGCGAGCACGAGCGTGAGCGTGCAGTTGACAGCAGTCGGCTGGGCGCATACACGGTTCGGGTGCAGTGGAGCAGCAGTGTTGCCACAGGACTGGTCGTGCAGTACAGCTGCGGGCGTTTTCCAGTGTACCAGTCGGAAGACTGGTGGGTCGTGACCGTGGCGCCGACGCGAGGGTCCGACAGTGTGACGGTACACTTTGTGAGCTCCGAGCGTGTGGAGGGCGAGATGGCATCTTGTTCCACGGTGCCCATGCCCATGCCCTCGACCACATTTGTGGTGTTCAGGTGCGTGCGCGTGCGTGCGCGTGCGTGTGCGTGTGTCCATTCCGCGTTCGGTCGTTGTTACCACGTCCTGGCGTCTTCATGCAAACAGGTTGCGCATGAGTGCAGAAGCCAGGGCGGCCATCCAGAGCAAGGTGCCGTTTGCCCACCCGCCTTTTTGTGTGCGTCACGCCGTGACCGGACCCCTGCTGGGCGTCGACGACAGCAACGTCATGAATAGAAGCAAGCGCACTGCAGTGACGTTTCCAAGCGGCAGCGGCAGCGGCAGCTACGGTCAGCGCGCGTGCGTGACAAAGCAGGCCACACTAAAGCGAATCACGCAGTGGGGCTTGATCGAGGATGGCGTTTCCATGACGGCGGGGTGCGCCGGTGGTCCAGTGACGTGCCATTTTTTGCCGCGGACAGTGCAACTGCAGCTCCCGGAGGAGCGGGAGCCATTGCCGACGCCCTTGCATGGCGACTGTGCGTATCCCGTGGACTGTGCCAGTGCAGAGCGGGTGTACCTCGCCTTTGCAGTTGCTGGTAGCGGCGGCTACCGCACGGCGTACCTGGGCGCCTTTGTGTACCACTACTTGCACAAGGCGGTGGTGCAAGGGGACGCCATTGCGATTCGACAGGTTTTCCCAGACCAGCCGTCACCGGTGTGGTGGACGATGGCCGTTGCCGTTGCTGCTGGGAGGACACCAGTGTCGTGGGTGCGTGTGCAGGGGTGTGTTGGGCTCTTGCGAGACGAGGAGTGCACGCTGGTGTTTCGGGATCAAGCAAGCGCGGCGACAGCGCGGCTCACCTTGGAGTGTGCAGGCTTCCGAACGGGCATGTGGCTGCCCGTGGGACCTTTGCTGGACGTGGACGACGGCCGTTGGGCACCGCTTGGGACGGCGGACGGGTCGGCGGACGGGTCGGCGGACGGGTCGGCGGACGGCCGCCGGTCCACTGTGCCGCCGCACGTGACTGGCAGGACGCAAGAAGAGCCCGCGGAGCCTCACTTGTTGCGATGGACGTTCCCCGGTTACAATGTCACCAAGGAGAATCAGCAGGTGTTTGAGGAGTTTATGCGCGGCATGCCAGGGTTTGTGGCGCCGACATATGAGTTTGGCATCGTGCCTCGACGCGCAGGGGGCTGTGTGTTTGAGAGCAAGGTGGCGGCAGAGGCTGCGTATCTTGCCACTTTTCAGCATCCCATTTTGGACAGGGATATGTGGGAGCCCATCAAGTGTCCGCGCGCGCTGCCGCGCTGCATCAAGGGCCAAGACGAAGCGGACCGTGAGTACGAAAACGACAGCGGACCAACCGAGTTGGAGTTGTGTTTCGTCATCAGTGTGACTCCGAAAGGCCGGGTTGCGTGGGAGGCCGTGCCCGGATGCGCGGGGCTTCAAGCTCTGGACCCCGAGCAACGGATTGCAGGTTTCACAGACACGCTTGTGTTTGCGAACAAGAAAGACGCAAGGGCTGCGCGAGCAGTTTTATGCAACGCTGGTTTTGGGTGCATGACCACGCTTCCTTCGAGTCGTTTGTGTCGTCTGGACGCCCGCCGTCCCTTGTGGACGTACAAGGAGCCGCGCGCGCCGCGCGCGACCATTCCGCCCCATATGGCAGGAGCGGCACGGGCCGCACCTGCCGCTCCTGCCAGTGGAAAGGAGTACTGGTTTTCAATGACAATGGACGATGCTGCAGCGTCTGGCGATGACATTTGGCGCTTGATTTTTGACGATGCGCGTCTGTCGCCAACGGAGGTCGTCGCTGCGATACAGCGCTTTTCCGGCTTTGTGCGGCTGGTGCGCGGGGGCAGTGGTGATTTTTTGTGTGAGCACATGGTTGGGTTTGTGTTTGCCTCGCGGGACAGTGCCGAGATCGCCATGACGCGATTCTCTTTTGCCAGTGGCATGGTTGGGCTAGTGCTGCGGTACAACCATCGTCGCGGATTGTGTGAATGAGAACACATGTTGTTACAGACGCAAATCTGGTAGCAAGGTCTGCAGCAAAGCAAGGGTGGGCTGGAGCGGCTCTTTCATGCTTGTCAACTTGGTGTCCCAGGGCTCGGGCAAAGGAATGGCCGGTGTCCGTGCCACGGGCACGCCCATGCCAGCCGCGGCGGCCAAAAACGGCTCCATGGGGAACGGCACTTTCTTGATCTTGGCCAGCAGGCGCGTCACGGCTTTGGGGGTCTCGTTGCACGCTGGATTTTGAGGCTCGACACCTGCTGCACGTCGCATGACCCTTGTCACCACACCCAAGTTCAGACGATCCGAGTCCATTTCGAACACCAAAACCTGCCGCACCAGACCCCTGGCGCACAGGCGACGGGCGCATTCTCCTCGAGCATCCTCCGGGTCCGACACATCACAGACCGAGGTTTCAAACGCAATAAGGCGGCCTGGGTGATCCTTTTTCGCATTCTCAAGTGCGTCGTCCACACTGCGGATGTAGTCCTCCAAAGGGCGTTTCGTCCATCCAGAGCCAGGGACGTACCGGTGCTGGTCGCCAGAGACCAAGGTTGCTGCCCCACACTCTTGCAGGTACCTTCCCAAAGAAGTCTTGCCACCAGTGGACTGACCCGTGATCAACAGCACCGACATGTGTACACAAAAAATGTGTGTGCATATGCTCGGTTCATTTTTTCCTTTTTGCATTCATTGCATTTTTGCATGATTTCCTAAAAAGTCCGCGTTCTCTTGTTCGTCGTTGTCGCTCCTCCGTGGTCATCACCCTCCTTGTCATCTACCAAAGCAACAACGGGGCACCAGTCAACAAACACATGTCTGTCTGCGGAGTGATGGACAGACTCACACTTACCCCAACGACGATGCTTGCCCCACACCAGATCAAGGGGAAACACGGAAGCTTCATCCTCCTCTTCCTCGTCGTCGTCGTCTTCAAGAGTGAGCACACACCACGGGGTTGGGGATGGCATGGCCAAAGCATCGGCGTCGTTTGCGTGTCCTGCCACTTCCTCATCCAATACGGCGGCAGCGGCGACACATCCTGCCGTATCCATAACGGCTGCAACGGTTTTTGCTCTCGCTTGCACGGCGGCTGCCGTATCCACAACGGCAACACATCCTGGCGCCATCGGTCGTACCGCCGGTACGGCAGCACGTCCTGCCGTATCCACAACGGCTGCAACGGTTTTTGCTCTCGCTAGCACGGCGGCTCTTTCTGCCAACAGTCGTACCGACGGTCGCAATTCTCCCGTCCTTCGTGCCGTCTTCACAAAACGAAGGTTCAGGTGGTGTCGTCGGTGATGAGAAGTCAGGTTTGTAGACTTGACGAACCGGGCTGGGCAGTAGGCGCAGACAAATGGTCGCTCACCCGTATGCCTTCGATAGTGATTGTCCAAGTCAAACTTGGTGACAAAGGCACAGGGACACCGGTCGCACGCGAAGGACCTGACGTTCAAGTGAAATCTCATGTGACGGTCAAAGTTGTCCGGGCGTCTTGTCGCATACGTGCACTCCTTGCAGGAAATCAGGGGTGCATCTGGGCCATATCGTCGAGTTGGTTTGGGCAACGGCTTAGCGTTCCCACTTGTCAGCACCAGCAGCCGCTCCGAACGACGAAGACTCATGTAGCTGCTGCAAACAATGTGCGACGTGCATGTGAAAGTTCAATGAACGCGCAAAGAAAAAATTCCGACTCTTTTTTCTACACTACAGGAAAAGGTCCGCGTTTCATTATGCAGCACACAATCTTTCTCGCACAGATGCTTGTTTGGGTCGTCATTGTTGCTATAATGGCAACAAACGCCGAGGCGGCGCCACCTGGCAGTGCCTCGAGAGCGTTGGTGTTTCTGAGCAACGACACCATGGATGACTTGCAGCCGATGTGCGCTGCTTTCGCAGCCGAACTGGACTTGTTTTTGTCTACGGCAGGCAGTGTCGATGGCATGCGCAGCGTGTCGGGACTAGCAGGCAAATGTGTCTGGTCTTCAAATATGTTTCGGGAAACATGTAGAGACCCCGGTGTAACAAACGAGTACTCGGGCCCAAT
>Ga0164294_10005918_pt1 | contig 10465 bp, 10 predicted proteins | sample GEODES005metaG_FD_111479 | JGI IMG/M metagenome (GOLD analysis project Ga0164294, IMG submission 111479) | Oligotrophic lake water microbial communities from Sparkling Lake, Wisconsin, USA - GEODES005 metaG | ecosystem: Environmental > Aquatic > Freshwater > Lake | place: USA: Sparkling Lake...
GCCCCAGTCTGTTCGCAGGGGCTCCAAGACATAAAGCAGATTCCGAAAACCCTGAGGCGCTGGCGGGATATCTTTGATCAAATTCTGCAAGTACAAATTGGGCAAGGTAAGTACAGGCGTTGAATTGAACAAACTCTTTGCTAAGTTTTCAGCATAAGGGTCTGACACCCAGATTTGATTAGGCAAAACAACTAAGCCCTCGCGCTCAAACCGCTGGGCATAGTTCACCCAGTGGTCAATTACGGCGATAGATGAAACTTGCAATGAAGCGGCTATCCGCCTGGCTTCATGCTCAACACTGCTAGCCCAACCAGTGCCAGTCAGCACAGTTTGACAGCCCTTTAATGCATTAGAGGGGTCATTTAGCCATTGCATGCTGGGCAAAGGCACGGGACTATCAAGCCAAAGCTTTTCAGCTGGGCCCTGCAAAAACAATTTGAAGTCGTAATGCTTTAGTAACCCAGCGTCTGTCCATTCGCGAAGCCAAGCAAATACTAAGTTGGCAGCGCCGGCATCGTGGCAGACCAAAGCCACCGGTGACTTTAACAATAGAGGTAATTGAGTTGAGTAAGGCACGTTTTACAAATGCACTTCTTGGTAAGGCACTAATTCAGCGTTGAAACTTAATTTGAAATCCCCACGCTTTGGCGAATTAACGCCTACAAAATCAAAGCGTTTTAAGCCTTTGTGGGCACTTAGCTCGATGTTATTCAGGAGAAGTTTAGACGATGCGTTTACATCACGCATGTCTGGGTCATTAGCCCCAAAAAGATAATAGGCGCATTTAGCGTCTGAGATGAAAAATGCCATCGAGGCAATGCTGTCGTTGACACTAGCCGCGGACAAATATCCATAGTCTTGGGAAATAGCTTGCTCACAAATATGTCGCACCAAGGCCAAGGTATTTGCGTCAATGGCCAAACCTTGGCGCTCAAAGGTTTGTTGATACAAGCTCAAAAATAGTTGCAAATCAGCCGATTTTTGAATCTGCACTTGACTTTTTTTGTATTCTTGACGACGAACAGTTCTAACGGCGGTCAAGAACTCTGTCAACTCAAAATTTTGCAAATGTACATGCCCGGTATAGCGGTGCCTTATCTCAAACTTTGGCAGGCCTAGCAGGCCATAGTTGTGCCACAAAAAAGGCCGTAGATCTTTGAAAAACGGCGATAGCGCCATGCTGAAGTTAGAGTAGACGTCTAACAAAGCTTCAATCATGAAAGAAGTGATTCGAAATTCGACAGTCAAACGTTTTTGCGAAGTCTGCTGCGCCACTGAAGTGGCAAACACTATGCCTTGGTGGGGCGTGAATGCAAAGGGCGCACTAGCCATCCTGTTGCCCTTTTCTAGTATCACGGCACCAGCCAAGACCTCGCCTTGCGGTGTTGTCACCAAATAACAGGTGTAAGGAGTCCCCAAGGACTTTATGAAAGCTGATTTAGAAAAAATATGACCTTGCGGTGAAGCATCAACCAAGGTGTCCCAAGCCAACATGTCTGTGCAAATAAGTAAGACATAGGGAGACACATTGGAAGAGTTCTTGGCAGCCATCTGTAACTCAACTCTGAGCCAAGGCCTTTAAGGCATCGAACTGGTTCCATACCTTGTAGAAAGCCTGAGCGATCAAATCAACATCTGTGTCACTTAGGTCGTGCAAGCACATGGCAAAACCCAAATGACTCTCATCGTGAAATTTTTCGGCAACTGGGCAAATGCCTTTTGCATAGTTAACTTCCCGGTGACAAATATCTGAGGTCCAAGGAAAACCTTTCGAACCATAGGCCACCTTCTTTTGAAATATCGGCAGAAGGTGCACGTTCTGGTAGCCACCGCCTAACCCTTTGACACCCTCAGCCTGCAAAGCCTTAAGAACAATTTCGCGCTTTACGCCTAGAGAGTTTATGTCTAACAACATGGGGTAGACGTAGTAAGCATGTGTACTTTCAGGCATGACATACGGAAGAGTTAAGCCAGGCAAGTCAGACAACGCTTTGTTAAAACGCTGGGCTACGTGCTTACGACCACCTAGAAAATTACCTAGTTTTTTGAGTTGGCTAATGCCCATGGCGCATTCAATTTCGCCCAAACGAAAGTTGTAGCCCACCATATTGGTCAGATCGGTCACGCCCATACCCTCAACAACAGCTTCTGCGTGATTACGAATCAGTTGTAATCGCTGGGCAATTTCGTCATCGTTGGTGACCAAAATCCCACCTTCGCCGGTATGAATGTGTTTGTGGTAGTTCAAACTAAAACCACCCACATCCGCTAGCGTTCCTGCATATTTACCTTTGTACAGGGCACCAGGCGCTTGCGCAGTGTCTGAAATTACTTTTAACCCATGGCGTTTGGCAATACCCATGATGGCGTCCATATCGGCCGACTGTCCAAAAATATCCACTGCCATGATGGCCTTGGTATAGGGCGTGATGTTGGCCTCAATTGATGCAGGACTAATGCAATAGGTTTGCGGGTCAATGTCAGCAAAGACGGGAATCGCGTTCCAATGCAAGATGGCAGTTGCACTAGCGCACATAGTCCAAGGTGGCACGATCACTTCATCACCTGGTTGAATTCCAATGGCACCAACTGCCGCAATTAAGCCGCTAGTCCATGAGTTAACAGTGATAGCGTGCTTCACGCCAAAGTAGTCTGCACAAAGTGCTTCAAACTCTTTCACCTTTGGCCCGCCTAAAAAATCAGGATGCCACGCACCAATGAACTGCGACAACACACCGCTTTCAATCACCGCTTTGGCAGCCTGCACTTCTTCAGCACCAATAGGGTTGTAGTGTTTGAAGCTTTTGGTAATGGCGGCTGGGCCACCCAGCAATGCCAATTTGGTGTTCATGCGGGTTCTCGTACGTCTTGGGGTTGAGGCATTTGGGCTAAAGCCCGTTGTTGAATTTGTTCGCACAAGGTTTGCGCTTGCAAAGCATGAATACCGGTACAAGCCAGCGCAGCACCTTGCGTCAATGCATCGTGCAGATTGGCAACGGCGTTTCGCAACGCAGGCGAACCTTGGGGGGCGACCCATTCACCATGGTTTAAGAAGTTGTAGCCGGGCAGTTGGGTGCTGGGTGCTGCTGCTCGAAACCGCCAGCGTGCGCCGCCGTCTTCCATGGCTATAACGCCTTTTTCGGTGACGATCTGCATTTCAAATAATGCATAGTCTTGCGCATAGCCCACGTTTAGTTGAACGGGCACACCATCAGCAGTTTGCAAACAAGCGTCCACGCTGGGGTCAGCGTAAAAGTAATCAACCACGGCTTGACCCACATGTGTGATGAGCAGCGGACCAAAGAGGTTCAATAACAAATCCATCATGTGGCTGCCATTGTTTAGTATGCCTTTGTTGTAGACCGCGGACACAGAGCGCACAGCGCCCCACTGCCCTTGGGCCAAGTTTTGTTTCAGTTGCAGCACCTCTGGGGACCAACGACGGCTGTGGTTAACAGCCAGCAGCACTTGCTGCTTTGCACAGTCGGTCACGGCTTGCTGAGTTTGAGTCTCATGCAGGGTAACGGGTTTTTCACAAAATATCAGACGTGGTTTGAGCGCCAAGGCGGCTTGAATATCGTGGGCATGCACACCGGTGGGCGAGCAAATGCTGATCACATCAAACATGCCCACGTCTTGGGGCAAGTCTTGCCAACGGGCATAGCCGTTAGCTACTTGCCAGCGGCTTTGAAAGGCTTGGCGTTGCGCAGTGTTCGGCTCGATGCAACTGGTGAGTTCAAAGCCGCCATGCTGGCGAAACGCCTTGGCATGGCCAAGTGGAAAGGCTTCCTCAGGCTGATGCAGGTCATAGCCGCCGGCCATATTGCCGCAGCCGATGAGCAAGACCTTGAATTTGGTATTCATCACATCATGTCCCAGCTGAGCGCTGTGCCGCGTGCCACAGATTGCTTCACGGTTTTACCCAAAACCTGCTCGAGGTATTTGGTGGGCAAACCCAAGCCTGGGCGAATGGCGCGGACATTGTCTGCCGTCAACTTCTCACCAGCTTGCAGGTCTTTCACTACATACAACGAGCGTCTGAACACGATAGATTTTTCTTCTGCTGGCGTAGCGCCGTAGCGCACCTGACCCAAGGCCTGCCATGCACGTTCTGTTTCCACAACCAATTGCGTCATTTCAGCTGTCTCCATGGAGAAGCTGCTATCGACGCCACCGTCGGCACGGTTCAAGGTGAAATGTTTTTCAATGACTGTGGCACCCAGAGCCACGCTAGCCACTGACACGCCCACACCCATAGTGTGGTCTGACAAACCCACCTCACAGCCAAATAATTCACGCATGTGGGGAATGGTCAAGATATTGGTGTTATCCGCAGTTGCCGGATAGGTACTCGTGCACTTAAGAAGCACCAAATCTTTGCAACCAGCTTCACGTGCGGCACGCACGGTATCGTCCAATTCGGCAATGCTGGCCATACCTGTTGAGATGATCATGGGCTTGCCTGTAGCGGCTACTTTGCGAATCAACGGTAAATCTGTATTTTCAAATGAGGCGATTTTGTAGCAAGGCACATCGAGAGACTCTAAAAAATCAACAGACGTAGCGTCAAAGGGTGTGCTAAATGCGATGATGCCTAGCTCCTTGGCACGTTTGAAAATGGCTTCGTGCCACTCCCATGGCGTATAGGCTTGACCGTACAACTTGTAAAGCGATGTACCTGCCCACAAACTTTTGGTGTCGCTGATGTGAAACTCCCGCTCGTCCAAATCCAAGGTCATGGTATCTGGCGTATAGGTTTGAATCTTCAGGGCATGGGCGCCAGTTTTGGCTGCGGCTTCGACAATTTCTAATGCACGCTCCAGCGACTGGTTGTGGTTGCCAGACATTTCGGCAATTAGGAATGGCGATTGACCAACACCAACAACTTTATTTCCGATATTCATATTTTGGATCTAATTTGATTTAAATTTTTTCGAAAATCCACAACTTGCCTTGGGAAAAATCACCCACTGGAGGTATCTCCATTGCCAAATGGTTAACAGGTGAGTCATATGATGGCTTCATTCCCGCTCTATTTGCAAGCCAGGCATTCACAACTCTACTTAAAAAATAATAAGTTGAACTAAATGCTTCAACTCCAACTAGTTGAACCCCATTCAGTTTTAAATTTGAAATTAAATCATCGTTTATATATAAATTATGCCAAGGGGGGACAATTTCTTCCAAGCCCACCATAGTTCTAAAGGCATTTATGTTCTTCAAACCTTGAATACTGTTCTCGCACATCAAATATCTTCCACCGGTCTTTAAATTACCTGTTATATATTTAATTGCTTTGGCCTGAGTAACCCAATCAGGCAGGTTGATGATCATTCTTTCGCTATAGATAAGATCATATTTATGTTTTAAATTTAACTCAGCACGTATATCATTAACCTGAAATTTGATCTTATTTTCAAGCCCGTGATTTATTGTGTTCAGAATTGCATTTTCAATCATGAGGGGGGAGAAATCAAAGCAATCTAAATCTATTTTTTTGTTTTTAAATATATGAATAGCTGTCTCGCCATTTCCGCAGCCAAATTCTGCAACTTGCATCCCATCAATAATATGATTACTGATCGCACGCACTTCTAATCTCTTGGCTAAAACATCATCACTTCCGGCCTTATCGTTCAAGTCAGCACGTTGGTTCCAATATTCCAGTACTTTATCTTGCATCATAATTCTCCAAAATGATGTTCAACACCTTCTTTACGCCATTACCATCTACTAAATTTAAAGATTTAACAGACGCTTCATGCATCAATTTTTTGTCCTCAATTGTTTTTTTTAAATGCCACAGAATTTCCTTTATTTTTAATTCAGGCCAATATCCCAAATATCTTGAAACTCCAATTTCCGATAGATCTTCTGCTGCTTTCGTCTGATGATGAGCGGTAGCGATCACGATCGCTGGCAAACCCAAAGCGCATCTTTCCCAAGTTGCAGAACCACCTGCTCCGATAGCCAAGTCTGCCTCGGCCATCAAGCCGGCCATTTGATTCGTTTCAACATGGCAGATGTATTTGTGTTGCTCGCACTTTTTTTGAATCTTTTCCTTTCTTGGGTGATGCAGGCCAATCACCACGTTCACTTGAACATCTAAGTTCAAACTGATAAGCAGGTCCAATACCTGGCCTGTTAGGTTGTCTGCATCCACACCTCCAAAAAACACCAAGATGTTTTGAACCACGCCCGTTCTAGCTAGCACTTGTTTCCGCTTGGTTTTAAATTCTGGCCTTAGCAACGCAAAGCTGGGGCCAAGCAAGAGGTTACAATGTGCTGGTACTTTTCCAAAGTAGCGCTGTTCATGGTTACGGTAAAAATTTTGATCTAACAAAACATCGCAGTCGTGCATGCGGTCGGCCAAGTCATCTATTACCAAGACGTGTTGAACAACAGCACGCAGAGGAGTTTCAAAACGGTGGTCTAAGGCGTAGTGGTCCACCACCAGCCAATCCCACATGATTGCACCTAATACCTCCAAGGTTTGCTCGGCGTCGTGCGATTGACTGGTTTGCAACCAAGTCGAATGGGGCAACTCATCCTTGTTTTGTACAGCATCTAGTTTGGGTAACGCAAGGTAAATAACACCGCGTGCTGTCAGCATCTCCTGCATATATAAAGGCAAATCTCTGCTCACAAAGCAAATATGCGCACCTCTACGTCGCATTTCGTCAGCCAAAGTCAAACACCTCACAAAATGGCCGGTGCCAATGACATGGTTGGCGTCTGTTCTGAAAACAATGCGCGATTGGGTCATGATGGTCAATGGGTAACCAAGCTTGCGGCTAACCGCTCTGCTCTTTCCCAATCTGCAGGAGTATCGATATCAACTACGCGCCAATTAGGAATTTCATATCCCATACCGCTTCTATGGATGCGGCTATTGGTCAGCCACGCTTTTTTGGTGCCCCAGTAAAACTGGCCGGCGTCATAAAACGCGGCCTCTAGGTCTTGCGTTCGGGTCAGCTCGTACTCTGGGTAAAAAGGTGTCATCAACCCATTGCTGTTGTGCTTGAGCGCGCGTTGAATTGCTGCAGGAAACTCGGTCACTGGAAAGCAATAGTCGGCACCGCTTTCGGAAAGCTGGGCCAATGATCCCTTCAAGTCCCCTATTTCAATGAAGGGCACTCCAGGATAGATGCAACAGACATTTGAGAATTGCCAACCTAAAGCCTCACAAGCTTTAATGGAATGCTCCACCACTGGCACAGTGGCTGTGAAGTCATTGGCCAATTCAGAGGGTCGCACAAAAGGCGTTTCGGCTCCAAAACTATTGGCAATGATTTGAACTTCGGCATCATCGGTGGAAACAAGCACATGCTCAAACAGGTTTGAAGCCTGGGCAGCCTTGATGGCGTAAGCGATCATGGGTTGCCCACAAAATACTTTTATGTTTTTACGCGGAATGCGCTTGCTACCACCGCGTGCTGGAATAATGGCAATGTTCACAACTCAACTCCAACGAAACTTTTACATACTTTGTCTTGGCAAAGGCTTTGAATAAGTTCAACCACACGGTGTTGCTGAGCATTAGTCATGCATGCATACAGAGGGATACTGATGCTTGACTTGAAATAATCCTCAGCATTTGGGCAGTAGCCTAGCGTGAAGCCCATGCGCGCATAGTAGGGTTGCCGATAGACGGGCGCGTAATGAAGATTGACTTTCACCCCGGCTTGGTTCAGGGCATGGTAAAGAGCTTGTTGGCTTATGCCAGAAGATGCGATCACTTTGATAGGGTAGAGATGAAAGCTCGACAGGTTTTTTTTGTGCTGCCAAGGTGTTTGAATTTCTACCGACGACAGAGCATTATCGTAATACTCAGCAATGGATCTGCGAACTCCCACAAAATGCTCTAACTGTTGGAGTTGACTTAATCCCAGCGCCGCTTGGATTTCAGTCATGCGGTAGTTAAATCCCAATTCAATCTGTTGGTAATTCCATATTTCATCCTTTGGAAGCGTCTCAACGTCACACAATGAGCTACTTATCCCATGACTGCGTAATAGTTTCATTTTGTGAGCTAGATCGGATTGGTTGGTTACTGCTAAGCCACCTTCTGCGGTTGTGATGATTTTGACCGGGTGGAAGCTAAATACCGTGATATCGCTGAAGCGGCAGTTACCTACTGGCTCACCTAAGTACTTGGCACCAATGGCGTGCGATGCATCTTCGATAATTTTGAAACCATACTCGACCGACAACGCATAGATGGAAGCCATGTCGCAGGGCTGTCCACACATGTGAACGGGAACCACCACCTTTGGTAGCTTGCCTTTGTGCTTAGCTAAGATCAGTTTTTTCTCTAATTCAACCGGATTCATATTAAATGTGTGGGGGTCTATATCTACAAAATCCACCTGGGCACCACAGTACAAGCCACAATTAGCGGAGGCAACAAAGGTGATGGGACTTGTCCAAAGCCAGTCGCCTGGGCTCAACCCTAGTGCTAGACATGCGATATGCAATGCTGCCGTAGCATTGCTAGCGGCAACACCATGTTTCACATGGCAATAAGTTGCCACCGCCTCTTCAAATGCAGGTACAACCGGTCCTTGGGTTAAAAAATCCGAACGGAGCACCTCTATCACCGCTTGGATGTCTGATTCAGAGATGGATTGCCTGCCATAAGGAATGATGTTTGCTTGATTCATGATTTGTTCAGATTTCACAGTCAAAAAAATGACGCTGATCCAATTAAGCAATTTACAGACCAAGCTACTGACCTTGGCACGACTTCTGCTAAATCTATGAATCTTATTAATTAGGCGTCGGGTTTCCGACGATTTGGCGATGTTGAAGTCAATCGATATTTGTGACCAATCTATACTCATAACTGGTGGTACTGGATCCTTTGGGAAGGCTTTTGTAAAAGCAGTGCTAGAGAAATGTCCAAAAATCAAACGATTAGTTGTTTTCAGCCGCGACGAGCTCAAGCAATTTGAAATGCAGCAAGAATTCCCTCACGAGAAGTACCCTGCTTTGCGGTTTTTCATTGGGGATGTTCGGGATCCAAGTCGCTTAGCTAGGGCCATGGAAGGAATTGATACAGTGGTTCATGCTGCAGCCCTAAAGCAGGTTCCCGCCGCTGAATACAACCCCTTTGAGTTTATTAAGACGAATATCATGGGCGCTCAAAACGTCATTGAATCATGTTTAGACAAGGGTGTAAGAAGGGTGGTGGCATTGTCTACAGACAAGGCGGCAGCCCCAATTAATTTATACGGTGCAACTAAGTTGTGTAGCGACAAGCTTTTTATAGCAGCTAACAACTTTCGAGGAGAAAGGGATTTACGTCTTTCTGTCGTACGTTACGGAAACGTAATGGGGTCTCGTGGTTCCGTCATCCCTTTTTTCTTGAATAAAGCCAAAACAGGAGTACTTCCCATAACAGATATGGGGATGACACGTTTTAATATCTCCCTCGACGAAGGGGTAGAGATGGTATTTTGGGCACTTGAACATGCCTTAGGTGGAGAAATTCTTGTTCCAAAAATTCCCTCTTATCGAATCTGCGATGTGGCAGAAGCCATTGGACCTAATTGCAAAAAAGAGATTATTGGAATTCGAGCAGGGGAGAAATTACATGAAGAAATGATCACTAGTAGTGATAGCACCAGCACTATAGATTTAGGCCCTTACTATGCAATCTTGGGTGCTGATCTAGAAAAAAATATGATTCATTATCAAAAAGTTTTGAGAGCTCGTCGTGTGGAGAATGGTTTTGCCTATGAATCAGGCAGCAATCCAGATTTTTTAAGTATCGAACAAATAAGATCGTTAATAAGAACTCATATGCAACCTGAATTTATTCCAGTCTGAGGAGTTAACAATGAATTATAAAACTGATCAAGAAAATTTTTGGGCTACAGAATTCGGTAATGATTATCTCAATCGAAATGAAGGCGAAAAGCTAATTTCTTCAAATCTTGCGCTATTTTCAAAAATACTTAAAAGCTGCCCGACAGTATCTTCAATCGCTGAACTTGGTTGCAATATTGGTTTAAATTTGATTGCGCTTAATCGCATTAATAAAGAATTTCAATTGCGTGGTTATGAAATAAATTCAACAGCATCAAACCTAGCAAGAAAATCTAATGTTGCAGAAATTTTGAATACCACTATTTTAGATAACCTAGATATTTTACAAAAATTCGAACTAACCTTTACCAAGGGTGTTCTAATACATATAAATCCAACAGAACTTCCTTTCGTTTACCAAAATCTATATAATTTATCTAATCGTTATATTATGGTCTGTGAATATTACAATCCAACTCCAGTGAGCATTAATTATCGGGGTCACAACGATAGACTTTTTAAAAGGGATTTCGCTGGTGAAATGATTCAGCGGTTTAATCTGAAATTAGTCAATTATGGTTTTAACTATAAACATGATTCGTATTTAACTAATGACGATACAACTTGGTTTTTGATGGAAAAGTAATTATTAATA
>Ga0164294_10005919_pt1 | contig 10463 bp, 10 predicted proteins | sample GEODES005metaG_FD_111479 | JGI IMG/M metagenome (GOLD analysis project Ga0164294, IMG submission 111479) | Oligotrophic lake water microbial communities from Sparkling Lake, Wisconsin, USA - GEODES005 metaG | ecosystem: Environmental > Aquatic > Freshwater > Lake | place: USA: Sparkling Lake...
CCAATGTTGAGGCGAATGTAGTGCTTGCGCATTTTGCCAGAAATATGAGCGAGTACGGTGTGACCGTTAATGAGTTCGACACGAAAAAGGGTGCCTTTGAGCACCGACTTAACGACTCCTTCTACTTCGACTACTTCACCTGCCATAAGAGTAGAAGGCTACATGAGGGACGGAGGAAAGAAATCTTATTCCAAAAGAGGTTAAACCTTTTCGTGAATTCCGCACTCACGCTTCCAGCCGAAGTGGCGGAGTTCCGCTGGATCGGAAACTTCGTCGAGGCGCTTGGTGGTAACACGATCGCCGATGGAGACGTAGCCTCGAGCCCAGAGTGGATGGTAAGGAAGAGAGTGCTCCTTCAGGTAGAGTCCAATATCACGGTCGGTCCATTCGAGAATGGGAAGAAGTTTGTATCGGGCTTTTTTCCGCACGAGGATATCGAGACTCTGTCGAGATGGTGAGGAGCTGCCGCGCAGTCCAGCGACCCAAACGGAGGGATTGAGCTCTGCGAGCGCTCTTTGTAGGGGTTCGACCCGAATGATTTCATGAAACTTTTCTAACCCTGAGGGACCCTCTTGCCAAAGGAGTCCGTGTTGGCTCTCGATTTGGGTTGGAGTCAGCAGAGGTCGATAGGTTTTTAGGTTAAGGCCTAAACGAGCGGTTAGTTCTGATGCGAATGCGAGTGTTTCAGGAAAGTGGTATCCAGTATCGATGAAAATGACTGGTAAGGAGGGAGATATTTGTGAGGCCCAGTGAAGGAAAGCAGCGGATTGGGCTCCAAAGGAGGTCGTTAGAGCTACCTTTTCAGGAAACGATTCGATAGCCCATCGTAGCCGGTCCGAAGGGGATTTGGCCTTTAGATCGGGTTCGGTTGAGGGATCGAGGTTTTTGGTCTCAGACCGACCCTTGGAAGTAGCGCGAATCATGCTTGCAATTTACATGGAAACCATACAAAGTCTATCGTTTATGTCGTATTTGCAACATCTTGAAGATCAGAGCATTTATATCCTTCGCGAGGCTTTTGCGAATTTTAAAAACATGGCTATGCCGTGGTCTATGGGTAAGGATTCCAATACTTTAATATGGTTAGCGAAGAAGGCGTTTGCGGGGAAGATTCCGTTCCCGCTTCTCCACATTGATACGACCTATGAGTTTCCTGAGATGCTTTCTTTTCGGGAGTGGGCACGAAAGCACTACGAATTGGATCTAATTGTGATGATCAACGAGGAGGCTCGGAAGCGCGGGGTAGGGTATGAGACTCACGATCCAGTGACGGTAACTCACGAGTTAAAATCGGCCGCTCTGCAGCAGGCGTTAGCGAAGTATAAATGGGATGCTTTGGTCACTGGCATTCGTCGAGATGAAGATTCGACTCGTGCCAAAGAGCGGTATTTCTCCCCGCGTACTGCAGAAAACGAGTGGGAGTATCGCGATCAACCTCCCGAGTTTTGGGGGCAGTTCACCACGGCGGTTGGGCCTGGGGAGCACGTTCGAGTGCAACCTCTCTTGGATTGGACAGAGTTGGATGTATGGGAGTACGTCCGTCGCGAAGGTATTCCAATTCCCAAGATGTACTTTGCACAAAATGGGCGGCGGTACCGGTCTTTGGGTTGCTGGCCAATCACTAAATCGATCGAGAGTTCGGTCGACACTATTGAAGGAATTGTGGCTGAGCTCAAGACGACGAAAACTTCAGAGCGGGCGGGGCGGGCCCAAGATCACCATGAACGCAATGCCATGCAGAAACTGCGGGCGAAGGGGTTCATGTGAGCCAAGGAGTGGTCATGCCTCCCGCACCGAAAGCGGTGGCCAAGGATTATGTACCTGTCTTCTTTCCGAAACGGCAAGGGGGTGCTGGAGCCTCGGGTGGAGCGGAGGAGGCTCGCACAAGTATTGTGGTGGTGGGCCATGTGGATCATGGAAAATCGACTTTAATTGGGCGACTACTGGCGGATACCGGCTCTCTCCCTGAGGGGAAACTAGAGGCAGCGGAGAAAGCTTCGCGAGAAGAGGGCATGCCCTTGGAGTATGCCTTTCTCCTGGATGCGCTTTTAGAAGAGCAGGCCCAGAATATTACGATCGACACGACGCGGATCGGATTTCGTTACGAGGGACAATCATTCGAAATTATCGATGCCCCAGGTCACCGAGAATTCATTAAGAACATGGTCACTGGTGCGGCCGCCGCAGAGGAGGCGGTTTTACTCATCGACGCGAAAGAAGGCTGTAAGGAGCAGACTCGTCGACACGGGCTACTGCTTTCCCTGCTGGGCGTATCCCAGGTGATTGTTGCCGTGAATAAGATGGATCTGGTGGGCTGGGACCAATCCCGTTTTCGTGAGTTAGAGAAAGAAATTCGTGAGTACCTCGGCGGACTGAAGATTATTCCTCGTGAGGTCATCCCTATTTCTGCACGAGAGGGGGCAACAGTCATGCGGCGCGACTCCAAGAATCTCGGTTGGTGGAAGGGGCCTACTTTATTAGAGGCACTCGTGGCAAGTCGTGCAAAGAAACCTTCTGGTGACCAAGGGCCCTTGCGTTTTAGCGTGCAAGATGTCTATCGGTTCGATGAACGGCGGGTGGTGGCAGGTAAACTAGAAAGCGGAACGATCCAGGTGGGTGAACCAGTGGTGTTTTTTCCTGATCGTAAAACGAGTCGAGTCAAAACAATTGAAGCCTGGGGTGAGGATCAGGCCACCACGCGGGTTGGAGCGGGGCGGTGTGTGGCGGTTACCTTGGAGGAGCAGATTTTTGTAGAGCGTGGCCACGTGGGTTCGCTTCCCGATCATCCTCCAGTCGAATCCCGCGAAGTTCGTGCCCGTATCTTTTGGTTAGATGCCGAGCCCTTGCGACTGCAGGCACCGGTGCAACTTCGGCTAGGGACCCAATCGGTGGAGACGCGTCTGGTGGCGATCGACCGTGTGGTGGATGCGGACAAGTTGGAGGCGGTCAAGGAGGCACGGGAGGAAGTTGGTCGATTTGAGGTAGCAGAGGTTCGGCTTCGTTGCCGTCGTCCCTTGGTCTATGACGCTCACGATCAGGTAGCGGCGACAGGGCGATTTGCATTACAACGAGGATCCCGTATCGGCGGTGGGGGTATTATTATCTCCGCAGATTATCCAGTTTCGTTGGCCAAGGCGGTCAAGGGTGAGCACCTGACATGGACAGACGGTAAGGTCACCTCGGAAGCTCGAGCAGTTCATTTCGGTCATGAGGGAGCGATCGTCTGGTTAACGGGCCTTTCGGGATCTGGTAAATCAACCATTGCGGTGGCACTGGAGAGTCTGCTTTTTCGAAGAGGAATTGGATCGATGATCCTGGATGGAGATAATTTAAGGCACGGGCTCTGTGCCGATCTTGGGTTTAGTCTCGAAGACCGTGCGGAAAATATCCGTAGGGCAGGCGAGGTGGCCAAGTTGATGGCGGAGTCAGGGTTAGTGGTGATTAGTTCGTTGATCTCTCCTCTACGAAAGGAGCGTGAAGCAGTCCGAGCCTCCTCCCATAGCGCTGGTTTGAGTTTCGCGGAGGTCTACATCGATGCACCGATAGAAGCCTGTGAAAAACGAGATCCGCGAGGCCTTTATCAAAAGGCGCGAAAAGGAGAGATTCGTGGGTTCACAGGGATTGATTCTCCTTATGAGAAACCAGAAAACCCTGATCTGATTCTGCATACGGACAAGGAAAGTGTGGAGGACTCGGTCGCCAAACTTTTGGCGCATGTCTTAGGTCTAGTTCAGCTAAAAGAAAAGGACCAAGAAAGCGCTGGAGGGCCTGGGGGTCAGATTTAAGTTTTTTCGCGGTCTTGAAAGCTCCAAGAGCTTCCCTGCCAAATGGCGCTACCTGTACTTGCACGAAAGATTCGATCTTGCAAGGCGGGTGCGAGATCGGAGGGTGGGATTGGATCGATGAGAATGGCCTGAGAAGTTTGAGCGTCAGCGATTCGGAGTAATCGGTAAAGATTCTGAGCTGCTTCTTCGGGGCGTTGGTTGGGAGATAAGATATGTGCGTGGTCGGGTTTTGGTTCTTGCGGTGAGTGAAAGAGAATATGCTGGAACTCGGGTAAAAAGGTTTTGATCGGTTGGAGGCAACAGTACAAAGGAGAAATAGGGGCGTAGTGGGAGGCGAGCATCCCAGGGGAGGTAGCAGGGATGTCCTGAAGTTGAGTGCGAGAAGAGATTTTGCACTCAAGCCCGAGAAGATGAGATATGGCTTGGGCGGTTATTACGCCTGGTCGGAGAATAGTGGGTTGATTTTGGGAAAGGGAAACCACGGTGGATTCAATTCCATTGAGGCAGGGACCGCCATCGAGAATTAAGGGGATTTTACCATCCAGCTCTTGAAGAACTGCCGAGGCATCGGTTGGGCTAATTCGACCGAAGCGATTGGCGCTGGGGGCGGCCAAGGGAGCATCAATTGCGCTTAGGAGTTGTTGGGCTCCGAGATGGGAAGGACAACGTATGGCTACGGTTTCCAGACCCGCGGTAACCTCATGGGGAACCTTGGGACCACGGGGAAGAATGAGGGTGAGGGGGCCAGGCCAAAATGTTTCAGCGAGAAGTTGGCTGTTCGGCGGAATGGGGTCGGTGATAACTCCATTCGCTCGGGCTTGAGCAAGATCGGCAGAAGGTAAGTGAAGGATAAGAGGATCGGTAGATGGGCGGCCTTTGGCCTCGAAGATCTTCTGGACTGCGGAGGGGAGAAGGCCGAGAGCCCCAAGGCCGTAGACGGTTTCTGTCGGGAAAGCGACTAGATCTCCTTTGCGGAGAATATGGCAAGCCTCTTGGATTGAGCCTGAGGAGATGGGAAGAACCCTTGTTTTCATTTTGGCAGTCTAAGAAGAAAACTATGCGGTGGAAAGCCGAGGACCTTTTCCTCGACTTCCCCCCCGATGAGATTGCACGCTGATTGGGTGATTCTTTCACCTCAATCTTGGCAGGCGATTGTACGTGAGGCTGCCTCGCGAGCGGTGGGCGAAGATGTTGGACCTTTGGATATTACCAGTCGCCTCGTAATACCTGCGTCGGCTCGAGCGGTGGCATCCTTGGTATCCCGAGAGTCCTGTGTGCTTGCGGGGTTGGATGTAGCGGAGGCGGTTTTCAGAGAAGTGGACGGCTCCTTGCGATGGTCGACCGCTTGCCGTGATGGTCAGGTGATTCAGGCGGGGATGGTTGTTGCTGAGGTTCGCGGGTCGGCACGGGCTATTCTTACCGGAGAGCGTTGTGCCTTGAACTTCTTGCAAAGACTTTCGGGTGTGGCGACGAAGACGGCGGAATATGTTAACGCAGTTGCAGGGACCCAAACAAAAATTTTAGATACACGAAAGACCACTCCTGGATTGCGGGCGTTGGAAAGGCAGGCGGTTCGGTCTGGGGGCGGAACGAATCATCGTGCTGGCTTATATGATGGGATTCTAGTGAAGGAGAACCACCAGGTTTTTATGGCTGACGCTGTTCTGGGAGAGACTTTAAGAAAGGCTCGTGAGGAGTACCCTGATTTATGTTTGGTGGTGGAGGCGGACAATGTGGAGTTAGCTGAGAAGCTGCTCTCTCAACCGATTGATCGAGTTCTTTTGGACAACTTATCTAACGAGGAGGTGGGTCGAGTGGTGGCGCTACGAAAGAGGATGGGATCGAAAGTCGGGCTTGAAGCTTCGGGCGGGGTGACGGTGGCGCGGGCGCGGGAGTTAGCGGCAATAGGGGTGGGGTGGGTGAGTGTTGGCTGCTTGACTCACAGTGCAAGGGCGATCGATTTCAGTCTCGACCTAGTGCCTGAGTAGGAGCGGGAGATTATTTCTTTGCGGGGACAGCCCCAGCTGCGGGCTGGTTCATCTGTATATTAAACTGCGTGACGATTTCCTTGGCTTCATTATTCGTCAAGCTGAGGCGCATAAGGTCTTTGGCAAGGTTCTCGAGCTTATCGGAAACTGTTTTGTAGCGGTTAATCGCCTGCTGGGCGTTGAGGACGGTTTGGTTAACCGATTTCCGCTCCTGCACAATGGAGGTTAACTGAACAAGATTCACGACCAAGAGCGCTCCGAGAACCGTGACCAATGGCCAGACGCAGGATACAGGGGATTTGTAAGACTGGTTTTCGTCGTTCATGGGTTGGCTTTGGCCTCAGCTTTATCGTCGAGTTTAACGTTAAGCTCATGTTTTTTAAGGATTTCACGGAAGGCAGGCTCTTTTTCACCTGCCATCGCGATACGAATACTCAGATTGCGGAGGACCGTTTCCATCTGAGGTCCATTGGCCACTTGAGATTGGACCGCTTGGATCTGGGAAATTGCCCCGCGGGTGCTGAGACCAAGGAATAGGTTTACCAGAAGGAGGACGCTGACTAGCCCCGATAAAGACCATAGAACAATTCGTTGCATAAGTAATCAATGGGACTTCCTTAAACACAGGTCAACTTGTCTTTACCTGTTTGATCTGATTGTTGTGGATATCTATAAATAGAAAAGAGGCTGGTATTTGAATTATTTCTTAGTGGAAGGTGCGGGTTTGTTGGCAGGTGAGGATGACCCAAGAAAACCACGAGTACCTGTAGTTTTTGTGGAATGTTTATTTGAGAACCAACCCGAGCCCTTGTTTTGCAGGGCGAAATACTTCTTTGATTTCGCAGATGAGATCGCCCGATAGGCTTTGGAGTTCAAATTTGAGTAAGGCTGAAGAGAGTAGGGGAAAAAGGCAAACTCGAATCAAAATAACCGGTGCGGGAGGGATTCGAACCCTCGGTACGGTTTTACCCGTACAACGGTTTAGCAAACCGCCGCATTCGACCACTCTGCCACCACACCCGGAAGGTAAACCCTATAACAATCTATGGGTAAGCGCCAATACGGATTTACCCGAGAAATTTTATCTCCCCAGCAAGGGAAGGAGGTTTAGGCGGAACTTCCCCGTCAGGCAGAGTTAGTTGCCGTAGGTACTGCCAGAGGGGCTGGGCTTCTCTGACTCTTGAGTTTCGCTCGGAGTAGGTGCAGTCGCCGTAGCGACTTTCTTGTTCCCGCTTGGTAGAGCGTCGGTCCCGCTGGTTATCGGTTGGTCGAGTCGTAAAACCTTGAGGACATCTTCAAAAGGATTTTGGTTGGACCCAGGTTCCGTGCGGGAGCCGATGCCCGCTTGGGAAACGGAGTACGCGTGGGCGGGTCCGCCAGTCTTTAGGTTTGTTACCGTCGGCATGGGATTGAGCAAGTTCTTTGGAGCTTGTGGCGTTTCCACTTCCTTTTCTCGCAGTTGGCTCACATAGATTTCGTAGTCACTTTCTGACATGGCAGAGAGGTTGAGTTCTTTGGCTATTTTTCCTCTAGCGAGAAGATCTTTTTGTCCTTTGGTGGTTTCTCCCGTCTTGGCCACGGTAATCTGGTCGGTGAGTTCATTGGGTGTAGGTAAAGGTTCAGGATCACGCCGTAAAGGAATGGTCGCTATTGGTGGAAAAAGATCAGCGGCTTGCTTGGAGATATCGTTATGGGGAGCGGTTTCGCCTGAAATTAAGCGGGTTTGTAGATTGCGATTGCCGCGCGAATCAGTTGCCGAGGAGCGTCGAGCATCGATGGGGTTGCGCCGATAGGTATCAAAGTCGAAGGGCTGGGTTGTGGACTCCATCGAGGGGGCGGCCGACGCCCAGACTGCAGAAAGATAGAGGGCCCCAAGACAGAAGCAGAAGCGTCTCGTGTGCATAGATGGTTATGGAAGGATGATTGGGCCTCGCCAACGTATCTCCAAGGCCGATGAGATTAAGTTGTGGATAAGAAAAAGGAACTTGTGACGGAGCCCAATGCTTTCGATGATCGTCACATGTATTCCATTGTAGGTGGCGATAGTAAAACGTATGGCCCGGTATCTTCGGAGGAAGTCTCACGCTGGATTCGGGAAGGGCGGGCTGATCAGAAAACCAAGGTCAAGCTGGAGGGCTCAGCCGACTGGCAAGAGCTGGGATCGATTCCAGAATTTTATCCTGTGGGATTGCCGACTCCGCCTAAGCTCGATTCATTGCCCGCGCTAGCCGCCGAGCATCTTTCCCATGATTTGCGGGTAATAGAGTGCCTCAGTCACGGGTGGCACACTTATCGTCAAGATCCGTGGAGGATCACAGGAATTATAATTCTAGTTTTCCTTGCCCAAGCGTTACTCAACAGCATCCCCGTGGTTGGAGCGATCCTCTCCTTTCTGCTAAATGGCCCTATTTTGGGTGGTATCTATTTTTTTTGTAGGCAATCACTTCATGGGAAGTCGAAAGGCATCTCGGATGTGGTGACAACGGCGAAGGAGAGATTCCTCCCTTGCTTCTTGGCAACGACAGTCTCGAGTTTGCTGGCTTTCGGCCCTTTTCTTTTGGGTGTCATCCCCGCCGCCGCGCTTTTTTCTTCATCAGGAGTGGTTATGGAAAAGATTATCGAGCACCCCAAGCTTCTTCTTGGCATGGGTCTTCCTGTTTTGGGAGGATCTCTCGCCATGATTTACCTGCTGATTTGCTGGTCGTTCGCCGTGCCGATTGCGGCTTGTAGCTCAACTGATTTTTGGGGAGCACTGAGGCTAAGTTGGCGTGGGGTGAGGCAGAACATGGGTTCTTATCTCGGCCTGCTTCTTGTCTTGGGTTTGTTTAATTTCTTGGGGCTTCTCTGTTTGGTGATTGGTCTTTTTGTAACCGTGCCAGTGACTTTTTTGGCGACGATGTCTGCCTATGAGCAAATCTTCCAAGGCCGAGCCCCCGATTCTCGCTAGCGCCGAAGGGGCACGGAACTGCCTTGGGCTGAATGCTACGGTTCTGCCTGGTCTCGGGACGTTTCGTACTGGATCGTATTTTAGGGGTCTAGTCGAAATGGGGGTGGCGGTGGTAGGAACTCTCTACTTTTGCACACTTCTTTTTTCTGCGATCGGAGATCGCACCGATGACATTTCAATGGTGAAAGCCTTCCAACCTTACCTATCGCGGTTGGGCTTGGCGGTGGTTTTCGTTGTGGGGAGCTGGGTCTCGGGACTTCTCTACGCGAAGACCTTATTTCGGCGTTGAATCTTTTGGGCGGGTGGCTCGACTCGGAGTACGTGGAGGGTGATGCCGCGACCTCCTTCGAAGGCTTCTACTTTTGCGGTGACTGCGAGAACGGGGTGGCGCGATGCGGTAGCTCCCCATTTCTGGTTGGCATCGGCAAAAAGCTCGGTTTCCACCATGCCAGTTCTGTCGGCTAGAGTAAGAAACTTCATTAAGCGACCATCGGATTGCCGATGGGAACGTTCGGCGACGATCAGTCCACACATTTTGATTCGCTTTCCTGCAAACTGGCCGAGTTGTTGGACGGGACAGTAGTTGGACCAGTCGATCTGAGGATAAAGATCGAGCGGGTGGCCAGAGGTGGTGAAGCCGAGGAGTTCGTGCTCATCGAGAAGTCTCTGCTGGGCGGTTGGTTCATCCAGATTTTTGGGGAGGTTGCGGGGGATGCTTTGAAAGAGACCCAAGGCGTCTTGGTCGGTGAAGATGCGGTGGCGGCGCCATTCCCAGAATAACTGGGTACGGGATGGGGCGAGGCTATCGAGGGCTCCGACGCGGAGGAGCGAGGTCATGGCGGGGGAGCTAGGTTGAACTCGTGTTAAAAAATCCAGAAGGGAGCTAAAGGGTTTGCGGGAGCGCTGTTCGAGGATACGGAGAGATAAGGCGTCGCTCATTTCTTGAATGACTGAGAGGGGGGTACGGATGCCTGTGGACTGAGGAAGAAAGTGGGTGGCATCGGAGTGCTGAATATCGGGAGAGAGAAGAGGTATTCCCATGCGATGGCATTCGAGGCTGTAGCCGAGGCGCGAGTAGAAACCTTTTCCGTGAGTGAGAACGGCGGACATAAACTCTCGTGGGTGATAGTGTTTTAAAATTGCCGCTTGATAGGCTTCGACTCCGTAGGCGGTGGAGTGGGCTCGACAGAAGGCATAGCCTTGAAAGCCAAGAAGAAGATTCCAAACCCGATGAATTTCTTCTGGGGTGCGTTTTTTTTGACGGGCGGCGAGGGAGAACTCACGCTTTAAGCGTTCGAGGGTGGGTGAGTCCTGCTTGGTTAGGGCCCGACGAAGGACATCGGCTCGTCCTGCGCTCCAGCCCGCGAAGGCTTCGCAGATTTGCAGAATATGTTCCTCATAGGCAATGAGGCCAAAGGTGGAGCGAAGGACAGGCTCGAGTGAGGGGTGGGCATATTCGATGGGGGAGAGTCCTTGGTATCGGCGAGCAAACTCATCTTTCTTGAGTTCGTTGGCAGCGCCAGGGCGGATAACGGAAACGATGGCTATAAGGCAGTCGATGTCGGCGGTGCCACAAAGACGATTGAGAGTGGTCATGGCGGGGCTCTCCACGTGGTGGACTCCGCGTGCACCCCCGTGGGCGATCATCTTCCAGACGGCTTGATCATCCCAAGGGGCGAGTCGTTCGAGATTGATTCGAGCCGGGCTAAAGGGGGTAGCTTGGCAAGCGAGAGGGCTGGGGGC
>Ga0164294_10005920_pt1 | contig 10463 bp, 12 predicted proteins | sample GEODES005metaG_FD_111479 | JGI IMG/M metagenome (GOLD analysis project Ga0164294, IMG submission 111479) | Oligotrophic lake water microbial communities from Sparkling Lake, Wisconsin, USA - GEODES005 metaG | ecosystem: Environmental > Aquatic > Freshwater > Lake | place: USA: Sparkling Lake...
ACCGAATTGGCCGACAGTCCCTGAGCATTTGGCAGCGCCGGTCGGGGCCACAACCCCCAGCCCAGCAAGGCCACTGCCCGGTCAATTCGCGTCGACTGCGAGGCTCCGGTAGAATTTTCGGCCTTTCATTCATCCACCAACACGGAAAACTGATCCATGTACCACCGCAACACCCTCATAGAGCAGACGGACCCCGAGCTCTGGTCCGCTATCGTGGCTGAAAATGCCCGTCAGGAACACCATATTGAACTGATTGCCAGCGAAAACTACGCCTCTCCTGCGGTCATGGCCGCACAAGGAAGCCAACTCACGAATAAATACGCCGAGGGCTATCCCGGTAAGCGCTACTACGGCGGCTGCGAAAACGTTGATGTGGCTGAACAATTAGCCATTGACCGGGTCAAACAGCTGTACGGCGCGGACGCGGCCAATGTGCAACCCCATTGCGGTGCGTCGGCCAACCAGGCCGTATTCCTGGCGTTCCTGAAGCCCGGCGAGACCATTCTGGGCATGAGCCTGGCAGAAGGCGGGCATTTGACGCACGGTATGGCCCTGAACCTGAGCGGTAAATGGTTCAAAGCAGAGTCTTACGGCCTGAATGCCAAAGAGGAAATCGACTACGACGCGATGGAAGCAAAAGCCCACGCGACCCGCCCTAAATTGATCATTGCCGGGGCTTCGGCCTACAGCCTGCACATTGATTTCGCCCGTTTTGCCAAAGTGGCCAAAGACGTGGGTGCGATTTTCCTGGTTGATATGGCGCATTACTCCGGTCTGATCGCCGCCGGCGTCTACCCCAACCCGGTGCCCCACGCCGACGTGGTCACATCGACCACCCACAAGAGCCTGCGCGGTCCGCGCGGCGGCATTATTCTGATGAAGGCCGAGCACGAAAAAGCCATCAACAGCGCCGTCTTCCCCGGCTTGCAGGGCGGCCCGCTGATGCACGTGATTGCGGCCAAGGCCGTGGCCTTCAAAGAAGCGCTGTTGCCGGAATTCAAGCAATACCAACAACAAGTGATCGCCAATGCGCACACCATTGCGCAAACCCTGACCGAGCGCGGCCTGCGCATTGTCAGCGGCGGCACCCAAAGCCACGTGATGCTGGTCGACCTGCGCTCCAAAAACGTCACCGGCAAAGTCGCCGAAGCCGTGCTGGGCGATGCGCACATGACCATCAACAAAAACGCGATCCCCAATGATCCGGAAAAACCCATGGTCACCAGCGGCGTGCGCATCGGCACCCCGGCCATGACCACGCGCGGCTTCAAGGAAGCCGAGGCCCGCATGACCGCCAACCTGATTGCCGACGTGCTGGACAACCCCCACGACGCCGCCAACATCGAGGCGGTTCGCGCCAAGGTACACGCGCTGACCGCGCGCTTCCCGGTCTACGGCTAAACAGACCCCTCAGCGGTCCATAAGCGGTCCACACCCGGTGAAGTGCCCCTTTTGCGGCCATTCGGAAACGGCGGTAGCCGAAACCCGGATGGCCGAAGACGGGGACTTCATCCGCCGCCGACGCCAATGCAGCGCCTGTGACAAGCGCTTCACCACCTACGAGCGCCCCGAAGTCAGCTTTCCCAACATCGTCAAAAAAGACGGGCGGCGCATCGACTACCAGCGCCCCAAGTTAGAGGCGTCTATGTACCTGGCGCTGCGCAAGCGCCCGGTCAGCACCGAACAAATTGACAGCGCCATTGAGCGCATTGAAGAAAAATTGCTCAACCTGGGCCTGCGCGAGGTGCAATCCACCCGCATTGGCGAGCTGGTGATGCGCGAGCTCAAAAAGCTCGACAAAGTCGCTTATGTACGCTTTGCCAGCGTGTACCGCAATTTTGAAGACCTGGATGCGTTTCGGCTGCTGGTGGATGAGGTCAGCAAGTGAAGCCACGGCCAGCCGCAGAACCTCAGCACGGGTCCTGAGCGGAGGCAGGAGAAACTGGTCCGGTCGTCACCGTTGCCGTGTAGGCCCGTGCCCGGCCGCTATCGATGATCGTGACGCAAGCGGCGGTCTTGCTGCCGTCACGGTAGATCGTGAAGTGCCCGTACCTGTTCGTCGTCGAGCGCGCGCCCATGTAGACAAAGTTGCCCGGGTTTGACAAATGGGCATCCACCTTCCAACCCGAAGGCACCGCCTGGGGCGAGCGCAGCACCAAGCCCGCAGCGGCGCTGGCAGGGGTAAGCCCGTTCGAATTGCCCATGTAGGTGTACCAGCCGTTACTCCAGTCGGCTGCGGAACCAACCTTCTTGATGCATGCATTCTGATTTGTGGCATCACTGCCGCACAGCGCCACCGAAGTGGACAGCGCAACCGCCTGGCGGCGTGCAAACGCCAGGTCTTCCATGAGTTGGTTGCTGATGATGGTGCGGCGGTTAGATTCGATCACCGATACCAAACTCGGTGCCGCCACCGCGGCCAGAATGCCGCCAATCGCGACCACGACGAGCATCTCCATCAGCGTGAAACCCCTTTCGGCGGGGCCCGTACTGTGATTGAGCGTGAACAAGCGCCTCATTTCAGAAATCCTTACAAGACGAAAGGAGCAATGGAGTACTATTGCCAACTTAAGTTCATTATCAGGGATTGCGCGATGTCCAAACCAGCTGTCTTGCAGCACCACCGGCTCACCAACGTGCAACAACGCGGCACCACGATGATCGAAATCATGGTGGCGGGCCTGGTTTTGTCGGCTGGCCTCTTGGGCTTGGCCGCCATGCAGACCAAGGCCCTCAAAACCGCCAGCGGGCTGGCTACCCAACAGACCATGGTTCAAGCCCTGGGCGCGTTCGGCGAAGCCCGCTTGGCTAATCCCAATCACAACATGGTGGGGGTAACGGGTCCCGACAGCGATAGCGAATCGCGCCTTCCAACTTACTGTAATTCCTTCTGGGCTGCCATGCCGGTCAACGAAGAAGGGACAGCTGAAATCGATACCCCGACCACCCTCGATCTTTCGGAAATCCGGACCCATCTTGGCCGATACACGTCCTGCAGCAGTGCGGCGATTACAGAGTACGCAGATTATTGGAACCAATTTGGAACCTATGGCATGAATTCCACCACCAATGGCACAGGGTGCGACTACATCGTTCCGCGCACGCGCACCGTGCGCTGCACCCTCCCAACAGGCGACGAGATCAGCCTGCAAAACCGGGTGTGGGTTCGCTAAGGGGGCCGGGTGGTGCGTGGTGGAGTAAGCCCCAGACTGCGGGCCGCCCAGGCTGGCATCAGCCTGGTCGAGACCCTGGTGGCTCTGGTACTGGGTTTGGCCATGGTATCGGTGGCCTTCAATTTGTACGTGAGCAACCGCGCGGTGTTCCGGCAAATCGAGGCCATGGTCCGCTTGCAGGAGTCCGCCAGCATTGCCGCAGGCCTGCTGGAAACCAGCATCCGCCACGCGGGCGGTACCTTGTGCCGCAACAAACCGCCTACGACCATCCTGCTGAATACCCCAAGCTCCACCACACCGCAGGAAATATTCACCCCCAAAATGCCGTACGCGTTCTGGGAAGAGACGGATCAGAATTCACAAGCCCCATTAGGTTTGCACGGCTACGAATCGACGGCCACCGATCCGATCGTGGGCACCGCCCGCCTGGCGGGCGATTCGATATCCATCATGAGCGACAACATGGGCGCGATTGCCAGAGTCACCGCGCCTGCAACCCACACCAGCGCCAGTTATGGCACTACAGGCACCTACACCTTCTCTGTCGATGACGGACGCGATTTTTCGGTCGGAACCGTGGCCATGGCCTGCGACCACGTACGGGCTGTGCTGTTTCAAGTCACCGGATCTAACGAATCAACGATCACGCTACAGGCTGGCACGGGTGCACCGACCCTTTCCCCGGGTAACTGTTCTGTCGCGATGCGAAAGGGCAAGCACGACACGGCCTCCGCCTCCGTCGACGCTCTTGATGGTAATTACAGTTGTCCCAATAACTTTGGGTCTCTAACCGTCACCGATAAACTCAGGATCAAGATGTACACCTTTGGCCCCGGCAGCATGATTGGGGAACACACCTTCGAACACTGGTACATCGGGAGGAAAACCAACACGACTGACGGCTTGTCCTTGTACCGCCGCCGGATGGGCTATGACGCTTCGGGGAATGTCAAGCTCCTGGATGCTGAAGAAATAGTCCAAGACGTGACGGACATGCAAATCACCTACCTCCAGGGTTTGTTCCAAACCGGTTATCCGCAAACAGCATCCTACATAACGGCTCAAGAACTTGTAGATACCCCCCTAAACGATGATGAATGGCTTACCTTCCTACAGATTGTTGCGGTGCGCATCGTGCTGACGCTCACAAGCCCGGAGAAGGTGGGCTTGGCGGCCAACAATGCGGCCAGCGCAGCCACCTACACCATACCGATTAATGTGGCGATCCGCGCCCGCTTGCCGGGCGTGGTTCGCAGGTGAGCGCATGAAAAAGGGCCTCGCGCGGCGGCAAAGCGGCTTTGTTTTACTCAGCCTGGTGGTGTTCCTGTTTGTTGCCGCGCTCTTGGCCCTGGGCGATATGCGTACCCTGGCTGTGCAGCAAACCCTGGTGGCCACCACGTTCGCCGCGCAAAACGCCATGGCCGAGACCGAAAGTGCCCTGGCCACCATGGAGCAGTTTGCGGCCTTCGAGGGGTCGGAATTGGGGAAGACGGGGGGTAACGCCCGCCTGACCACGTTGACTAATCCGAGTACGACGAGCTGTCCGACGACTTCTGAACCGACAACAATGGCTTGCATTAAGGCTAGCTGCAATAGTTTTCTCTACCCCAAACAGTCTGTGGCGGGCAGTGGCAAAGACAACGTGACGGGCACCCAAGGCACAACCCTCACAAAACGGATCGGCACCGGACCGCAGGAGTGCAGTTTTTGCCCGCCCCCCACGCCCTCTTGCAAACCACGGTGGATGGAAACGCCAGGCGCAAGCAACAGCCCGTGGGCCGAGTTTCCTGTCAACTTTTACGATATCGCAACAACAGGTGCTGCACCGTCCAATCCCACAAGCAGTGTTTACAGCACCAAAAAGTTCTACGGCATGGTGGAGTACCTGGGGTGGGCGCAGTGCAACATGACCGAAGCTATGGACCCAAGCGCTACCAACCTGGACGCTTACACGAACTCCCCAGCAGCAGCAGCGGATCAAACCCGCGGATGCCGGGTGATGCGCGTCACCGTGCGCAACCAGCCCCCAACCGTATCCCAGCCGACCATCACCTTGCAGTCCACCCTTCTGGTCGCGTCGGTGTTGAACTACCCGGCGGGAACTTATAACAAGGACGCTCCGGCCTGCTGTTTGCTTGCCGACACCGCGCAACCAGCCAGCTCGATCTACAAGGACCAAAGCAAATACGGACACGATCCCGGTTTTCGCGGGGCCATCGACGCCGAGCGCATATCATGGAGGCAGATTTTTTCCGGTGCCGAATGAGGATCCCCACACACATGCGCCCCCTGCACAACAACCTGCCGCGCTCTGCCCGTGCCGCGCGCGGCCTCACCCTGATTGAAATCATGGTGGTCGTAGCCCTCATCGGAATTTTGGCGTCGATTGCCTTGAACTCGTACCAATCGAGTACGTACAAAAGCCGCCGGTATGCCGCCCAGTCCTGCCTGATGGAGCAAGCGCAATACATGGAGCGCTACTACACCTCTACCAATAACCCGATGAGCAATAACGACGCAGTGCTGCCGAGCAGCGCAGCTTGCAGAACCAACCTAGCCTCTTTTTACACCTTCAGTCTTCCCGCTGCCGCTAATTCCTCACAAACATTCAGCGTTCAGGCGGCTGCCATTGGCACGCAAACCGGTGACACCGGATGCACCACCCTGTCGCTGAACCAAGCCGCAACCCGCTCTCCCAGTACGGGCTGCTGGCCCTGACCGTGCAGACCCAGCCCGCCCCCACGCGCGGGCACCCCGCGCAAGCCCACCTGGCGCAGGCGCTGCAGCAGGCACAGGCCGCGCTGCTGCGGGCCAACCCTAATCCGCGCGTGGGTTGCGTGCTGGTCAATCCGGCGGGCCAGGTCATCGGCCAAGGCAGCACCCAGCAAGCAGGTGGCCCGCACGCCGAAGTGATGGCGCTGCGCGACGCCCAAGCGCGGGGCCACAGTACCGCCGGTGCCACTGCCTATGTCACCTTAGAGCCCTGCTGCCACCACGGACGCACCGGGCCGTGTTGCGATGCCTTGGTACACGCCGGCATCAGCCGCGTAGTAGCCGCCCTGACCGACCCCAACCCGCTGGTGGCGGGGCAAGGCTTTGCGCGCCTGCGCGCGGCCGGTGTGGCGGTGGAGGTTGGCAGCGACAGCGACCACCCTGGTATGCGCGATTGGGCCGCGGCGGCACGGGAGCTCAACATCGGTTTCTTCAGCCGCATGCTGCGCGGCACCCCCTGGGTGCGCCTGAAAACAGCTGCCTCGGTGGACGGCGTGACCGCCCTGCCAAACGGCCAAAGCCAGTGGATTACCGGCGAAGCCGCCCGCGCCGACGGCCATGCCTGGCGCGCCCGCGCCTGCGCGGTGTTGACCGGCATTGGCACCGTGCTGCAAGACCGGCCGCGCCTGGATGTGCGCGGCATCGACACACCGCGCCAACCGGCGCTGGTGGTGGTGGACAGCGACTTACAAACCCCGCCTGATGCGGCCCTTTTTACGTCGCTGTTCACACCCCGCCGCCCGGTGCTGATTTACGCCGCAACGCCCCATGCCGCGCGCCAAGCCGCGCTGGAGCGCAGCGGGGCCACGGTGGTTTACCTGCCAGACACCACCGCGCCAGGAACGGCCAGCCCCAAGGTGGATTTGGCCGCTATGCTGCGCGACCTGGCGCTGCGCGAGGTGCATGAGGTGCATGTGGAGGCCGGCCACAAACTGAACGGCTCGCTCTTGCGCGCGGGCCTGGTGGACGATGTGCTGGTATACCTGGCTCCGCTGTGGCTGGGCACGGGCGCGGGCATGTCGAACCTGGGGCCGCTGACGCAGTTGGCCGATGGCTTGGCGCTGGAGTTTCAGAGCGCGCAGATGGTGGGCGCAGATTTGCGGGTGCTGGCCCGTGTGGCCGGGCGCGGTGTTTTTTAATGGCTTGAATTGGAAATTGGAGCAGGCATGTTCACAGGCATCATCAGCGGCGTGGGCCGTATTGCACAGGTTGCGGCCATGGGTGCGACAGCCGCGCACGGCAAGCGCTTGCATGTGCAATGCCCGGCGGGCTATCTGGACGACGTGGGCCTGGGCGACAGCATCGCCATCAACGGCGCGTGCATGACGGTGACCAGCCTGGAGGCCGGCGGTACCGCGCCACAGTTCACGGTGGACGTGTCGGCCGAGTCGCTGGACAAAACCGCCGGTATGGACGCCACCGGCGCGGTCAATCTGGAAAAAGCCCTGCGCGCCAATGACCGGCTGGGCGGGCATTTGGTCTCCGGCCATGTGGACGGTATCGGCGCGGTCACCCACTTTGCGCAGGTGGGCGAGAGCTGGGACTTGCGCGTGCTGGCACCAGCCACGCTGGGTAAGTACCTGGCCTACAAAGGCTCGATCACCATCAACGGCGTGAGCCTGACGGTGAACCGCATCAGCGACACGCCCGAGGGCTGCGAAGTCCACATCAACCTGATACCCCACACCGTGACCCACACCGCGCTGAACCACCTGCAGCCCGGTACCCCGGTGAACCTGGAAATTGACCTGATCGCCCGCTACGTGGAGCGCATGCTGGGCAGCGGCGCACTTAAAAGTTCAGCGTCTTGACGCCTTGCGGCGTGCCCAGCAGGCAGACCTGCGCGCGCTGAAAAGCAAACACCCCAACCGTCACCACCCCCGGCCATTGGCTGACCTGGGCCTCGAAGGCCAGCGGGTCGCGGATGTGCAGGCCGCTGACATCCAGGATGTGCTGGCCGTTGTCCGTGACCAGCGGCTGGCCGTTTGTCAGGCGCAGCACGGCGCGCCCGCCGAGTGCCGCAAACTGGCGCACGATGCGCGCACCCGCCATGGGTATCACCTCAACGGGCAAGGGGAATGCACCCAGCACGTCCACCAGCTTAGATGCGTCTGCAATGCACACAAAGCGCTCGGCCAGGGCGGCGACAATTTTTTCCCGCGTGAGCGCCGCGCCACCGCCTTTGACCATATAGCCGCTGCCGTCGATTTCGTCTGCGCCATCGATGTAGACGGGTAGGCGATCCACCGCATTGGCATCACACACCGCAATGCCCAGCGCGCGCAGGCGCTCGGTACTGGCCACCGAGCTGGACACCGCGCCCGCGATCTGGTCTTTGATGGTGGCCAATGCGTCGATAAACAGGTTCACGGTAGACCCGGTTCCCACGCCCACTAAGGCACCGCGTTCTACGTATTGCAAGGCTGCCTGCGCGACGAGGGCCTTGAGCTGGTCTTGCGTGGGTGCGCCGGATGCTGTGTACATGGGGGAAAATGGCTCGGGTTGTAAGTTTGTTCCACTGAGAATTATCGATGCCACTTGTGCCGTACGGCGTGCTGCGCCCTTTTTTGTTCCGTATGGACCCGGAGGCGGCGCATGACCTGACCTTGCGCCTGATTGAGCGCACCCAGCACAACATACTGCGCCACGCTTATGCGCAAGCGCGGGTGCACGACCCCCTGACGCTGGCGGGCTTGCAACTGCCCAACCGGGTTGGCCTGGCCGCCGGGCTGGATAAAAACGCGCGCTGCATCGCCGGCTGGGACGCGATGGGCTTTGGGTTTGTCGAATTGGGCACGGTGACGCCGCTGGCGCAAGCAGGTAACCCCAAGCCCCGGATGTTCCGCCTGCCGCAAGCGCAGGCGCTGATCAACCGCTTTGGCTTCAACAACCAGGGACTGGCGCCCTTCGTCGCCAAGGTGGCCGCCGCCCGCCGGGCCAGCCGCCGCAGCTTGGTGCTGGGGCTCAACATCGGCAAAAACGCCGCTACGCCGATGGAGCAGGCCGGTGCCGATTACCTGGCGTGTCTGGCGGCGGTCTATCCCCATGCGGACTACGTGACGGTCAACATTTCCAGCCCGAACACCCAGGGCCTGCGCGGCTTGCAAAGCGACGATGCGTTGGCGCATTTGCTCGAATCGCTGGCCGAGGCGCGGGCGCAGTTGGCCCAGGCACAGGGCCGGCGGGTACCGATTTTTGTGAAGATTGCCCCGGACTTGGACGGCACGCAGGTACAGGCCGTTGCCACGCACTTGCTGCGTTACGGCATGGACGGCGCAATTGCCACCAACACCACGCTGGAGCGCCAGGCGGTGGCGCATTTGCCGCACGGCGCGCAAGCTGGCGGTCTGTCCGGCGTGCCCGTGCGCGCGGCCAGTACCCGGGTGATTGCGGCGCTGCGGCAAGCCACCGGGGCGGATTTCCCCATCATCGGCGTCGGCGGTGTTTTCAGCGGCGCCGATGCCCAAGAGAAGATAGCGGCAGGGGCGCACGCGGTGCAAATCTACAGCGGCCTGATTTACCGGGGGCCGGGGCTGGTCGGGGAGATTGCGCATGCGCTGGCCAAAACGGACTATGCTCGAAAAAACTAATCAGTGGGGGAAGAGACGTTCATGCAGACCGACACCAGCATCAAGGCACAACATGTGCGCGCGCCGTTCACGTCCCTGGATTTGAAGCCCGGTATGGCCATGCAAACCCAGCGCCTGATTGAGGGTGCGCACAAACAAGAGTCGCAGTATTTCGGGGTGATTGCAGGCCAGGGCGTGATGGTGCGCCCGGTGGGCGAGACCACGCCGCGCACGCTGCTGTCGCCGGGCGATATCTGCATGGTGCGCGGCTTCTCGGGCCGCTACGAATACTCTTTTTTATCCGAGGTGCTGCAGATTGCGCAGGAGCCCTGTACCTACGCCGTGCTGTCACACCCGCCCTATGTGGAAGCGCGTACGGTGCGCCAGTCCCTGCGCGCCAAAGCCGCATGGCCGACACGGGTGAAGCCCGCAGGTGCTGCGCGGTGGAACGTGGTGGAAATGGTCGACATCGGCACCGGCGGGGCCATGGTGCAAAGCGAATCGCTCAAAGCACAGGTCGGTAGCCAGGTCGATGTGCAGCTGCAGTTGATGGTGGAACACCAGGCGCTGACCCTGCAACTGCAGGCCACGGTGAAGCACAGCTCGCCTTCGCCGCTGGGTAAGGCCCAGTTCTTCGGGCTGGAGTTCATTGCGCCAAGCACCCAGGACTTTTTGGCTTTGTACTATGTCACCCAATCTGCAACGGAATAAGCCATGGACCCCACCAGCACCACAAGCAACCCTCCCCGTATCACACCGGTTCCCGACTCCGCACTGGGCCCGCCCACGCTGGTGCAAGCCATTGCGCAGCGGCGCGGTGGCACGCTGCTGAACCTGGACCGCATGCTGCTGCGCAGCCCGGTCTTTGCGTCTGGCTGGAACGGATTCATGGGAACGATCCGCACGCAGTTGTCGCTGGACCCCTGTTTGCGCGAACTGGCGATCTGCA
>Ga0164294_10005922_pt1 | contig 10462 bp, 10 predicted proteins | sample GEODES005metaG_FD_111479 | JGI IMG/M metagenome (GOLD analysis project Ga0164294, IMG submission 111479) | Oligotrophic lake water microbial communities from Sparkling Lake, Wisconsin, USA - GEODES005 metaG | ecosystem: Environmental > Aquatic > Freshwater > Lake | place: USA: Sparkling Lake...
GCGTTGACAACGCAACTTGTGAAGCGCTATAAAGACGACGGCGTCAATGTCGACTCACTTCTTGCAGATTAATTTCGAAGCATAAGTAATTTAATTCGCTTGTAAACACGGCTTTGATATCACGACCTGAATATCACGTCCTTAATATCACGGTAGAGGCAAAACCCGACTAAAACGATAGGTTTTATGTTTCGATGAAGCGCGTCGCGATTATTTCAATGCACACGTCGCCCTTGGCTCAGCCAGGTGTTGGCGATGGTGGTGGAATGAACGTTTATGTTCGCGAACTTGTTTCGGCTATGGCTCAAACTGGTTTGCAATGCACGACGTATACACGTGCATGGCGCGAAGGATTGCCAGAAGTTATTGATGTTGAACCAAATCACAAAGTTGTTCACATCAAGGCCGGAAAGTTCGATCTGTCAAAAGATGAACTACTCAATGTTGTTGACGAATTCACGCAAGCTGTGGCTCGAGATATTGAAATTAAAGGTGGCACCGATGTGCTTCACGCCAATTATTGGTTGTCTGGTTTAGTCGGACATCGCCTTAAACATCAACTTGGATTGCCTTTAGTTACTACTTTTCATACTTTGGCACGAGTTAAATCTCTTGGTGGAGACACCGAGTCAGTTGTGCGCGAGCGCGCTGAACTAGAGATCATCGGATGCGCCGACGCGATCTGTGTAAGTTGCCCAGAGGAGTTAAGTCAGTTTCGCTCACTTTACGGTAAGTCGCCAGGCGCAGTCACAGTTGCGTCACCCGGTGTCGACACTGCGTTTTTTTCGCCGGGTGATCGTCGCGGTGCTCGTCATGCTCTCGGTTGGGGCGACAAGCCATTGCTTTTGTTCGTCGGACGAATACAACCTCTCAAGGGTGTTGACGTTGCAGTGCAGACATTGGCAGCGCTTAGGCGCAGTGACGCAGAGCTAATGGTCGTCGGTGGAGCAAGTGGAACATTTGGTTCAAGTGAGACCAGTCATGTTCAACGGCTGATAATTGATCTTGGGTTAAAGGGTCGAGTGCATTTTGTTGAACCACAACCGCATCATTTGTTGTCTACTTATTACCGGGCAGCAGATGTTGTTTTGGTGCCGTCACGAAGTGAAAGTTTTGGTCTGGTGGCGCTTGAAGCCGCCGCGTGCGGAATTCCAGTTGTGGCGAGCGCTGTTGGCGGACTTTTAAATCTTGTAGAGCACGAAAAAACTGGCTATGTTGTTAAAAATCGTGACGTGGAAACCTTTGCTGGCTATACGCGCCGACTGCTAGATGATCCAATTTTGAGTCTTTCAATGGGTACCCACGCTGCCCAAAGAGCAAAAAATTATTCGTGGGCTTCGACGGCTTCCAGTGTCATTGGTGTTTACAACGCTCTTCAGGCGCGCCAACTGGTCGCTTGCCTATAATCTCGTGAGCGATTTATTCGACGATGCGGCGATTGCCCGTGTTGAGCGGCAAATTGACGAATGGTTAGGACGAATCCGAGCGAGTCACACGAACATTGAAGCAGTTGACCGCGCAGAGGGCGACGAAATCAGATGGTTCATCAGAATGCGCGGGGAAGAAAAAGATTTCACGACAATTTGGTTGACACTTGGTCAGAGAACTTTGCGATACGAGACTTACGTGATGCCTGCGCCTGAACAAAACGCTGAGCTTTTATACGAGACGATTTTGCGCCGAAATGAGAAACTAGTCGGAGCTCATTTTTCAATCGGAGTTGAAGATGCGATATTTTTGCGCGGCGAACTAGTGCTTACTGCGCTTGTCGAAAGAGAGCTAGATCGTGTGATTGGCACCCTTTATTCAGTAGTTGAACAACTGTTTTGGAGTCTCCTCGAAATTGGCTTTGCCAAAGCAAAAGCCATGCGTACACAACTTAGTAGCACTCGAACTGCCGAGCGGTCGGGGAAGCCGTTAGGTGGTTCGAGTGTGTCTAACTAGGCTAATTAATCTGTGCCGGGTGATCTAGTTATGAGTAGCCCGTCTCTTGTCATAGTTGGCGGGGGCAACATGGGTGCTGCTCTCGCTCGTGGATTAGTTGCCAAAAAATTTTTAGTACCTAGCGAATTGGTGATAGTTGAAAAAAGTTCTGATCGCCGAGCGATCTTAAGCAAAGAATTTCCAGAGTCAGTTATTTCTGAGCAAATACTGAATTGTGATTCGCTTATTGTCGCGGTGAAACCAAACGATGTTGCTGAAATTTGCTCGACGCTCATAAATTTTGGTGTTAAGCGGTTGCTGTCAATTGCAGCCGGAGTAACGATTGCTTCAATTGAAAGTGCTTGTGGAAACTCAATTTCAGTTGTGCGCGCGATGCCGAATACTCCTGCGCTAATTGGTCAGGGCGCATCAGCGATGGCGGCAAGTGTGAACTGTTCAAGTGATCAGATTTCATGGGCGATAAAAATTCTGCAGAGTGTTGGCAAAGTTGTTGAAGTTGAAGAAAATCTGCTTGATGCCGTGACCGGCTTATCTGGTAGCGGCCCCGCATATATTTTCTTACTAGCTGAAGCTTTAATAGATGCTGGCGTGCAACAAGGATTATCGGCTGAAGTTGCCAATGATCTTGTTCGACAACTTCTAGTCGGCTCATCTGCGTTGCTGGCACAAAGTGCTGATGGTCCAGCCAAGTTGCGACAAAATGTAACTTCCCCGAATGGCACAACGGCCGCCGGCATTGCCACACTTGAGAATAAGCATTTCGCAGAAATTATCTCAGCAGCGGTACACGCAGCAACGGCTCGAAGTAAAGAACTTGGCCAATAGATTTCTCTGAAACTAAATGTTGATAATTTCTACCAAAATTTGTTTGATACCTGTTAATCGTGTCTAAAGTGAGAATAGAAATGTCGCAAGATCACCGGACGGGGTAACCCCCCAACTGGGAGTCGCGCTCGCAAGAGCTGCGCCGTTTGAGCCGGTGCCGTCGGGGGGTTGGCACCGGCTCTTACGTTTCTCAGTATCGTGAGACGCCGATGACAAATAAATATTCAACAATCTCGTTTCTATCCGATTACGGAACACGCGATGAGTTTGTTGGCGTCGTCAAGAGTGTGATTTATGAAATTGCTCCGAGTTGTCGTGTGGTTGACCTAACGCACGAAATTGAACCGTTCGATATCCGCGCCGGCTCACTGAGCCTTGCGCGATGTGTGTCGTATGTCGCGAGTGGTGTTGTGCTCGCAGTTGTTGATCCAGGAGTTGGTTCAAGTCGACGTGCAATCGCAGTTGAAGTTGCAGATGGCAAAGGTGTTTTCGTTGGCCCAGATAATGGACTGTTGGCGATGGCTATCGCATTGGCTGGTGGTGCTGGGCGAGCAGTTTGCCTAACCAATACTGATTACCATCTCGATGCGCCAGGCGAAACATTTGCCGGTCGAGACATTTTTGGACCGGTTGCTGCACATCTTTGCAACGGCGTCGATCTCAGTGAACTCGGAGAATTAATTGACCCAGCTTTATTGCTGCCAGGTGTTGTACCTCTGCCGAGAGAAGAAAATGGTTCACTGCACGGTGAGGTCACATGGGTTGATCGCTTTGGCAATTGCCAACTCAATGTTGGGCCAGACGAAGTGACCAATTTTGGCGAGGTTGTGCGCGTTGAAATTGGTTCTCTATTGAGTGGTGCGAGTGCATCTCGTGAGCCAGTCGTGCGAGCATTAAAAATTGTTCAGAGTTATGACCAGATCGGAAGTGGCCTTGGGCTGGTAGTTGACTCTTACGGGATGCTTTCGCTATGTGTAGATCGCGGATCGGCAGCAAATGAACTACAGATTGGTCAGGGAGACTTAATCGTTCTGTCGGCACCTACCGATTCACCTAGTCAAGATTCGGCCTCAGTGACCACGTCAGTAAAAATAAGTCCAACTCGTTAATCTAGAGATCATGCGACCTGCAACAACTCTGACAATTGCTTTGTTACTTTTGGTTATTTTTGCGGCGGGCATTGGCTCGCTCGTGATTCGCTAATTACTTTTAGCTGTTGCTCGCAGATGAGTTATCTTTTGTAATACCTCGAGTCGAATTACTAGCGACTAAAAATCCTGAAAATAAAATACATAAACCGATTAGTAATGTGATTGCAAACGCTCGATCTTTGCCAAGGCGACCGGCCAAAGATCCACTCGCCGAAAGCACAATTGTGCCTGTGGCAACAAGAACATTGCCGATCGCCAATCGTTTTGGTGATTTAACAATGCGCACATTTTTTTGTGTCATAGATGGTGTTGCTTTTTGGGTCACCCTGAATGTTGACCACAGCGCACCAAAAATTATTATCAGTGCCGGCACGCCAGAACCAACGGCGGCAAGAATTCGTGGAGTAACACCAAACAACTGACGTGCCGAAGGAAACTCGCCATCAACTATTTCTCGTTTCGCGGGCGCAATCAAGACGACCCCAATAGAAAATGTACTCAGACTTGTTAAATACTTGCGAACATGGTCACCAGTAGTTTTGCCAGTCAACAAATAAACTGTGCCTAGTGCGAGCCATGCAACGTTGAGTACGGCACCGGAAACGAAAAAGATTCTAAATATAAAGAGTGTCCAGCCAGTTGTTTCGGCCCACCACAAAGCAAGTGATCCGACTGCAAAGAGAATCATGGCAATTGTCCATGCCAAGTCGTGTGACTGACCACGAAGTTGCCAGCGATCAAATGTGATTAATGCAAATGCACAGGCAACAAGCGTGGCTGTGCCCGCCAGTGTTGCATTTGTTTGATTGGCTGAAGCTGTAAAGACTGCGATTAGCACTACCGAACGATAACTCTGGTGACAAAAGTCTTGACTAACTAAACGCTAAAAGATGCATTTGACTTAGTGAATTAATGCACTAAGCCCTACCCTAGAAACCATGACGCAACTTCAACGACGCAAAATTCCAGACGCAGCAATTGCACGTTTGCCGGTCTATCTGCAGATTCTTAATAACCTCGCGGCGGCAAACGTTCTTCGATTTTCTAGCGACGAGCTCGCTGCACTAGCGGGAGTTAATGCAGCCAAGGTGCGAAAAGATCTTTCGTACCTTGGAAGCTACGGGACTCGAGGTGTTGGATACGAAGTTACATATTTGACTCACCAAATAAAACGTGAATTGGGATTAATGCGGGAATGGAATGTAGTAGTTGTTGGTGCAGGAAATTTGGGATGTGCTCTTGCCAAGTTTGATGGCTTTTTGTCGCGTGGGTTTCCAGTTATTGCAATCGTTGACAACGATCCAAAAAAGATTGGTCGAACCACAAGTTCTCTAACAGTTGGTGATGTGAAAGATTTAAAAAGTATTGTTAGAGATGAGAAGATAAGTATTGGTGTGATCACCACATCGTCTGCTTCGTCACAGGCCGCTGCCGACGCACTTGTAGAAGCAGGCATCACATCTATTCTTAACTTTGCTCCAGTTGTGTTGTCTACGCCGAGCAGTGTTTCTGTGCGCAGTGTAGATCTTGGGGTTGAGTTGCAGATCTTGAGTTACTTCGAGCAAATGAGACTTGAAACAGGCGGTAAATCTGAAAACGCGCCACAACTCAACTCTGCTGGTGCTCGCTAACTTTTAGTTATTCAGCCGATTCACTGATTCTCGGTATTATTGCCTAGTGCGCCAGTTGCTAAATTCGCGTCTTTGGCTTGCGCTCGGTTTACTTACAGTCTCGGGGCTTTTCTTAATCATCGTTTCGTGCAATGACTGCTTTGGTCGTGGATCAGACGTTGCGGTGATTCAAGATTCAGTAGAAAAAAATATTGAACTCGTCGGGGTTATTTCAATATTTTCGACAGCCGAAGGATTAAAAATTGAAAATGGTCGCACTGTAAATGATGCGGTTTTGCGTCTAGATGACGGTCGAAGCATATTTGTAGCGTCCGGAACGCCAGGTGAACTTGATTGCATTGATATTGCAAAACGGTCATCGTGTGTGATGTTGGCGAACATGTTCGGTGATTCGGTGATGTGGTTTGCAATCGTAAACACAAACGGCAAAACGCCAACGCGGGTTCTTGAGTTGCCAAGTCTTGTTGACATGCTTGATAACGGAGATCGAGGAGTATTAGCAAATGGTTGGATTGTTCGACTTGCATCGCCAACAGTCAAGACTTGTCGCGACGACAGTGGCGCAAGTCGAATCAGTCTGCGCGAATTCATTAATACTTACTCGCCAAATCAAAGTGTTTCAAAAATGAATCTGATTACAGATGAAGTCAGCGAAGTAGTCTGCTCCCTATGAAATTACCGATTTCGCGGGGACGCATTTCGCATACGTTGTTCGAAGACTTGGTGTGGCTTGTTCGGTCCCTCTTTTCAAAAATTGATGATCCACGTATGGTGGCTCGTTTCGAAACGACTTTTGCAAACTATGTCGGTCGGAAACATTGCGTTGTGTTTCCTTTTGCGCGAACTGGAATTCACGCGGTTCTAAAGAACCTTGACTTACCGGCAGGATCCGTTGTATTGATGCCACCGATCACCATCAAACCGATTTTGGATGTCGTATTAGATCTCAAACTGGTTCCAGTGTTCGTTGACATTGATCAATCAACAGTTTGCTTTTCCGAGAATTCGTTAACTGAAGCGTTGAAGTCGAGTCCGCGCGTAGCAATTTTGACCTATCTGTTTGGGATTGTCCCAGATGTCGAGGCGCTGTGTAAGACGCTACGAAATGCCGGCGTATTTATAATTGAAGATTTCTCGCAGTGCTTGAACGGTAAATTTCGTGGCGACAAAATCGGGTCGTTTGGTGATGTGAGTGTGTACAGCGCATCTTCTGTAAAAACTCTTGATACCTATGGTGGCGGTTTTGTTTTCACTGATGACGACGAAATGGCTCGGAGTCTCAGCAATAACCAGCGCGAACTTTCAAAACCTTCACGATCTCGTTTGATTAAGAAAGTTCAAACTGATTTAATTCGAAACTTCGCGTCACAGCCGATTGTTTTTGCGTTCCTGACTTTCCCTTTACTTCGCATTCTGACTTGGCGAGGTGGTTCAAAACTAACCAAATTTACAGGTGATCGCGATCAGCAACCATTGACCAGCCTTCCTGCTGAATGGTTTGAGTCTTATACCGCAATTCAGGCGAAGGTTGGGTTGCAGCAGATAAATCAGATGGAAGAAAAAGATTTAAAGAGAAAATCAGCGATTAATCAGATCAATAGTTCTCATAATTTCAATGACCGACCAATCGGCGCGGATGGCGGAGAAAATGTTTTCTGGCAGTACATCGTCTACGCAGATAATTTTTCTGAGTTTCAAAAACAGTTGACCTCTCGTGGGGTTGATTGTGCCACCACGAGTTTGGTCAAGATAAGCGGCTTAGAGAGTTATCCGTATCAAGGTGTAACGCCCAACGCGGACCGTCTCTATTCAAACGGTGTTTACTTACCTTGTTACCACCAGTTAACTAAATCTCAGATTTCGAGAATTTCAAATTCGTTGTCAGAACTTGAACCGAAATAGCTATTGCCAGTGAAGGTTGTGGTGGTGGGCTCAGGTCTTTCTGCGGTTGGGGCGTTGAAGGCGATCGTAAAAACAGGCATTAAACCAACAGTGATTGACGTTGGGCGTCAACTTGACCCCGAGCGCCAAAAGATTAAATTGCGAATGTCGATGATTCAACCGATGAATTGGTCTGACGATGATGTAAAAAGCTTGGCGAGTAATTTCACGGCAAATTCAAATTCGGCTATCCCAAAAAAATTGGTTTTAGGGTCTGATTATTTTTACTCAAGTGATAACTCAGCGGCCGTAAAGTCGGGCATTTTTTCTCGGTCATCACCTACTTATTCGTTGGCCATGGGCGGGTTTAGCGCGGGTTGGGGTGCGGCTTTTTTGCCACCTGCCGAATCAGATATCAAAGATTGGCCGGTTTCGCATGATGAAATTCTCGAACACATGAGTGAGTGTGTGCAAAGTATTTCAATTTCCGAACCAGTTGATGAACTTTCTAAATTTTTTCCGTCGTTAAAAACTAACTCAAGTGAAGTTTTGAAACTCTCGCCAGGGCAGAGCAAGTTACTACGAACTTTGCGTGGTGCGGCACGGTCAAGTAATGGTTCGCCAGAAGTCTTTGGGCAAGCAAGAATAATGACGCGTAGCAAAAATATCGGCGATCTTAAAGGCTGCAATTATTGTGGGCACTGCAGTGCAGGTTGTGTGTATGACGCTATTTACAAAGCTGAATTAGAAGTCAATCAGATGAGACTTGAACATCAAATCGAATATTTAGGTGGGTGGAAAGTTAGAACCATCGTTGAATCTGGTTCAGCTGTAAAAGTTTCGATGGTTAACGAACACAGTGGCGAAGAAAAAAATATTGAAGCTGATCGCTTGTTCTTGGCTGCAGGCGCGGTGAACACGACGAGAATTATGATGCAATCACAAAACATGACTGGTTTTGAGGCGACTATTAAACAAACTGGGGGCTTTCTTCAACCATTTGTTTCGGCGGTCCATTACCCGGTCGCTTGGCCTAATCAAAATACACAGAGCAACGTATTTTTAGAATTCAAAGAAAGCAAACTATCGGACCGCTGGGTTCATGTGCAGGTATCCCAACCCAATGAACTCGCTATGTCGAAACTCGGGTTGCATCACTCAACTATTAATTCAGTACGAGGAAAGTTGGCAAAGTTTGTCAGTGGCAACTTGCTGGTCGCAATTGTTAACACGCACTCAGATCATGGGTCAAAATATGACGTGCGGATTGGTGATGATTTTGCCAACGGTGTGGCGCAGTTAGAGTCAAAACAGATTCTGCACCCAAATCAAAAAAGTATTGTCAGCGTCTTAAATTCTCGACTCAAGAAAATCTTTCGAAGAAAAGGGGCATTTGCTCTTGGTTTTGCTCGCCAAGAAAGCTTTGCATCTGTTGGATATCACTTTGGTTCATCGTTTCCAATGTGTGCGAATCCAAAGCTTCCAACCGACACGGATACGCTTGGCCGACCATTCGGATGGAAACATGTTCACATTGTCGATACAAGTGTTTTGCCCTCAATACCAGGCACATCAATTGGTCTTTTAGCTATGGCCAACGCACACCGTATTGCGAGTGAAGCACTAGATAAATAGTTAATCCCCGTAGAGATTGTTAATTTCTGTTGTAACGCGGCTTTATAGTGCGCGCCGGTACTCCACCTACAACAGTATTTTTGGGCACATCTTTTGTGACCACAGAACCAGCGGCAACGACTGCGCCGGCCCCGATAGTTACTCCGTAACGAATTGTTGAGTTGCCACCTATGTATGCACCGCGGGAGACGCGAATTGTTGCTGCGATATCGGGTAATTCTGGAGTTGATGGATCTTGCCCGGCGCCGAAGAAAGTGACATTCGGGCCCAACACAGCGTCATCTTCAAGAATTATGTATGCATCTTTGAATTGGCGTGATGGATAGAACTCACATCCACGGTTGATTGAGACGTTATTTCCAATTTTGATCTTTGATGGGTATCTGAAAAAACACTTGTAATCAATAAACACGTTTTTGCCAAACTCTTTGAATAGCAATTTAAAGACAAAAGTTCTCAGAAATGGAGGCAATATTTCAAGCAGAGGTAACACAAGAGTCTGCAGAAAAGAGAAGTAGCTGAACAGCAAATTAGAGGATCTACTGTTGGTGCTCACACTGAGACTTTACAACAACTAGTTCGTTGATGAGCTAGCTAATTAGCTAGGCGTCGGGCATTGCGCGAACGATCAGAGCTGCAGCTTTGTAAGCAGCCTCGGCTGGGCCGATTTCGTCTGGTCGCAATAAATTAGCCATGATCCTCAGCACCCACTCCATGAGTGTTCGACTATGAATACCAACTCGAGAAAGTTCGCGCATCAAAACCGGGCGACCGATAATGCGAGCAAATAATCTGGCGACTTTGAAATATTGACCATATTCTTCTTCAACAAGCTGGTCGTAACGTTTTAAAATCATTGCATCTTTCTCAACTAGCGCATCGTGCAATACATCAGCAGCGATGTGAGCAGTCTCATAGGCGTAGTCGATTCCTTCGCCATTAAATGGGTTCACACTGCCGGCTGCATCACCGATAACAATGTGCGTGTTACCAACTTTTGGTCCGACCGATCCACCCATCGGGATTTTGCCGCTGGTGGCTTTGCACTCAGGTTGAGTTGGATCAATCTCCCAGCGGTCGGCAACCATGTTGGCATACGAATCAAGCAAATGCGAAGTATTGACATCTTTAAAGTTTTTGAAAGTTGAAAGAAGTCCAACGCCGATATTTATGGTGCCGTCACCAACCGGAAATATCCATCCATAACCAGGCATTGACTTGCCATTGCGGTCTTTGACATCTAACGCCGATTCAATCCATGGTTCGTCGTGTCGCGGGCTCTTCCAATAAGTACGAATCGCCGTACCGTACGGCCAAGATTTTTCACGTGAGGTTCCGATTGCGCGACCAAATCGCGAGTTCGCACCATCAGCGATAATCACGTATTGCGCATGA
>Ga0164294_10005924_pt1 | contig 10459 bp, 8 predicted proteins | sample GEODES005metaG_FD_111479 | JGI IMG/M metagenome (GOLD analysis project Ga0164294, IMG submission 111479) | Oligotrophic lake water microbial communities from Sparkling Lake, Wisconsin, USA - GEODES005 metaG | ecosystem: Environmental > Aquatic > Freshwater > Lake | place: USA: Sparkling Lake...
GAAACTATCACAATTCAGTAATGATGCAGGCTTTTTAATTCCTAAAGATTTAGATCCACTGAAGGCGGATATTATATCAAATACAAGTCAACTTGCTACGGCCAATCAAACGATTGCTGACAATAAGAAGAGTAGCGATGCGGCGTTTTTAGTGGTGAATCAAAGCATTACCAGTTTGGATGCTAAGGTAGCTGAGAATACAATGGCTATTAAAGAAAACACGAGCTCGATTACTACGATAAACACAAAAATCACGGACCAACAAAACCAGATTTCAGACAATCGTAATCAGATTGCCGCTACGAATAGCACGATGAATACACAGATAGGAGGTTTACAAGGACAATTAAATACCACCAACTCTACGGTAAGTAACCTATCGGGAACAGCAGAGGTAGTTTCAAATAAATCAACATCCGTCAATTTAGGAGGCGCTAACCCATCAGACCAATTGTACCCTAGTCAGAAGGCCGCCAAGTCTTACATAGACAATGCCATTTACGATGCAGTGGGAACAGGAGTGCCAGACGCTACCACCTTAGCAGCAGGTAAAGTGAAGTTAGCGGGTGATTTGGGAGGTACAGCGATGAATCCAACCGTACCTGCTTTGGCCAATAAAGAAAATAGCAGTAATAAATCCACGAGCGTACAAACCGATGGAACGAATGATACTAAGTATCCTTCAGTAAAAGCCGTGAAAGATTATGTGGATCAAGCGACCATGGGAACTGCTTTGCAGGCCACTGTGGATGGAAAAGCAGATAAATTGTCTCCCACATTTACTGGAACACCGACAGCGCCTACACCAGCATCTACAGATAATTCTACGAAATTAGCGACTACTGCTTTTGTACAGGCGGCCACGGCGGGCATTGCATTGCAAGCTGCAGTTGATGCGAAAGCAAATATAAACTCACCAACCTTTACGGGAACGCCAACAGCCCCGACACCAACACTAGGAGATAATTCTACGAAACTAGCTACCACTGCCTATGTGAATGCTCAGGTTTCAGCTGGAGCAGCAGATGCAACGACAACCTCGAAAGGGATTGTCAAATTGACAGGGGATTTGGGAGGTACAGCTACGAGTCCAACGGTTCCAGGATTACTATTGAAAGAAGATGTTTCGAATAAATCGGATGCAGCTTTAGGAACGAGCACTACATTATACCCAACGCAAAATGCAGTGAAAACCTATGTAGATGCACAAGTTGCCTCGGCGACCATTGCAGATGCTAATGCGACGACAAAAGGAAAGTTACAATTAACGGGTGATTTGGGTGGAACAGCCAGTTCACCTACCGTTCCAGGTTTAACTACGAAAGCGAATATTGCATCACCTACTTTCACGGGAACAGTTACTTCGCCCATTTATGCATCTGCACCACAAAACTTGACCGATGCGTCTACCATTTCTTGGGATCCTGCCAACGGATTAAATGCGAACGTAACTTTAGGTGGAAATAGAACCTTAAGTTTTTCGGCTACGCCAACATCCGGATCCTACGGAACCTTAGTGGTTACGCAAGATGGGACAGGAGGACGCACACTTACCTTGCCATCGGGTACAAATAAGGTATTAGGTTCAGCATCTACGACAACGATTGCTTTATCATCTGCAGCGAATGCCAAAGACATTTTGAACTTTTATTACGATGGTTTGACATCGACGTACTACTGGAATGTGGGTCAAGGATACGGAATAGCTGAGACCGTTGAGTCAACCAATTTGGCTTCGGCTGTTACAGGAACTTTACCTGTGGCAAACGGAGGTACGGGCGCTATCACAGCAACCGCAGCATTAACTGCTTTAGGAGCACAATCCACAGCGAATCTAAGTACGGATATGGTTACGGATGCTTTGTCCACAACCAAATATCCAGCTGTAAAAACAATTAAGGATTATGTGACATCCAGCGTTTCAACAGGCGCACCGGATGCCGATGGGACAACCAAAGGTAAGATTCAATTAGCCGGAGACTTAGCGGGTTCTTCAACAAGTCCCTTGGTGGTAAAATTACGCGGTACACCTATCAGTTCAGTGGCACCTACTACTGCAGGTCATGTATTAACCTACGATGTGAATGGAAGTGCTACATGGGCAGCACCAGCTAATTCGGCGAATACCATTTCCGGTGTAGTTCCCGTAGCCAATGGTGGTACAGGCTTAAGTTCTGTGACGAGTGGGGGAGCCGTTTACGCAAGTAGCTCAAGTGCTTTGACAACGGGAACCTTGCCATTAACGGCAGGTGGAACGGGTGCGACAACTGCTGCGGCTGCTTTGACGGCCTTAGGCGCAGCGCCAATTGCATCACCTACGTTTACGGGAACCGTTACGGCACCTATTTATGCATCCGCACCCCAAAACTTGACCGATGCGGCTACGATTTCTTGGAATCCTACGAGCGGTTTGAATGCCGGTGTTACCTTAGGCGGAAATAGAACTTTAAGTTTTTCACCGGCTCCTGCATCAGGATCCTATGGAACGTTGGTAATAACACAAGATGGAACGGGAGGACGTACACTAACCTTACCATCGGGTACAAATAAAGTCTTGGGTTCGACATCCACGACGGCGGTCGCTTTATCTTCGGCAGCGAATGCCAAAGACATCTTAAACTTCTATTTTGACGGAACCACCTATTTTTGGAACATAGGTCAAGGATATGGATCTACAGCAACGATTACGGCAAATAACATTGCCGGAGGGGCAGCTGGTTCTATCCCGTACCAAACAGGAGCAGGAGCGACTGGATTTTTAGCGAAAGGGACTGATGGTCAAATATTGACCTTAGCTTCCGGGGTGCCCTCATGGACCGCTGCTTCTGCAACCGGTGTAACTTCCGTTGCCATGACTACACCCACCGGATTGACTGTCACTGGAAGCCCAATTACAAGCTCTGGAACGTTGGCCCTGTCCTTAAGTACTGGTTATGAAATTCCTACCACTACAAGTCAAACCAATTGGAATACTGCTTATAACAATCGAATTACATCGGCATCTAGTCCGTTAAGTATTACGAGCAATGCCTTATCACTCGCTACAGTTCCTGTGTCAAGTGGAGGAACTGGAGCAACAACATTAACTTCTGGCTCACTTTTGAAAGGAAATGGCACAAGTGCGATTTCAGCTGCTACAGCCGGAACGGATTATTCGGCCGGAACATCCACACTGCTAACAGGTATTTTGAAATCTACAACCATTACGGGGGCACTGACCATTGCTGCTGCATCTGACTTTCCGACTTTAAATCAAAACACAACGGGTAATGCATCTACAGCGACCAAATTGGCAGCATCAAAAAACATCAATGGCGTCGCGTTTGACGGTTCATCCGATATCACGATATCTGCCTCTGCAGGAACCTTATCAGGAACAGTAGCAGTTGCAAATGGAGGAACGGGGGCTACCACACTCACTGCGAATAATGTATTATTAGGTAATGGCACCAGCGCGGTACAAGCCGTTGCGCCCGGAACGACTGGCAATGTATTGACCTCTAATGGAACCACATGGACCTCGGCTGCCCCAAGTGGAGGTGGATCAACTACATATAGTATAGGTGATTCTTACGGGGGTGGAATTGTATTTTATGTCACATCAGATGGTAAACATGGCTTAATTTCTGAGACTCAACTAATTAGCCCCAACGCTAATTCCTCTTCAAATAGCGATATATATTATTACTCTGAAGCACAAAACATGATTTCAGATCCTGACAATCACTCTACGAATGGAAAATTGTATACAGATTGGAGATTACCTACTAAGTCTGAGTTCGCCAGATTACATGCTCAAAGAGCTCTATTCAATTCCAATTACCCCAATTACCAAGTTAGACTAAATTATTATGTCTGGACATCAACTCCTGGTCTATACCCAAATGAAACTTCAAGAATGACGACTTTCTACCAAGGAGGTCCTACGGAATCTACTTTTAATGCTGGAAAAAACGGTGTTATAGCTATACGCTCTTTTTGATAAAATTCCATTTTAATCTGACGAAATCCCGCTTCAGTTTATAAAATATATCTATGAAAAAACTAATCACCATATTATTCTTCTTCACTGCATTTATTTCAAATGCGCAGCGTACTATGTTTGGTAGTAATAATAATTATGTGGCGCCGGCAGGCCCTCCATCTTTAGTTAGCGCTCTAGTCTTAGATTTAGACGCTGGGAATTCCGCGAGTTATGCTGGTACCGGAACAAAGTGGACTGACTTATCAGGAAAAGGGAATCATGGCACGCTAGTAAATAGTGTTACTTACAATTCTGCAGGGTATTTGGTATTTAATGGGAACGGTTCCCAAGTTGGAAATGGAGGGTATAATCCGTATGTAGATTTGCCTAGGTCAACTGATTTAGATTTTGGAGCGGATGATTTCACTGTGGAGCTTTGGACCTATACCACAACTGCGAATCCACACCCTTGTATCATTTCCCTTAATGTTAACGGGGCAAGTTATGCGGCATTTAGAATAGAATATTGGAACGGTAACATGAATCTATTGCATTCCTATGATGGTTCTAGTCACGTAGGTAGAGGTAGTTTCCCCATTACCTTGAATGCCTGGCAACATATTGTCGTTTCTAGAATTGCTGGTTCGGTTTCCGTTTACGTTAACGGGGTTTCAAAATTAATCTATTCGCTACCTGGCTCACTTCTAGCTCAACAAAATTCACGTATCGGAGATTTCTATGGATCAAATGGTTACTACAGTTTCTCAGGGAATATCGCTACTACCAAAATTTACAAGGGCAAGGGATTAACATCTACTGAAGTGTTAACCCAATTTGATCTGACGAAATCCCGCTTCAGTTTATAAAATATATCTATGAAAAAACTAATCACCATATTATTCTTCTTCACTGCATTTATTTCAAATGCGTAGCGAACAATGTTTGGGGGTCAAAATAAGTATGTGGGCCCCGTTGAGACTCCCACCTTGATTACACAAGGGCTTGTATTCCAGGTAGATGCGGGGAATTCAGCGAGTTACCCTGGATCGGGGACTACGTGGAATGACTTGAGTGGTAGCAATCATGGAACATTGACAAATGGACCATCATATACGACTGGAAACGGGGGGAGTATCGTTTTTGATGGGATAGATGATGTCATCAGTTTTGGCAACATTTTAAATATGGGATTAGCGAGTTGGACAATCTCTTGTTGGGTAAAATTTGATGGTGGGTCAGGGCTTATGGGTATTATTGGTAAAACATCTTACAGATCCTATGAGGGTAGATATTCTATCTACATCGATAATAATAATTTGGTTGCGTTTTTTCAACCAGGTCCGAGTAGTATGATTATATCTACTCCACTAACTCCCTACTTAGATAACAAATTCCATCAGCTAACACTGTCGATTAATCGTTCTTCCATGATGTATTTTTATGTGGATGGCTTATCGGTAGGAACACCACTTGATGTAAGTAGTACGAGTAGTTTCAACCCAAATTCAAGTGATAAGTTTTACATAGGTTCGTATGCGAGTAGCGATGGTCAAAATCCGCTATACTTTTTTAAAGGCAATATAGGTCAAGCAATTATCTACAATCGAGCTATATCCGCACAAGAAGTAGCGACCAATTTTAATGTGTTTAAATCCCGTTTTGGTTTATGAAAATTACTTTAAAAAAAATTAAACATATTGTTTCCGTGCTCATCATATACTTCAAATGTGCAACAATCTTTTTTAGGAGGACTAATAATAATTTAGTAATTGTATCTCCAGCAAAAATAATTACCACGAGTTTATTATTAAATCTTGACGGATTTGATAAAGAAAAAAAACATTTGTTATGAAATACATAATTTACAATCTTTTTAACTACCTATTTAGAAGAGGTGAGTTCGAATTTAATAATATAGATTTTTCCCATTATAATTTTAAAGAAATTAAAATAAAACTGTACCCAAAATTTAAACTAAGGATTGAAAAAAACGAGAATGGACTCATTGCTACGTTTTGTAGTTTTCAAACTACATTGATCATTTTTTATGATTCAAATGGAAATTTCCTGCAAATTTTAAAAGAGACATGGAAATAATATATTGTACTTGTCTAATTTTAGTTTTGTAAAATTGAACAAAGCTGTATTTTGAAGAGCTAACCAATAAAAAAAAGCAGCAAATAAGCTAGCAACACCACTCTATTTCATCCGATTTTAATATGTTTCAAAAATCAAAAAATACAAATAGATTAGTCTGGTTTGGTTTTGATACGTTTAAGATACGATAGGGTAGGGTTTCCTTAAACCGTACGGTAACCAGAAACCACTCAGGTCGAGTGTTTTCTTTTATTTTAAGGTAAGCTATCGATTTATCCTCAAAATTATTCTCATTTTTTTTCATAATTCCCTGAATTATTTAGTTCTAAACTCTTTGTAAAATTTAATCCAAGGTTTTAGAGGACTAGAATATTAGTTAATTAGGATTAAGGGAGAAACGTTAAATAAAACGCTAAAATAGAAGTCTGAAATATTATTAAGTAGGGATTTAGAAGAACTCATTTAATGAAAATGTTTAAATTTTTTTACATCGAATTCGTTTTTATATCCTAATTTTCCTAAAATTTAATTATTGACACTAGTATTATTCAGTATGATTAATAAATATTCAAAATATGCTGTTTTTGATAACGAAAAAAAGTCGTTATCGTTAGCTGAAACTGAAATCCCCCCGCTTAAAGATTTTGAGATTTTGGTGCGTGTAGATTATACGACCTTATGTAAATCAGATATTTTAACGTTTACGGGAAAAAGAAATGAAAAGAATCCAACTATTTTAGGCCACGAAATATGCGGAACAATTGTTGGCTTTGGTGATAAAACTGTAAGAACGGATTTGCGAAACAATTCGATTGAATTGGGTGATCGGATTACATGGGCTATTTATGCAAGCGATCCATCGGATCCGATGTCCCAAAAAGGGATTCCTCAAAAAGCTGCGGATTTATTCAAATACGGGCATGAACAGATAACAAACTCTAGTCATTTGCATGGCGGTCTAAGCGAGTATATCATTTTAAGACCCAATACACCTGTTATTAGGCCAATTGTGAACTTACCTCTTCCCGTATTATCTGTTGTGAATTGCGCGGTTGCCACAGTTGCCGGTGCCTTACGTATTGCTGGAAATGTAAGTGGTTCCACCGTTGTGATTGCAGGTGCGGGCATGTTGGGTGTGATCGCCTGTGCCATGGCAAAAACAAAAGGAGTAACCCATATAATTGCTATTGATATTAAAGAGGAGCGTTTAGAAATAAGTAAGGCATTTGGGGCCACGCATACGATTCAAATAGAGGGCTTAAAAAACGATTTATATCTTTCTAATTGGCTCTCTAATAATAACTTACAAATAAATTGTTTGATTGACTTTAGTGGGGAACCTTCAACTATCGACTTGCTCCTTACCCAATTATCAGTAGGTGGCACGGCTGTATTTATCGGTTCAACGTTCCCGCAAAATAATATTTCAATCAACGCAGAAACCATTGTTCGAAAAATTTGGACCATTAAAGGGTTACATAATTACAATGAAACTGATTTTATGGAAGCTGTTAAATTTGTGGAATCACATCATCAGGATTTTCCACTAGCTAGCTTAATTAGAGAGGGTTTCAACTTAGATACTTGCGAATTAGCTTTTAAAGTTGCCATTGAGGAACATCCTTTCCGTGTGGGTATTGCACTTAATTAAATTTAAATGTACCAAGCAAAAAAAACAACGACTTATTTGAGCAACGCAAAGCCCATCATTTTTATTTTGTTTTGTAGCAGTGCGGCATTTTTAACTTATTGCAGCATGTACGCTTTTAGAAAACCATTTACAGCCGGGACCTACAAAGGACTTAGTTTGTTGGGTGTCGATTACAAAGTAGCCCTCATCATATTACAATTAATAGGCTATGCGCTCTCTAAATTTATTGGGATAAAATTAATTGCGGAATTGGCTCCACAAAAAAGAATAGGGATGTTACTCGGTTTAATGGGTATTGCATTTCTTTCATTACTAGGTTTTGGCATTGTACCGTATCCTTACAATGCTGTATTTATGTTGGTCAACGGCTTACCCATAGGATTAATTTGGGGTATTGTATTTAGTTTTTTAGAGGGTCGGAAATTCACTGAAATACTGGGTGCATTTATGGCGAGTTCCTTTATGATCGCTTCAGGCATTGTAAAGTCAATCGGCCTAATTTTAATCCAACAATTTTCGCTTAGTGAACAATGGATGCCTTTTTGTACGGCATTGGTATTTATTCCCATTTTAATAATGGGCATTTGGATGTTAAGTTGCATCCCAGATCCGAATGAAGAAGACATTTTCTTACGAACTGAACGAATTCCAATGGATGCGGCAAGTAGAAAAAAATTCTTTTCCATCTTTTGGCCGGGAATCATCTTGATTGTTTCTATTTATGTGGGTTTAACCATATTTAGAGACTTAAGAGACAATTTTGCTGTGGAGCTTTGGACAGAATTAGGATTTTTGAAAACGCCGTGGATATTAGTTTTTTCAGAAATACCCATTGCCATTATAGTGCTTGCTATAATAGGGAGTATGATCTTAGTTAAAAACAATAAAAAGGCGTTTTATTTGTCTATCTCACTTTGTATAGGGGCTGGCATTTGTTTTTTAATCAGTACTTTTTTATTTGACGCCAAGTATCTAAATCCGATTTATTGGATGATTCTAATGGGATTATTTATGTATTTACCTTACTTAGTATTTCATACCATATTATTCGAAAGATGGTTGGCATTTTTTAAGTATAAAGGAAACTTGGGATTTCTGATGTACATGTCTGATTCAGTGGGATATTTCGGCAGTGTACTGGTTTTATTGTATAAAAATTATGGTACCAAAGGGTTTCTCTGGCTACCCTTTTTTACTGCCACTAGCTGGATAATTGGGTTGATCATAGCAGTCTTAGGAATTTTATCCTTGCTTTATTTTAGAAGAAAAGAAAAAAATATCCTTGTTGTGGATTTTTAAGGCCTAGATTTTTATATATCAGTTATTACGCGGGTTATATTACAATTTTTTATAGAAAGGAATCAAATCCAATCTATTTTAATATGTTTTTAAAATCATAAAATACAAATAGATTAATCCGATTAAGATTCGATAGGGTAGGGTATCCTTAAACCGTACGGTAAAGGAAACCACTCAGGCCGAGTGGTTTCTTTTATTTTATGGGTTTGGTAGCAGGAGTATTAGCACGAAAGGGTTTTTAATCGAAATGTGACTTTGGTTCTTGAACATGTCTTAAGATATAGAACATGAAAGAAATTGGCTAACACCTACATCAGCATATACCTTTTCTGATATGTTGTATTACATCACTTAAAATTACATGACAATTTGAATCCCAGTTGAAACACTGTAATAATATTTAGAAATAGGGACAACCGTATTTGCGTCAAACATATGATCATAATTTACCTGAAAATTCAAATGCTTTGACAAATTAAAATAAAGATTACAATCCCAAACCCATCGAGGTTTTGCAAAATCATTCGTCAATGGGAATTGGACATATGAAATGGCTGAAAAGTCAATATTTTGGGTAATTTGGAAAGCTGTCTTTACATAGGTATTTAACCTGAAAAGATCCTTTTTAATTAAATCCGCATTTAAAGGGACTAGGCTTTCATTGACACCAACCCAGCTCCATGTTTCTTGCTCTCTAAAAATACCAACGGCTGTTATAAAATCAAATCCATTTTTTTTTATCCATTTTTCACGTATATTGATTCCTTGCAGTATCCTGCTTTCCATTCCCCATGCTTTATTCCATTGATATTGTAAAAATAGCTCTGGTCTAAATTTTCGAAAGTCATTATCACGGTACCTTAGCTGAATTATTCCTTCATTTTGAATAAAATCACCCGCCTTAGTTGTTAAATTATTTTTAAATGAACTGATAAAAACATATTTATTTTTAAACATGCGGTCATATTCTAAATTTGATTTAAAAACGTTCACATTATTTTTTTGCTTATCAGAGCTAAAGCCAAAGGAGGCGGAAAGAAAATGATTCTTAGGTAGGGTATCAGAAGCTACTTCCCTATCAATGTTCAAAACCTGACCCAAAAGCATATTTTGAATGAAAAGAAAAAAGAAAACTATTTTTTTCATACTTATTTAGTTCGATTTTAAATGAAGAAATCACAAAATTAAGTTTAACAAAATTGCAATTCACCACGGATAATATAGGAGGAGGTAAGTTTACAATTGGCTTTTTAACAGGTATATAGGGTCTTAAAATGATATTTAGGCAGGGGGATTTCAGTACTTGTTAATGTCAATTTTTTAATCATTTGAATACATGTTTTTAATAAATTCAGAAGGGGTCTGCTTACTTATTTTTTTAAATGCTAAGTAAAAGGTGGATCGATTTGAATATCCACAATCTTGAATGATGGTTTCAAACTTTTGAA
>Ga0164294_10005925_pt1 | contig 10458 bp, 8 predicted proteins | sample GEODES005metaG_FD_111479 | JGI IMG/M metagenome (GOLD analysis project Ga0164294, IMG submission 111479) | Oligotrophic lake water microbial communities from Sparkling Lake, Wisconsin, USA - GEODES005 metaG | ecosystem: Environmental > Aquatic > Freshwater > Lake | place: USA: Sparkling Lake...
GGCGAGCCGCTCTACACACTCGTGAATCCGGTTGATGACGCACTCATGCACATCACTCATGTATTGCGTGGTGAGGATTTGCTCTCGAGCACGCCACGCCAACTTGTGATGCACGATGCTCTCGGCAAACTCGGCGTTGGCCCAGGTGTGCTCCCGCGTTTCGGGCATCTTCCCTATGTAATGGGGGAGGGCAATAAGAAACTCTCCAAGCGCGATCCCGAGGCGTCCTTCCAGATGTACAAGGACCAGGGCTATCTGCCCGAGGGCTTGATCAACTACCTCGCACTTCTGGGGTTCTCCTACGGCGATGACATTGAGTTCTTCTCCAAGGAGCAACTCGCCAATGTCTTCGACATCTCGCGGGTCAACCCCAGCCCTGCACGCTTTGACTTGAAGAAGTGCACTGCGATCAATGCCGATTGGATGCGGGCGATCTCGCCCGAGGAGTTCGGTCAGCGTGTGGTGCCCTACTTGCACAAGTCTGGCGTGATCGGTACCCAGCCCACGGCCGAGCAGGCGGCAGTCATCACTGCAGCCGTGCCGCTGATTCAGGAGCGCATGGAGACCCTCGGACAAGCTGCCGGCATGCTCGGTTTCCTTCTGGTCGCTGACGCGGACTTCTGCGTTGAGGAGCCCGAGCGAGAGGGGCTTGCGTCGCCCGAATCGCAGTCAGTCATCGCAGTTGCGATTGGCGCGCTGGAGCCGCTGCCTGATTGGACGACGGAGGCCATCGAAACCGCCCTTCGAGCCGCACTCATTGAGGGCCTCGGGCTCAAACCGAAGGTTGCTTTTGGCGCCGTGCGGGTTGCCATCACCGGCCGCCGCATTTCCCCACCGCTGTTTGAGTCGATGGAGATTCTCGGCCACCAGCGCTCGCTCGCCCGGCTTCGCTCCGCCCTCGCCTAGGTCTTTGGCGGAGGCTGGGTATACTCGTGCGGACCCATGGGGTATGGGGTAATTGGCAGCCCAACTGATTCTGGTTCAGTTAGTCTAGGTTCGAGTCCTGGTACCCCAGCTCTGTACCGAATATGCGGACCTAAGTCCTTGAGCGACTTCCGGGGTTCTGCAGTTTTTGCGGTTCGACTTCTCATCGTCCGTCAATATTTGGTGTGCTTATGTTTCGGCCTTCAAGCCGGTCCGTTCCTCACCAATTTTGATCGGGGTTTTCGATGCGTACTGCTCCACTTCGTGGAATGTTTGCTGGTCTGGCTGGCTTTGGCCTCATTGCCAGCGGACTTGCTCTAGCAACTTTGCCGGCGGCCAATGCGGCCATCGCCAACTCGCCCGGGCCGATCTATCCCTATGGGAATAGCACCCAAGAGATTGATGCGACAACCGGCTTGGTGACTATCCCCGCTGGCACGACGTACCGCGTCTCTGTGGGCGTGAACATCGGGGAGGCATCTGACTTGCTTCCGGTCACGCAACAGACCACATTCGGCCTTGGAGCCTTTAACCCCACGGTGCCCGCAAACCTCAGCGTTGTTAGCCCAGCCGATTTTTACTGGTCCACGAGCGGTACGGGCTTCTGCCCACCACCCTCAGAGAATCGCTCTACAACATTAACCTTGCCAGCCGCTAGCTGCCACACAACTCTCTCTGGCTACTGGGGAATGGCCGTGAAGAACTCCACGAGTTCTGCCATCACATGGGATCTGCCCATCGAGGGCGCCAAGCTGTCAGTGAACGGCTCCAATGTTGATCGAACCACAGGTGTCCTGAACGAAAACTACTTCATGACTGCCAGCGTTTCCCGGAACTTCCCGGAAGGGGCTCTAGCAAATGGCGTGGCCCTCATCGGTAATGAAGGAAGTATCTTCTTCAACTTCCAACCCCCCTGTTTCGATGCAACCGACGGTAGCGTGCTCGACGTTGTGTATGTGGCCACGCTTGACAATGTTGCAATAAGCACCACAGCGGGATCTGGACTCTACATGAGTTGGACCGTGGGCGGGGCGACGAAGCCGGCTACTTTCACCTACCAGGCGAACGGGGTAGTTGGTAGGGTCGAGGCGAGATTGAATAATGTGAGTGCGAGTGAGGCCGGCAAGCTCTTGAGGGTGTCCATAGACTTCCAAAAGGCCGGAAAGTCGGTTTCGGGTGAATGTAATTGGGGCCCGCCGCCCACCACATTCACGTATCCGACCGTGGGCGCTTTGAGCACTGCGGCCCAAGCAAAGGCCACGGCGATGCTGGGCACTGTGTCTGAAGCCCTGTCATTCCCCGCCGGCACAATTTCCGGCGACACCTCATGGTCTAGCGCTGACACCGGGGGCGGTGTTTTCTACTGGGGCAGAACCGGTGCGACGGTCAAGATTGTCAACCCCGGACCCACGGGGGCTAAGCCCATCGCTAGCGCCACAGCCAAGATGCTCACCTTGACTCTGCCACCAGGTCACCGGTTCTATGGATTTGCGTGGTACGGATCTGCCCGTGACAAGTGGGCAGCGCTGTCGGGTGGTTTTGCGGGCTACAAGATCTGGACTGGCAATCTGGCGAATGCCACCGGCCGTGCGGAGAAGACTCTGGCGTATGACGCACCCGGCGCATTGTGTTCGCTGCCTTCTTCATTTATATATGTCTCGCTGCTATCTGCTCCGACTACCTTTCCCACACTGAGTGTGCGTTGCACGCCGAACGGTGCTTCATCGGGCAACCAGACAGTAATTGCCAAGACCAACATTGGGGCGGCCGCAGCCGTCACACTGACCAAGCTGGCGACACAAGGAGACATCACCACAGAAAACAAGTGCTCGTTTGGCAGCACCGGTGTGAACTCCAAGGAAGCAGGTGCCGACACGGCGATCATCGTGTATGGATCAATCGCTCCAACGCCTGCTCCATACACAGGAGGAGGAGGAATGCCTCCGCAATGTTCCGCAACAGGCATCACTGGCCGCAAAATCACCACCATCTCCCAAGCGGGCGTCGCAGCTACAACAACGATCGCTCAGAGCCCGTGGGGCGCCACTGATCCATCCACAATTTCGTGGGCATCGGGCAAGGCAGCAAATACCTGGATCGGTGTCGGCAAATTTGGCTCAGACCTCTACCCGCTAACCGTCAGCGCTAGCCGCGTGATCACCAAGAAGGCCAGCAAGATTTCCTTCACTGCGGCCACTAACTTCTCGGCGAGCGGTATGGGAATCACTGAGAGTGTGACTCCCGTCGCTGAGGTGAGCGCCACCAAGTGGGTGCTCGTCCGTAATCAGAGGAACTCCAGCAATTTCCTGTCAATCAAGCAGGTCAGCGCCAACGCTACTCTCGACCCGGCCACAGGCACGGTCAAGAGTGGGCAGGGGCTAAAGATCGAAAATTTGAGCATGATGGGCAGCGGTCAAGCAATCCTCACGGCCAATAGCCGGTTCACGGCCAGCAAGTGGTATTCCAACTTCTATGTGATGACCGCTGCTGGGAAGTACAAGGTCGCTACGTGGTGGGTGTTAGGCACCTGACCTTGACCCGTCCCGAAGGGCCTCTGCACCCACGTGCTGAGGCCCTTCGGTTTTCCTGTACTCTTTACCCTCTCGGCCCCGTTGTGTAGTGGCCTAGCACGCCGCCCTCTCAAGGCGGTAGCGCGGGTTCGAATCCCGTCGGGGCTACCGAGTTAAGGAGGACAAGTGGCTCGCACACTCGCGCAGAAGGTCTGGCAGGATCACGTCGTTCGTAGCGCGGAGGGTGAGCCCGATCTCCTCTACATCGACCTACATCTCATCCATGAGGTCACCAGTCCGCAGGCATTCGATGGCCTGCGTGACGCCGGCCGGCCAGTACGTCGACCCGACCTGACACTGGCGACTGAAGACCACAACGTCCCCACTATCGATATCGACAAGCCCATAGCTGACCCGGTCAGCCGGGCGCAGGTCGAAGCTCTCCGCAAGAACTGTGCGGAGTTCGGCGTGCCGATTTATAGCCTCGGCAATGTCGAGCAGGGCATCGTTCACGTCGTTGGCCCCCAGCTGGGTCTCACCCAGCCTGGCATGACTGTCGTCTGTGGTGACTCGCATACGTCAACCCATGGCGCATTCGGTGCGCTCGCCTTCGGCATTGGCACCAGTGAGGTCGAGCATGTACTCGCCACGCAGACCCTGCCACTGAAGCCCTTCAAGACGATGGCGATCACTGTCAATGGCGCGCTGCCTGCAGGAGTTTCTGCCAAAGACCTCATCCTCGCGGTCATCGCCAAGATCGGCACAGGCGGCGGACAGGGTTATGTCCTCGAATATCGAGGTGACGCAATTAGCGCGTTGTCGATGGAAGGCCGCATGACCATTTGCAATATGTCCATCGAGGCTGGTGCACGTGCGGGCATGATCGCGCCAGACGAGACCACCTTCGCCTATCTCGAAGGCAAAGAGCGCGCACCCAAGGGTGCGGAGTGGGATGCGGCAGTTGCCTACTGGAAGACCTTGCAGACCGATGCTGATGCTGTCTTCGACCGTGAGGTCGTCATCGAAGCAAGTGAGCTGAGCCCATTCGTTACGTGGGGCACCAACCCGGGTCAGGGCGTGCCTCTTTCTGCGAACGTGCCCTCGCCTGCGGATGCCGTCGATGAAGTTGACCGCATTGCTATTGAGAACGCATTGACCTACATGAACCTCACAGCCGGCACACCCATGCGCGACGTTAAGGTCGACACGGTCTTCATCGGCTCATGCACAAACGGACGCATCGAGGATCTGCGTGTAGCCGCTGAAGTGATGAAGGGCCGCACTGTTGCAGAAGGTATGCGTGTGCTCGTTGTGCCAGGCTCAGTGCGCGTACGTCTTCAAGCGCACGCAGAGGGCCTTGACGAGATCTTTAGTGCGGCAGGCGCAGAGTGGCGCGAGGCGGGCTGCTCGATGTGTCTGGCGATGAACCCTGACATGCTCGCGCCGGGGGAGCGCAGTGCGTCGACCTCCAATCGCAACTTCGAAGGCAGGCAGGGCCCGGGCGGACGCACGCACCTCGTCTCGCCGGCCGTAGCCGCAGCGACCGCCATCGTGGGCCGTCTGGCCTCCCCAGCAGATCTGGAGAAGTGATGGAAGCCTTCACCACCCACACCGGCACCGCGGCGCCCCTGCGTCGCAGCAACGTCGACACCGACCAGATCATCCCGGCCGTATACCTCAAGCGCATCACCCGTCATGGCTTTGAGGACGGGCTGTTCTCGGCGTGGCGCAAAAAACCGGAGTTCGTCCTCAATCAGGCCGATTACCAAGGAGTCACGATTCTGGTAGCCGGACCGGACTTCGGCACGGGCTCCTCGCGCGAGCATGCTGTCTGGGCGCTGCAGGATTTTGGCTTCAAGGTGGTCATCTCCTCGCGCTTCGCCGACATCTTCCGGGGCAACTCCGGCAAGGGTGGATTGCTCACCGCGCAGGTGGATCAAGAGGTCGTAGAGCGCCTCTGGAGTCTCCTAGAGGTTGATCCTGCCACTCCAGTCACAGTAGATCTCGCTGCTCGAGAGATTCGCGCAGGCGATCTTGTCGCGAATTTCGACGTGGATGACTACGTGCGCTGGCGTCTTATGGAGGGTCTCGACGACGTGGGGATCACACTAAAGAGTGCAGATGACATCACGGCATTTGAGGCTCGTCGTCCGATGTTTCTGCCGAAAACTGACTAAAGCCCGAGTCGCTGTAACCCCTTACCCCGTAAGGATAATCACGTATTTTCGGGCGTGCCGCGCGCAATAAGACTCGCGACTACGTATACGTTAGGCGTAGCGCCGACCACGGGGTCGGCCTGATCTGACGGAGAGGTAGTCAGTGAATAAGGGTGAACTCATTGACGCGGTTGCCGCGCAATTCGACATCAGCAAGCGTGAAGTCACAAGCATCGTGGAGTCGATCCTCGATGAATTGAAGGGCGCAGTTGCGCGCGGCGAGAAAGTTGCGCTGAGCGGTTTCGGTGTCTTCGAGAGCAAGATGCGCGCTGCACGCCAGGGCCGCAACCCCCAGACGGGTGCGACTGTGCAGATCAAGGCGACGACGCTGCCGAAGTTCCGCGCAGGTGCGGAGTTCAAGGCACTCGTAGCAGGCGGCAAGAAGACTGCTGCCAAGAAGGCTCCGGCCAAGAAGGTTGTTGCGAAGAAGGCTCCGGCCAAGAAGGTTGTTGCGAAGAAGGCTCCGGCCAAGAAGGCAGCAGCAAAGAAGGCACCTGCGCGCAAGCGCTAACTGCAACTCAGAAGTGGCCCGGTCAATTGCTGACCGGGCCACTTCTTTTGTCGTTGGGCAGCTCTAGTCCGGATGTGGTCGCGCACCGAGAGCCGATTGAGTAGCGGGTCCCACGCCAAGGCGTTGTGCATCCCAGAAGTCGACTGCGGTGTCGACGTCACGTCGCAGTCGTTGCAGGGGATCTGTGATCTCTATTGCTCCAGAGTTTGCATGCGCTGCGCGCGAGCGGGCGCCAAATCGCGGCAGCAAAGCGTGTCCACTCGTTGCCATCAGGAGGGTCGTACCTATCCCGGCCGCATCGCATACGAAAGACCGATCGAGCGTTTCGGCGCGAGTAAATGCGAGTTCGAGATCGCGTGAATCAAGGCACGGCAAATCAGCAACCAGTGCGGCGACGTTGCCAGCGGGTAACGCAGCTGCAGCTTCGACGATGGAGGCGTTGAGGCCTTCCCCGGATTCTTCGTGGAAGGTGACACCGAGTGAGCGCAGGGCGTCCTGTACTAATGGATCGCCGGTGGTGACGATGACCGTCTCGACTGACGCGCAGTTCAACGCCGCGCCTATCGCATCCAAGGCGAAAGCGAGAGCGAGATCTTCTCGTTGGGAACCAGACCGCGCAACAAGTCGGGTTTTGGCGTTCGTCAGGGATTTCACGGGGACGATCACCTGCCAAGCCATCCCCTCATCCAATCAGTCCCTCAGGTCCCGGGGATAGCACCGCAGGTGCCAAGATTCAGGTGTCACGGTTATTGAGCATGTGAGAGGAGGCGGTGGTGGGGCTTCGAAGGACGAAATTGCGTGTCGGCCCGGCACTGCGCCTCACGATCATTCTGGTAAAGCCATTTCTCCTCTTGGTGACGAAGCGTGATTGGCATGGCGAGGAGAATCTCCACCTCGACGAGGGCGGCATCGTTCTTGCAGCGAACCACATGAGTTGGATCGACCCGCTCCTGATCTCACACGTACTTGTTAACAACGGGCGTCCGCCCCGATTCCTGGCCAAGGAGGCAATCTTCCGGGTGCCGTTTATCGGCTGGATCGTCACCGATGCAGGTCAAATTCCCGTCTACCGGGAGAGTGCCGATGCGGCCAAGTCCATCCGCCCGGCCGTGGCCGCTGTGGAGTCAGGTGAATGCGTCATCGTCTATCCGGAGGGCACCCTGACCCGCGACCCAGATCTGTGGCCGATGTCAGCCAAAAGTGGAGCTGTTCGCATCGCATTGATGTCCGGCCGTCCCCTGATCCCATTGGCTCAATGGGGCGCACAGCACATCATGCGGCCCTACAAGAAGGAATTACGCATAATTCCCCGCAAGCGCATCGAAATTCGCATCGGGACACCTGTTGATCTCAGTGACCTTCCCACTGGAGATCTGTCGCCTGAGACAATGCGGATTGGAACTGAGCGGCTGATGGATGCAATCACGGCACTTCTTGCCGAGATTCGCCAGGAGCAACCGCCAGCGACGCGGTTCAGATGGAAGCGAACGAGCAAGGGAGAGCAGTGATGGCACGCATTGCGGTCATGGGTAGCGGGTCGTGGGGCACTGCCTTCGCGATGGTGCTGGCTGATGCAGGAGCCGAGGTGGCTCTGTGGGGGCTCGACGAAGACGTTGCCGACCAGATCAATGCGACTCATGTCAACGAGACTTACCACCCCGGAATCGTGCTGCCCACCAACATTGTTGCGACTGTCGATGCGCAAGAAGCCTTGGCGGATTCGCAGATGGTAATTCTCGCCGTTCCTGCGCAGACTCTTCGAACCAATCTGGCGGATTGGGGCGCACACATAGAGGCCGATGCCCTCATGGTGAGCCTGATGAAGGGCATCGAGCTGGGCACTAACCTGCGTATGAGTCAGGTTATTCAGCAGGCGCTGGGCGTTGATGAGTCTCATGTCGCGGTGTTGTCGGGGCCGAACTTAGCCCGCGAGATCGCGCAGCGACAACCCACGGCGACGACAGTGGCATGTGTGGATGAAGACCGAGCAAAGGCGCTTCAAGACGCGTGTACAACGGATTTCTTTCGCCCGTACTGGACCCTTGACGTGGTTGGCACCGAGATCTGTGGTGCGGTCAAGAACGTCATCGCACTAGCAAACGGCATGGCCGTTGGCCTTGGGTTTGGCGAAAACTCGCAATCGGCGCTGATGACGCGTGGGCTTGCCGAAATCTCGCGTCTTGGAGTCGCGCTGGGTGCCGATCAAATGACATGCCTTGGACTCGCAGGTGTGGAGGATCTGATCGCCACGTGTTCCTCGCCGCTCTCTCGCAACCGCACCTTCGGACTCAACCTTGGGCGCGGGCTGTCAATCGAAGAAACGATCGCAGCGACAAAGCAGACCTGCGAAGGTGTGAAGAGCTGTCAGCCGATTCTCGAACTTGCACAGTCACATGGCGTAGACATGCCCATAACGGAGCAGGTCGTTCAGGTCGTGCATCACGGCATGAGCCCGAAAAAGATGTTGATGGCCTTTATGTCTCGCGACACCACTGCTGAAGCGATGAGCCTTGCGGACTGACGCTTAGGCCCGATCGAGCGCTTGCGCGAGGTCGTCCCACAGGTCATTGACATCCTCGATGCCCACTGACAATCGAATGAGCCCCTCGGGTACGAGTGGCGACTCTGCGGCCCAACGACGGCGGCGCTCAAGGGTTGACTCAACACTGCCGAGGCTCGTGGCGTGGAACCACAACTGCGTTGCTTCGCATACTCGCTCAGCCGCATCGGCTCCGCCGCGTACATCAATGGAAATCACACCGCTGAAGCCGGGGTAGCGGACTGTTTCGACGTTGGGGTGAGCGGCAAGCCGGTCTAGTAGGGCCTGAGCGTTGCTCTGATGACGCTCCATGCGGATCGCGAGCGTACGGATGCCACGAGCGGCGAGGAAGAGTTCGAGTGCACCACACGTGGCGCCATACTGCGCACGACGGGTGCGGAAATCAGTCACATAATCCTCGTCGGAAGCCACGATCGCACCAAGTAGTAGGTCGGAGTGGCCGCCGAGGTACTTCGTCGCACTATGAATAACAAAGTCAGCACCCGATGCCAACGGTTGTTGCAGGATCGGGGTCGCGAATGTGTTGTCGACTGCGACAAGTGCACCTGCGCCGTGCGCGATGTCAGCCGCCATCGCGATGTCGGTAACCTCCATGAGCGGATTAGATGGAGTTTCCAGCCAGAGCAGTTGTGCGCCCTCGCAAGCAATCGCAAGAGCGGCACTGTCGGCGGTGTCTACTTTGCGCAGGCGAATGCGTCCAGTGAAATCGAGTTCGTCGAGGCGGGCCTGGATGCCGGAGTAACTCGCGAGCGGTGCGACTACGACTGCACCGACATGCAGCATGTCGAAGATGACGCCTGCAGCAGCCTGGCCCGAGGAAACCGCGAGAGCAGTGCCTCCCTCGAGCGCGCCGAGGACCGTCTCAAAGGCGTGCTCGGGCATCGAGGAGTCGCGGTGGTAGTGCGAAGCGCCGCCAGCGAGATACGTAGACACCGGGGTGATCGGCTGGTTGAGCGGATCGCCTGGCTGTGATGGCCGCCCGGCATAGACGGCCACGGTGGCTGGGTGCCGCGGATTTGTCATGCGCACAGGTTAGTGCTCGGCGTGTCCCGGCCCGCATGGTGCCTACCGCGCCGGATACGGTCAGGGGGTGAAGACACGCGTCGCAGTCATCTTCGGCGGGCGCAGTAGCGAACATGCCATCTCGTGTGTGAGCGCGGGAGCGGTGCTTCGCGCGCTGGATCGCGATGTGTACGACGTGATCCCTGTGGGCATCACTGAGGGTGGCCACTGGGTCGTTGAGGACGATGATCCTGAGCGCTTGGTGATCCGTGATGGCCAGATGCCTCACGTGCGCGCTGATCGTGACCCCGTGACGCTTGGGCGCGATGCTGAAGGCAAGGTTGTCCTCACGTCGATCACCGGCTCGACGCTCGGCGTGATTGACGTTGCCTTTCCGGTGTTGCACGGACCTTGGGGTGAGGACGGCACGATTCAGGGCCTGTTCGAGACGGTGGGACTTCCCTACGTCGGCTCGGGGGTCTTCGCTTCCGCGGCCGGTATGGATAAAGGGCATATGAAGGCGATGTTCCGCATCGCTGGTCTTCCGGTTGGTCCCTATGAAGTCCTTACCAACCGCGACTGGACCACCAATCGCGACGCGACGCTTGCCCGCGTGGTCGAGCTCGGCTTCCCGCTCTTCGTCAAGCCCGCACGCGCAGGTTCGTCGCTGGGCATTTCGAAGGTGCACGATGAATCAACTTTGATTGCGTGCATCGAGACCGCGCGACTACACGA
>Ga0164294_10005926_pt1 | contig 10458 bp, 9 predicted proteins | sample GEODES005metaG_FD_111479 | JGI IMG/M metagenome (GOLD analysis project Ga0164294, IMG submission 111479) | Oligotrophic lake water microbial communities from Sparkling Lake, Wisconsin, USA - GEODES005 metaG | ecosystem: Environmental > Aquatic > Freshwater > Lake | place: USA: Sparkling Lake...
AGGAGCCCCCCATGCCTACAGGACGCGTTAAATGGTTCTCATTAGAAAAAGGTTTTGGCTTCATTGCAAATGATGAAGGCGAAGATGTTTATCTAGCTGCTACCTCACTTCCAGAAGGTGTTGCGACAGTAAAGCCTGGAACAAAGCTTGAGTTTTCTATTGCTGATAGCCGTAAAGGCCCGCAAGCATTATCAGTACACATCATTGATACACCACCATCATTAGTTGAAAACTCACGCGTTAATAGTGATGATCTTGCAGCAATGATTGAAGACACAATCAAGATGCTGGATAAAGTCGGTAATGGCTTGCGCCATGGACGCCATCCCAATGCACAAGAGGCCGATCGTCTTGGTCGCGTGTTGCGCGGTATTGCAACTGCGCTAGGAGCGTAGTTCTTTAGATTCCACTTCGTCGTTCGCGGCGTATTGTGTAACGAATACCTATTAAGCCAAGTGCTGCTCCGCTGATACATGTCCAGATAATTTTTGCATCTGCGTTAACTGCAACTGCAATTACACCGGCAATTACCCAGCAGAGTATTCCGATAGCGACTAGAGTTACAGCATTGCGTAGTCGAGTAGTCATGGAAGTAGAGTAATGGGATATCGGGTAAAAGTTGATGGTAATTGGCGTTCTTTTCGCCATCGTAATTACCGAATTCTTTTTCCCGCCAACGCTCTTTCAAATATTGGCAGTTGGGCCCAGCGTATTGCTCAAGATTGGCTTGTCCTAGAACTCACCGATAACAACGGAACCTATTTAGGGTTAGTTACCGCCGTTCAATTTGCTCCAGTTCTTTTGTTCTCTTTACATGGCGGAAAACTCGCTGACAGATTTAATAAGCGTAAAGTTTTGATATTGACAAACATATTAGGTGGTGCGGCCTCACTTGGACTAGGTGCACTTGTGATCTCAGAGAGCGTCCAGTTATGGCATGTATTTGTCTTAGCTGGGGTGCTAGGAATTGCAACGGCAATTGATGCTCCGGTGCGCCAATCATTTACCACTGAAGTTGTTGGTCAGACAGATCTACCCAACGCTGTTTCTCTTAACTCTGCAAACTTTAACGCTGGGCGTTTGATTGGACCAGCTTTGTCTGGGGGCTTGATTGCAGCCTTTGGGACCGGGCCATCTTTTATTATTAACGGGCTTTCATATTTCTTTGTTATTGCAGCGCTGCTCAACCTCAATGAAAAAGCGTTTTTTCATCAAGATCATGCAAAATCAGATGGCAACATTCGAGAAGGCCTTGCATATGCAAAGGCTCGTCCAGATATTTATGTGGTCATGTTAATTGTTTTCTTCCTAGCAACTTTTGGACTTAACTTTCAGATCTTCAATGCTCTTATGGCAACACAAGAGTTTGGATTGGGTCCTGCAAACTTTGGCTTAATGGGAACATTTATTGCTATTGGATCATTAACCGGTGCAATCGGTTCTGCTCGGCTTGAACGATTCCGGGACACAAAGTTTGTAATCCGAGGCGGAGTCATATTTTCCATCACCATTATGGTGCTATCGGTTTTGCCCAATTACATTTCATATGTTGTGTGGCTGCCAATTTGTGGTGTTACAGCGCTCACAACTTTGGTCTCGGCTAATTCAATTGTTCAAACAAGCACCGACCCTGCAATTCGTGGACGCGTAATGGGTCTTTATCTCTTGATCTTTATGGGTGGCACACCCTTTGGCTCGCCACTAATTGGCACCTCAACTGAACTAATCGGAATTCGTCCAACTATTGCAGCATGTGGAGCGATTGCACTTATAGCGTCACTGTTTATTTGGTTCAAGTATAAAAATCGAGTAGAACGACCAACAGATATTTCAGTTGCCGCAGTTCTTAAAGACCATTAATCGTAATAACAATCAAGATTCCAAGTAGTGCAAGTAAGGTGATTGCTCGACGAACCTTATAACTCATTAGGCAGCCTCCTGAACCTTAGAAGGAATTGTTGTAACAATTATAAAAGCTATTGCAATTAATACGAAAACCATGATGTATGCCCGCGAAATACCAAAGTTATCTCCCAAAATTCCGAGCAAGAATGGAGCGCCTGCAATAGCGGTCCCGGCAGCAAATGAAGCACGACCGATAGCTAGATCTGGTCGCCCATCGCTTAATCCGATCAATCGAATAGAAGATAAAGCGAATTGCATTGAAATACCTAATCCAACTATTAATAAGCAGAGCAGTGAGATAAGCATGCTGTGTGAGAGCCAGAACCCAACAAAGCCAATGAATTGCACAGCGATTATAATTTGCAACTGAGTATCTAGCGCAAACCCCTTTAAGAGCAGCCCTCCATACCAACGACCAATACCCATACCGGTACCAAGTGCCACAATTGCAACTGTTGAAATTGCAGCTGTTGAACCAACGCGATCCTTTAGCAGCGCTGCAGCCCAAAAAGATATTGCAAACTCGCTAGAAATGCAGGCAACAAAGCCAAACCATGAGATCCAGAAGTGACGAGATAGTTTTCCGCCTTGTGGTCCTTGGCTATCTGGCACATGATCTTCTTGATCTTTTTCCCGCCCAAAAAAAAACAGCGCAATGGAGAACGGAAGTGCCAGCAATAAACCAATTCGCCATAAACCTGGATATACGATTGCAATTGTTCCTATGAGGGCGGTACCCATGACAAATCCAATCGATGCAACTCCATTTGACTGAGGAATTGCAACTTCTGCAGCCTTTCCATAGTGCAATGACATCTTGGTCAACATTGTGTTGATTACTATTGAAGTTCCAAAACCTGTAATCAGAGTTGCGGGTAAAGTTATATAAACAGGTGGAGAAATCACAAAGAGTGTTAAACCTGTAATAAAAATTGATAATCCAATCCAACTAGCTTTATAACGGCCAAAGCGATGGGCAATTCGTGGATTGGCCCACCCGGCCATGATTGATGCAACGCCCATGGCGGTTCCATGCAACCCTGCAATAGTTAAGGACGTCCCTTGATCTGCCCGCAGGAGTGATTGCGCAGGGCCAAAGCCACCAAGGTAGAAGTTAACAATTGCAGTTTGAACCGCTACAACCCAAAAGAAACGGTCGCGCTGGAAACTCTTTGGCATTAAAGAGCTGCTACGACGTGATCAATGCACTTAGTAAGTGCCTCAACATCACTTGGCTCAACAGCCGGAAACATTCCGATGCGAAGCTGGTTCTTGCCTAACTTGCGATATGGCTCGGTATCAACGATTCCGTTGGCACGAAGTGCTGCGCAAATCTGGGTTGCATCGATTGCTTCATCAAAGTTAATTGTTCCAACAACCTTAGAACGCATTGCAGGATCTGTAACAAAAGGTGTGGTGTAGCTGGTTTTTTCTGCCCATGAGTACAAGATCTCTGATGATTGAGCACTTCGGCCTGCAGCAAATGAAAGTCCGCCATGTGCGTTCATCCACTCGATTTGCTCTGCTAGCAACATCAATGTGACAAGTGCTGGAGTGTTATAGGTCTGATCCAGACGTGAGTTTTCGATAGCAATTCCTAGATCAAAAAATGCTGGAACCCAACGGCCAGAGGCCTTGATCTTTTCTGCTCGTGCAATCGCAGCAGGGGACATGATTGCAATCCATAAACCACCATCTGATGCGAAGGATTTCTGAGGGGCGAAGTAATAGGTATCAAACTCTTGTGCTTGAACCATTAATCCACCAGCTGCAGATGTTGCATCAACGAGAACCAGTGCGCCATCAGTACCGGCTGGGCGAATGATTGGCATTGCAACACCGGTGCTTGTTTCATTGTGGGTTAATGCGTACACATCGATCCCAGCCTCTGCAGCAGATACTGGATGTGAACCAGGCTCTGATTTGATAACTGTTGGTTCACCAAGAAAGGGTGCTTCCTTTGCGGCTGCTGCAAACTTTGATGAAAACTCGCCAAATACCAGATGCTGTGAACGATCTTGGATCAAACCAAATGTTGCAATATCCCAGAACGCTGTTGATCCACCATTTCCAAGAACAACTTCATAACCTTCAGGCAGATTAAACAAAGATGTAAGACCTTCGCGCACGCGCTTTACAACATTCTTAACAGGCTTTTGGCGGTGTGAGGTTCCAAGCATTGAATTGCCACTTGCTGACAGTGCAGCTAACGCTTCTGGACGAATCTTTGATGGGCCACAACCAAAGCGACCATCTACCGGCATTAAATTGGAAGGAATACGTATCTCTGCGCTCATGGGCAAAGACTACGGGTAGTACCTATTGAGTTCCCAATCGGCTGAGGTGTTACTCCGCTCATACCGCAATCGATCATGTAAACGTGAGTATCGGCCTTGCCAGAACTCAATATTTAATGGTGTCACACGATACCCACCCCAATATGGTGGCCGCGGAACCACTGTTCCTTCAGGCCACTTCTGTGAAGCACCTTCAAAGCGCTGTTCTAATTCAGCACGAGTTGCCAAGGGCGATGATTGATGACTTGCCCAAGCACCAATTTGTGATCCCCATGGACGAGTTGCAAAGTAATCATCTGATTCTTGCACCGAGGTTTTTTCCGCTATTCCACTAATTGAAACTTGCCGCTCCATTGCATACCAAGGAAACAACAATGAAACATGTGAGTTCAATTCGATTGCATGTGCTTTGCGAGATTCGTAATTTGTAAAGAATGTGAAACCACCCTCAGAAATATCTTTGAGTAAAACGGTTCGGGTGTTAATCTGTGAATCACTTGATAATGTTGAATGCACCATTGCATTTGCTTCAACAATGACTGTGTTCTCATGAGCTTGCTTTAACCAGGTAGCAAATGCTTCAAAAGGATTATCTGGTAACGTCTCTAAACCTGCATCACCGTATGAGCGGCGCATGGCACGGATCTCTTCTCGGGTCACAATCTCATCGCTCATTGCCTTATCGAACCCCACTAATCGCTTCTAGGCAAACTGTAAAAACGCCACATTTTATGCTCAGAGTCCGTTGAACAGACTTGGAAGCGCTTAATCTCCTGCCTAATGATTTAATCATCCCATGTCCTTGGCGAAAACATCAATCATCTGGTTTCGTCGTGACCTTCGAATCAATGATCACCCAGCTTTATTGGCAGCAATCGAATCTGCCGAACAGGTAATCCCACTTTTTATTCTAGATAAGAAGCAAATTGACGAAGCTGGTGAAAAATTGTTGGCCTATATGGGTCAATCGCTAAGAGCACTCGATGAATCTCTTGGAAATAGATTGCACATTATTGAAGGTGATCAAGTAGAGGTACTCAAAGAATTGATTGCAGAGCATGGGGTGCAAGAGGTTCATATATCTGCAGAGTTTGAAAGGTATGGGGCTGCGCGTGATGCTCGAGTTGAAGCTGCAGGAATCAAGTTAATACGCACCGGCAGCCCGTATGCAGTTGCACCGGGTCGAGTGTTAAAGCCAAGTGATGCAACTCCATACAGGGTGTACACACCCTTCTATCGGGGCTGGCGAACACATGGATATCGAGCACCGGCAGTAACTCCGAAAAAGTTTGCAGTAGTTCAACCCACTGAGAAGTATCGCGCTTTTCCTGATTTTCCTCTCCCAGAAGGAGTACAGATTATTGCAGCTGGAGAGAAAGCCGCACTCGAACGATTTGATGCTTTTACTAAAAAGGGTCTAGATAGTTACGACGAAAACCGCAACTTTGCCTCAATCGATGGCACTTCAAAGATGAGCACCTATCTAAAGTTTGGTGAGATCCATCCACGCACACTTCTTGCAAACCTTGGAGAAAGCAAGGCTCATGACACCTTTCGCAAGGAGATTGCATGGCGGGAGTTTTATGCAGATGTTCTCTTTAATAACCCAATGACAGATATTGAGTACTATGCACCTAAATTTGCAGAGATGCGATATGACAAGCCTGGTAAGCAGTTCACAGCGTGGTGTGAGGGCACAACTGGATATCCATTTGTAGACGCTGCAATGCGTCAGTTGCTTGCTGAAGGATGGATGCATAATCGCACACGTATGGTTGTTGCTTCATTCTTAGTCAAAGATCTCCACCTTGAATGGCAGCTAGGTGAACGCTTCTTTGCCGAGCACTTGGTTGATTACGATGTTGCATCAAATGCGCATGGGTGGCAGTGGACTGCGGGCTGTGGAACGGATGCCTCTCCCTATTACCGAGTCTTTAATCCCATCGAACAAGGCAGGCGCTTTGATGAGAATGGAGACTACATACGTAAGTATGTGCCAGAGCTGGCACACCTTTCAGCCTCTGAAATACACGAACCATGGTTGTTTTTAGATGGTTATAGCAAGGGATATCCAGAGCGAGTTGTTGATCATGCAATAGAGCGTTTAGAAGCCCTTGCGCGTTTGCAGGAGATCAAAGCCGACAAACCCCTAGGCCCTCACGCTTAGCTTTATACATCGCATTATCTGCCCGCACCAGTAAGTCTTTTTCACCAGTGTTCTTTGCAACCCCAATACTCACATCTAGCTGTATTTCTTGGTTATTAATATGAAATGGATATGACAGCGTCGCTCGTAATGCCAGAGCCACTTCAACTGCGCTGTCATGCCCACCTTCATATAGAACGCCAAACTCATCCCCACCAAGTCGTGCCAGTAGAGCACCCTGTGGCAGCGCACGTTCAAATCGCAAAGCAACTTGTTGCAAAATCTTGTCGCCAGTTTCATGTCCATGGACATCATTGATTGGTTTAAAACCATCTAGGTCAAGCAGAAGCAAGGCTCCCTCTTTTTCTATGAAGCTATCTATCTCTGTGACCAATCGGCGACGGTTGGGTAATCCAGTTAATTCATCGGTGCGCGCCAGCAATCGCTCCTGCCCAATGTTTCTTGCTTGGGTCAATGCAAGTGCCATTCGGGCAAATGCAAGTGCGAGTGTTGCAATTGCAGGAATTAATATGAATCGCGGGAAGTAATCTGGTCGTATTGCAATTAGCGCTAATAATGTTGCGCTCAGTGCGACCGAAATAGAAATCAAAATTGGGTTTATTCCTTCGCGTGCCTTGGTATCAATTCCACTTTGCCAAAAACTTTCGGCAATAAGTAATAGCGCAATGACCCAACCAACATCTAACATCGAACCTATGAGATAGGAGCCATTGATGTGCTGCCATAAGTAAAGAAAGTCTGTGAGTGCAAACAGAACTACACCTGTCGAGAGCATCAATCCGCGTCTTGAGAGGCCCTGCATTAAGACTGTTGCAATAACAACGCAGACAAGAATCAGATCGGCGACAGGATACATAACCGCAAAAAAGCTTTCCTTAATGTTGCCATCAAAGTGCGGAAGTACCGGTTTAATAACGAGGGCCGAGCCCAAAGTTGTGAGTCCTAAACCAAAGATTGAAGAATCTACAATCTCAATTAGCCTTAATTTGCGGCTTGCTGCAAGTAGCCGCGGTAGACCGATGATTGCAAAAGGATAGAAGAGTAAATACAAAATACTTGAAAGAGTGTTTGAAACAGCGGGCAATGAATAAAAACTTGCCGTACTGGCAACAACCGAACCAAGCACCCATAAGGAAACAGCTATTGCAACACTTGGTTTTGTGACCCCATCGCTTATGTGTGGCGCACATGAGATAACTGCAATCGCCGTGATCGGGATGATGTTATAGACAAATACTTCAGACCACACAGTTGGGAAAAGCAGATGGAGGAGGAGATAGAAGGATAGAAAGCAGATCCCTGAAAATCTGACTGCTCGCATGTTGTGAGAATAAGAACAGCAGATGGGTTAGGAAATAGGGGAAGCCATAGGTAAGAAAAAACCCGCTACCTTGAGGCAGCGGGTTTTTCGTCAAGAGTTAGTGAGTTAGAAGCCCTTGGTGCAAATTAGCTTGGCACTCTCTCGCGAATCGGCAACATTTGCCGCAAGTTCTGCCGGCTTATTAGTTGCTGTGAGCTTTGCAGCCTGAAGTCTCTTGATCGTTAGATCAATGTTACGAATCTTGCTTGCATAAGCTCGTGTTGCCGATGTCCATGAAGACACAGCCGTTGTTAGTAACTTCTTATCAGCATCTGTCTTGGCTGCAAGAAGCTTTGCTTGCGCACCAGTAAGGCGAAGACTTGCGCTATCTAACTCCTTCTGAATCTCCACTCGATTAGCGGTTTCAGTTGTAATTCCAAGTTCAATGACAGGAAGTTGCGCCTTGAAGTTAGCGTTAGTTATAGCAGCTGCCTTTTGTGCCTTAACGGCATCGGTTGCTGCGGTCACACAATCCATTGATAACCAGGTCAACTTGGCATTTGTTAAAAGTGGGTTCTTTGTGCACTTGTAAGTGCCGCCACTTGTTTTTGTGGTAGTTCCGTTCTTTGTGCATGCAACACCATTTGAAATCTTGGTTGCCGCATCGGCTGGAACTGCCACCATGACACCACCGGCGACAATGAGTGCTACTGACAATGATGCAATTTTGCGAAGCATGAATGACCTTTCGTTGTAATACTGGCTATCTTAGCCACTGAGTACTGAAAGAAGGCTGATAACCCGCCGAGAGTTCGGCAGGTATGACCGTTACCTTCGTTGTTTTCTTCTCAAGTTCATGCCAATTTTTCTGACAATCGATCGTGGTAACAATGCGATCACACAACTCAAGAGTTGGTATTGCCAGCCCGGAATAGAGATCACTCTACCTTTCAACGCATCACTCCATGCCTGAGCAACTAACCGGTCAGAATTTAGCCACATGAAGCTCGGTAAGCCTTTCATGGACATTCGACCGCGTTGGTGAAACTCAGTTCGGGTAAATCCAGGACATAGTGCACTTATCTTAATGTTTGTGTCAGCAAGTTCGGTGTGGAGTGATTCAGACAATACGGTCAGATAAGACTTCGAGGCACTATATGTGCCACCTGCGATGAAGCTGGCAATTGATGAAACATTGATGACAACACCCTTATTTCGCTCTTTCATTAGCGGTAGTGCAACGTGCATCAGGCGCATTGGTGTACGGACTAGGACATCGAGTAGTTGTTGTTCTACATCTAAAACAGAGAGTGTAAACGCCTTGTTTATTCCAAATCCAGCGTTATTAATCAACACATCGACTTGATTACTGGCAATGAACTGCTCAACGGCCGTGCACCCCTCATTAGTAGCGAGATCTGCCTGAATAATGTGGGTTTGAATATTGAACTGTTCTTGTAATCCCTGTGCACGCTCTTGCAAGCGTGGCAAATCACGAGCAACTAATACGATGTTGTAATTGTTCTCAGCAAGCAATCTAGTGAAGCTCTCACCGATTCCGGCAGTTGCCCCCGTAACTAACGCCCACGATGCCACCTATACCCCAAGTCCTGCGGGATCTTCATCTCGAATATGCCAACTGCTTCCATACGACTCAATTAAATCCAAGAATGGTTGTGGTTCAAGCCATTCAGGACCAACAACTCCGGAAGGTTTCCAGGTTCCATTGGCAATTAACTCCATTGCAATAACTGGATTTATAGCTGTCTGCCACACAACTGCTTGATCACCATAGTTTTTCATCGACCATTCATTGTCAACAACGCTATAGATATAACAGGCATATGGCTTTCCCTCTTTGTTGAGGCCGGAGACATGTGCACCTGCGCAAGTCTTTCCGTGCATAATCGGGCCAATCGTTGCAGGATCTGGCAGTAAGGATGCCAAGAAGTCGCGAGGTGCGATCTCCATACCGCGATAGTTAACCTTTTGCTTATTTGAAAGACCGAGTGCATGAATAGTTTTGAGCTTTTCAATAAAGTCATTTCCAAGACCATACTTAAAAGTTACTTTCTTTGCTTTAATCTTTTGTGGTATCAAAGCAACTTCCTCGTGTTCAACATCTACGCATTCAACTGGGCCGATGCCTTCAGGGAAATCAAAGGTCACACCACCTGTAAAGGGCTTAGCTGTATGCCAACCCTCGTTCCAGATTAGTGGGGGATTAAGACACTCTTCGATAGTTGTCCAGATTGAAAATGATGGAGCAAACTCATAACCATCAACGGTGAGACTTGAGCCATCCAAGATTGTTACAGCATCTATCTCGCTGAATAAATAATCGTGGGCATACCGTACAAAAATATCGCTCATGCCAGGTTCGATACCGATGCCGATCAGTGCAAAATTGCCTTGGCTTAGCCATGCATCATGTTGGGCAAATTGATCATCACCTAACTTCACGCCGACTTTGTTAAATGGATCTGTTGGATGTGCAATCGAAAGCGACAAAGCCATGTCTATGTAATTAACACCAACATTTTTAGCAGCGTTAAAGATGTTCATGACAAAGCGCGGATCAACAGCATTGACCACAACATCTGGAGCCACTGTACGAATCAGACCTTCCAACGCCACCAGATCGCCGGCATCCACCTCCACTGATCTAAATCGTGGGTCTTGGATTTTCTGGGTGACAGCGTGCGCTTTTGAAGCATCGTAATCAGCGATAACTAACTCAGTGATAAATGACTTACGGGATGCGATATTTGCGATTGCACTGCCAACTC
>Ga0164294_10005927_pt1 | contig 10458 bp, 6 predicted proteins | sample GEODES005metaG_FD_111479 | JGI IMG/M metagenome (GOLD analysis project Ga0164294, IMG submission 111479) | Oligotrophic lake water microbial communities from Sparkling Lake, Wisconsin, USA - GEODES005 metaG | ecosystem: Environmental > Aquatic > Freshwater > Lake | place: USA: Sparkling Lake...
CACGGGGGCCTGCGTCTTGCGGACGTACTGCCTATCTGATGTGCTTGCGGCGGCACTGATGGTGGCTTCGCCGGCCGGGATCGAGATGTCCAACCGGGTCTCGATGCGCTCGATACGTTGCAGCAGTGCGGACTCGGTGTCGCTGGCTGACGGCAACAGTAGCCGGGCGCACACCACCTCCAGCAACAGTCGCGGAGCGGTCGCACCGCGCATCTCCCCCAATCCGTTGTGCACCACCTCCGCATAGCGGGCCAGTGTGGCGGGACCGACGCGGCCCGCCTGCTCGCGCATCCGGTCGAGTACATCACCGGGTGCGTCCACCACACCGCGACTTGCGGCATCCGGAACCGCCTGCAGCACAATGAGATCACGGAAACGTTCGAGGAGATCGATAGCGAACCGTCGGGGGTCATGCCCGGCGTCGATCACCGATTCGACCGCGCCGAACAGTGCGGCTGCGTCTGCGGCGGCCAGTGCGTCGACCGCGTCATCGATCAGGGCGACATCGGTGGCCCCGAGCAACGCCAACGCCAGCGGGTAGCGCACCCGATTGCCGTCGGCGCCCGCCAGCAGCTGGTCGAGCACGCTGAGTGTGTCGCGCGGCGAACCCCCACCCGCCCGAATGACCAGCGGGAACACCGCGTCATCGATCTCGACATCCTCGGCCGCCAGGATCCCTTCGATCAAGCCGCGCATCGTGCGGGGTGCCAGCAACCGGAAGGGATAGTGGTGTGTGCGCGAGCGGATGGTGGCCAGCACCTTCTCCGGCTCGGTGGTGGCGAACACGAAGATCAGGTGCTCGGGCGGCTCCTCGACGATCTTGAGGAGCGCGTTGAACCCCTCCTTACTGACCATGTGCGCTTCATCGATGATGAAGATGCGGTAGCGCGACTGCGCGGGGGTATAGAACGCGTGATCCCGCAGTTCCCGGGTGTCGTTCACACTGCCGTGGCTGGCGGCGTCGAGTTCGACGACGTCGACCGAGCCAACGCCGTTGGGCGCCAGCGCCAGACAGGAGTCGCACACTCCGCACGGCGTCGGAGTCGGACCTTGTTCGCAGTTCAGCGATCTGGCCAGGATCCGTGCAGAAGACGTCTTACCACAGCCTCGTGGCCCGGAGAACAGATACGCGTGGTTGATTCGCCCGGCCGCCAATGCGGTCGACAGGGGTTCGGTGACGTGCTCCTGACCCACTACCTCGGCGAAAGTCGCCGGTCGGTATTTCCGGTACAGCGCCACGTCAGCAGGTTACCGACAACGTCGGACAGGGTCTCATCGCAGCAGCGATTCGATTGCCGCCAATAGGGCACAGGTGGCCAGGCCGTCGATGGCCGCAGCGAGTTCAGTGGCTGTCGGGAAACTTGGCGCGATCCGAATGTTCTTGTCGTCCGGATCATTACGGTACGGGAAGGACGCGCCGGCCTCGGTCACGGCGATACCGGCATCCTTGGCCAGTGCCACCGTGCGTTTGGCGGTGCCGGGCAGGACATCCAGGCTGATGAAATACCCGCCCTTGGGCTCGGTCCACGACGCGATCTTGGATTCGGTCAGTCGCTTATCGAGGATGTCTGCGACGAGTGTGAACTTCGGAGCGAGCACCTGCTGGTGACGCATCATATGCAGCCGCACCCCGTCGGCGTCTCGGAAGAACCGCAGATGCCGCAATTGATTCACCTTGTCGGGGCCGATCGACTTCTTGCCGGCATGTTGCAGATACCAGGCGATGTTTCCCAGCGAGCCGCCGAAGAAGCTCACGCCCGCACCGGCGAAGGTAATCTTGGAGGTCGAGGCGAAAACGTACGGCCGATTCGGGTGACCCGCAGTAGCGGCCAGACCCAGCACATCGACCTGTCGGGGAAAGTCCATTGTGAGGGTGTGAACTGCGTAGGCGTTGTCCCAGAAGATCCGGAAATCCGGCGCGGCGGTGCGCATCTGGACCAGGCGACGCACCACGTCCCATGAGTAGACGGTGCCCGTGGGATTGGAGAACAGCGGCACCGACCACATTCCCTTGATCGCAGGGTCTTCTGCCACGAGCTCCTCGACCATGTCAACGTCGGGGCCGTCCTCCCGCATCGGCACGGCGATCATCTCGATGCCCAGGCTTTCGGTGATCGCGAAATGACGGTCGTAGCCCGGTGACGGACACAGGAACTTGACGGCGGATCCGGCGAGCTGCTCCTGAATCCACGGCCGTGGCGAATCCACACCGCCGTGCAGCATCGAGAACACCACCATGTCGTGCATCAGTTCAAGGCTGGAATTGTTTGCGGCGATCAGATTGGGAACAGCGATCCCCAGTAGTTCGCTGAAGATGGCGCGCAGTCCGGGCAGTCCGTGCAAGCCCCCGTAGTTGCGGGTGTCGGTGCCCTCGTCGTCGCGGTAGTCGCCGCTGCCGGGTAACTCCAGCAGCGCGTTAGACAGGTCCAACTGTTCGCCGGAAGGCTTGCCGCGGGTGAGGTCCAGGGACAACTTCTTGGCCTGCAGATCGGCGTAGTTGTGCAGCTGCAGTTCATGCTGCATCTGTAGTTCGTTGCGGCCCATAGACTGAAACGACACCGTGCGCCTTTCGTCATTGCCGTGAATTCGCCGCACCCGGCGAGAAGGGGACCCCGCGCACCCGCCAGAGCCCGTTGACCCTTGCTGCCTTCCAGCCCTGGGGGAGTTCACAGGTTGGACGCCGCGCGGGGTCCATCGCGAGTGTAGTACCCGACTTCGCCGGCAGGACAGCCAACCGAAACAGCAGGCCGGTCCAGTCGGCTACCATGGCCGACGGAGGATTCGCCTAGTGGCCTATGGCGCTCGCCTGGAACGCGGGTTGGGTTAATAGCCCTCAGGGGTTCAAATCCCCTATCCTCCGCACCCGTCCGGGGTGCGACCGCGAACACCACGTGGCCGCACCTCGGACCACGGCAATCGAGGAGTGGTATGCAGCGCCGCGCCGCGATAGCAACCCACCTCGCGCTCGCCCTGTTGGGCACCATCCTGTATCTGCTGTTCGTGCTGCCCAGGTGGTGGGTGCTGACAGGAGATATTCCGACCACGCTGGCTACCGTCGGCCGGATCGCCGCGGGCGTGCCGATCGCTCTGGCTGCCGTGCCGGTCGCGCTTAATCTTCGGCAGTCGCTCAATACCGGCGCCAGCACGCCCGAGCTGGCATTGCGACTGCGGGCGTGGTCGGCGGTGCTGCAGGTGCTGGCCGGTGTGCTGATCATCCTGACCGCACTGGCGGAGACCTGGGTCGGACTCGATACCGCCGGACCGTGGCTATTCGCCGTGTACGGGGCGGCCGCCTCGATCGCGGTACTGGGAATTGCCGCCTTCTATCTTTCCGACGTTGCCGAGAAGCCGCCGGCTGCGCCAAAGCCCCCGAAAGCCTCGAAACCTCCGAAACAGAAGAGGGAGAGAAAAAAGAGGCGCGCCGACAAGCGCGATGAAACAATCACCGACACCGCCACCCCTGATGACTCGGCGACTCCAGACGAGACGGCCGACGCGGCGATCGCGACATCAGAGACCGTCGCCGACAATAGCGACGCATCCGAAGTCGAAACTGTGGTCGTCGAGGCCCCGACCGATGTGGTTGTAGCTGACGAGGTCGAAGCTGACGAGACCGAGGCTGACGAGACCGTGACCACCGCGTTAACCGATGCCGACGAGGCACCTGCCGGCGGCCTACGCAATAAGCGCCCCACCGGTAAGCGTCGTCACCGCTTACCTCGCTGATCCACCACGGTCAGACCATGGTTGGTCAACCCGACTAGGGCACCAACGGCGTCGTGCGGTTCGGCATCGTCACGCTGACATTCGAAATTGTCATCAGCCCGAACGAGGTGAGGTTCTCGAACGCTGTGGCTGAACTGGTGATCTGGACGGTCAGCGAGCCCGGAGTGGTATCGCCGCCATAGGTGTACACGATGTTCGAGAGGTCCATGGTCACCGTGCGCTGCTGGCCATCCAGAGTCACCGGTACGGGGGTGACGATATTGCCGAGCACCTGCCCGGTGCTGTTGTTGACGACCTGTGCGAACACCGCCCGGCTGGTGCCCAGACCCTGATAGTCGAATGTCAACGTCGGAGCGCCGACCACCTGGGTGCCTGCCTCCACCGTGATCGGCACGTTGATCGCGTTGCTCGCCACGGCACCCCCGCCAAGCCCGTAGAGCCCGCCGGTTCCATTCGACCCACCCAGGATCGGAACGATGGGAAGGAAACCGCCATCGGAGATGCCGTCGATATCCGCCAGGTCATTGAACCCGGACTCGTACGGCAGCAGGTCCGACGAGTAGCGGTCGCCGAGCTGGTCGAACCACTGGAAGTTCGGAATGGCGTCGGCGAGTGAGCCGGTGCCGGCGACGTACTGGTTCAGCCAATCCAGACCACTGGCCAGAAGGACGAAGGGTTGCTCGGTAGAGGTCGGATCAAGGCAGACGCCGTGCCCACCGCAGAACCAGATCAGCTTGACCGGCACGCCGAAACCATTGCCAAGGATGGTCTGCGCATTGTCGAGCGACTGCTGCAGCGGGAACAGAACGTCGACGATTCCCTGGGTCAGCAGGGTCGGGGCAATGCTCTGGTTGAGCAGCGAGGTCGGGCCGCTGCTGGCCAGCACTGCCTGTGCCGTCTCGCTGATCCAGCCGAGCAGATCACCGGTGAGGATGGCCCGCGGGATCAGGCTGTTGACCCGGGCGCCGGTGGTGAACAACGACAGGTATAGCAGGGATGCGTAGGCCGTCTTGAAGATGTTGTCCGGATACAGCGAGGAGTTGAGTGAATTCCACGCGATGTCGGGCACGATGGCGTCGATGCGTGGGTCGGTGCCGGCGACGGTCAGCTGGATACCGCCGCCGTAGGAGCCGCCTACCATGCCCACCGCTGGGTCGCCGGTGCCGTTCAGCTCCGACAGCGGGTTGTCGGCGATCCAGTCGACTACTGAAGAGACGTCGCGGCCTTCGTAGAATGGGTTGTCCAGCTGCAGGATGCCACCGGAATTGAATTCGCCGCGCGGGGTAATGGTGACCACGTTGTAGCCTTCATCGCGCAACGGCGCGACACCCAGTGTCTCGCCGCCAATGCCGTACGTCGAGTAGGGGTTCGAGCTACCCGCACTGCCCAGACCCGGCATATTGATCGCCGTCGGCGCGGTATCACCGTCCGCGATGCCGGCGGCCGGGAAGTAGTTGGTGCTGATCTCGACGCCGTCGAACGAAGTGACCGCGTAGGTGTAGGCCACCGGGGTGGAGCCGGGCGCCAACGAATTGACGTCGGCGGCGATGGCGGCGACTATCGACGACCCAATGATCGGGGCGAGCAGATCACCGATTAACGGCAGGGTCTGGAGCAGGTTGATGATCGGTGCGGCCAACGTGCCCACCAGCGGGATACCGATCAGGAACTGGTCGAGTTGGGTGACCTCGCTGACTCGGACGCCGAATGTCTGGGTGCCCTTGGACCCGCCATCCAGCCAGTTGGCGTACGGGAGGATCGTGAAGCTCTGGGGATCAGTTGTCGACGGGACCGTCGGAGGGCTGACTGGAACGGTGCCGACGCTGATCTTGCCGCCGATATCGCCCAGCCCGCAGTTGCTGCCGCAGGAGTCACCGAGGATCGTGTAGGTCAGGGTCAGCGCTCGCGAGCTGACGGCATTCAGGTTGCCCTGAATGATGCCGTCGACGAACTCCACTGTCGGGTCGACGGTAAGGCTGCCACTTGTCGCCGACGCCGTCGCCGACGAAGTGACCTGTGCGGCAGCGGCTTTGGTAGTCGCTGTGCTCAATGACAGCCGACGGGCAGCGCTGGCTACGGACGGGACGCTCGACTCCGCGCCGGCCGCAACAACCGCTGCGCCGCGGGTGGCGGCGCCGCGTTGGCGGCTACTGCTCTTCGGAATCGCATTGCCCGAAGCGCTACGGCGCGACGCCGCGGTCGACCGTGGGCCAGCAGCACTTGACGCGCCTGCGGTATCGGAGCTCCCGGCAGCCGGGCCTGCGGTGTCAGCCGAGGCCTCCCCACCCGCGTAGAACACGGCCGCGCCCACGCCAAGGGCCACCGCCAATCCGCCAACTCGACCAACAAACCGCGCTGCGCCCATGATTTCCTCCAAGAATAGTGCAGAACCTGATCCGCACAGTAGCCCCGCCTACGGTCGGCCACGGGCAAATCTCTGAAATCGCCAACGGCACGTCGCCGAAAGGCCGCCACCGGGCGAATTAGGGCACGCTAAACAGCCCAAACGAACTATCGGCTTGGCCGCTCTTGCAGCGCCACCGGCAAACGCCGGAGGGTCACCAGATCGCGAAGTCCGTCGACCCGATGCGGTCCGGTGCGGAATAGTTGATATAGATCGGTCCCTGTTGGAACGGGGTGTAGCCGCTATTCATCAGGGAGCCGTCACCGACCACCTGGGGAGTGTTCGCCCCGCTGGTGGTGTAGCTGTAGAGCAGCGTCTGCCCATCGGCGGTGTATACCGAAATCCTGGTGCCCACCGGCACTGACGAAGCGCCGTTGATCAAGTACCCCGGCAGAGTCCCGTAGACGCCTCCGGAGTCGATGATCGAGTACGCGATCTGCGGCGGTGCATCGTCGACACTGACCTGAACGTAGGCATCAGGCGCGCCCGGCACCGATACCCTGGTTGCCAGCGGGTTGGGGCCCAGGATCATGACGCCGAACAGTCCGAGTAGGGCACCCTGGTAGAGCAGGAACCCGTCGCTGAGCTCGCCCGGCAGCGAGGCGGTCGGGATTGTGTAGCCGGTCGGGCCCGGGCCGTAGGTGTTCGCGCCGACACCGAGGATGCCGGACACGCCGTTGCCGGCAACGAAAGTCCGGAAAGCTGCGGCGTCCGCCTCATCCACGACATTCACGGCGGTGGGCGCGCTGACGGCGCCCCCGCCGAAGTCGACCGTGGTCAGGTAGGTGGTGTAGTGGAACGTCTTCGGGCTGCCGCTGAAGGTGACCTGCCCGGTAGCGACGGCCGGACCCAGATCGCCAGTCGCGGAGTCGCGCGTGACGAGTAGACCGGAGGAGCCGGTGTCGACGAGCACCGCCGTGCCGGGGCCGTTGTCCACCGAGACGAGTACCACCGGCTCGGTGATGGATCTCATCTGCACCGGGACGACCGCGTAGACCTTGCCGTTGCTGCGGGCCTGGGCCAATTGTGACTGCGCCGCAGCGGTGGTAGCGCCGAAGAGGTTGACCAGCGGTAGTAACAGCACCGCGCCGGACAGGCCGACCTCGGCCAATGTCGGCAGTGCCATCGTTGCCAGCAGGTTGACCTGGATCAGCTGATGGATGATCGGGATACCGACCGTCTCGGCGACTGCCTGCGAAGCGTCCGGCATGTTGCTTTGCCAGGCCGACAGCGACCACGCCGCCTGGGCGAGAAACAGTTGCGGCACGATCGACGCCACTCCGGCGGCGATGTTGCCCGAACCCCAGGTCTCCTGGTTCAGCAGCGTCCGCGCGTCAGAGATCTCCCCTAGCGCCAACGTGACGTGCGCGCCCGGAACAATCGGCTCCGTCGGCAGATACGACTGCATGTTGTAGGACGGGTTCACGCCCGGCCCGGGCGGGGCTGCGGCGGGCAATGCGGACGCCGAGTTGACCGCCGCGGCCTGCTGGCTGCCGGTCGAGTGGACCCGGGCGGCACTGCGACGCGTTGCCGATTGCGGGGGGATTGATGCTGGGGCTGATATCGGGGCGGTTGAAATCGCGGCGGATGCGGCAGGCAGGGCTGCAACGGCGTCGGCGAACCCGAATGGTGCCAACACACGGTTCTTCCGCGTCGACGCCGACGGCGCACCGCTGTCCGGATGCGGCGCGCGTGAGGCCCGGCTCGCCGGCCCTGTGTGGACGGGTGCAGCCGCTTGGTTTGAGGGGCCACTCGCGGCGCTGGCGGAACTGGCGGAACCGTCAGGGGCGCCCGTGCCGGTGTCGGCACCCGCCACTGCGGTCCCCGCGACCATCGCGGCTCCCATGCCGAGCGTCACCGCACCGGCGCCGAGCCAGGCATACGGCGGGATACGGCGGTGCTTGGCCACAGAACAGCTCCCTCGGGTCGTCAGCCTTTTACCTTAATATTTCCTGAGATTTTTACACACTTTCCTGAGAAACGACCATACGCGCCGCTCGGTCGCACAATCAGTCCCAGGTCGACTAGCTGGACATTCTCCGCCGGTGGTACTAGTCACCCCGGGCGCGTGCGAGTAGCCGTCGTACATTTCTCCCGATGTCCACCACGTCTGGAGCCGGCCGGTTCGCGCCCAGCCCATCGGCCGATCTACACATCGGCAATCTGCGCACGGCAGTGCTGGCATGGCTGTTCGCCCGCTCCACCGGGCGCCGGTTCCTGGTCCGAATAGAGGATCTCGACGACCGCGCCCACGCGGACGTGGCCCAACGTCAACTGCATGATCTGGCAGCAATCGGTGTGATGTGGGACGAGGAGCCACAGTGGCAGTCGGGGCATCGGGGGCGCTACGACACGGTGGTCGGCGAGCTCATCGACCGCAGTCTGGTGTACGAGTGCTACTGCAGTAGAAAAGACATCCTCAACGCTCCCCGAGCCCCACACGCACCTGAGGGCGCCTACCCCGGGACGTGCAGAACACTCACCGAGTCGCAACGTACGGCCGCGCGGGACGCCGGGCGCCCGCCGGCTCTGCGGCTGCGCGCCGGGGCAACCGAGTACACCGTCACCGATCTGCTGTACGGGCCGTACACCGGACTGGTCGACGACTTCGCGCTGCGACGCGGTGACGGGGTGGCGGCCTACAACCTCGCCGTCGTGGTGGACGACGCGCACTCCGGTGTGGACCAGGTGGTGCGGGGCGACGATCTGCTGTCGTCCTCGCCGCGACAGGCCTACCTCGCCGAGCTGCTCGGCTACCGCGCGCTGGAATACGCACACGTTCCGCTGGCGCTCAATGCGGCCGGTAAGCGACTGGCCAAGCGCGACGGTGCGGTGACCCTCGCCGAACTCGGCGCGGCTCAAGCCTTTGCGGTGATCACCGAGTCACTCGGTTGGCCCGCGGCTGACACGACGGAATTGCTGAACCGGTTCGACCCGGCACGACTGCCGCGAGAACCGTGGATCTACCGCTGAACTCAGACCGGTAGCTCCATCTCCCCCCACGGCGACCCGTAGGCGGTCAGCAAGTCCAGGAACGGCAACGGCTCGAAGCACTCCGGACCCAGAATCCCGGTACCACTCCAGGTGCCCTTAGCCAGAAGTTCCAGCGCCACAACAGGATTGACGGCGGTCTGCCATACCACACACTGGTGGCCGTACTCGGCCATCGACCACTCGTTGTCGACGACGTGGTAGAGGTAGGTCGAGCGTGGCTTGCCGTCCTTTCCGGTGCCGGTCACCCACAGCCCGGCGCAGGTTTTGCCTTTCATATTCGGCCCCAGGGTTGCCGGGTTGGGCAGGCAGGCCGCCACGACATCGCGCGGACTGACCTCCACGGGGCCTTTTTCGGAACCGACTTTCACCTTCTCGGTGCGGTCGAGGCCAAGTTTGTGCAACACCTTGAGCACGTCGATGAACTCCTCGCCCAGGCCGTATTTGAACGTCACGCGCTTGCAGTCGATCCAGCGCGGCATCATTAGCACTTCCTCGTGCTCGACGTTGACGCATTCCACCGGGCCGATGCCTTCGGGAAAATTGAAGACCTCCGGCTCGCTGAACGGTTCGGTGACGAACCAGCCGCGGTCCTTCTCCCATATCACCGGTGGGTTGAGGCATTCCTCGATAGTGGTCCAGATGGAGAACGACGGAGCGAAGTCGAATCCCGCCACGGTCAGATTGGCGCCGTCGCGAACGCCGAGTTCGTCGATATCGCTGAACATCTCATCGGCGGCATAGCGCGCGAACACGTTGGCCAGTCCGGGTTCGACGCCAAAACCAACCAATGCCAGCCGGCCCGCCGCCGTCCACTTCGGTTCGGCGGCGAACTGCTCGTCACCGAGTTTGACCCCGGTCAACTCGTATGGCTTGTCCGGGTGGCGCTGCGACAAGCTCATAGCCATATCGAGATAGTCGGCACCACCGGCCAGGGCACCGTCGAAGATCGGCATCACGAACCGGGGGTCGACCGCGTTGACGACGTGCGTGATGCCCTTCTCGCGCACCAATGCCGCGACCGCACCAGCCGAACTGGCGTCGATGCGGGTGGCACTGAACCGGGGGTCGTGGACTGCGCCGGCCGCCCCCTGAGCCTTGGCCTCGTCGTAATCGGCAACCACGATCTGCTCAAAGAAGTCGCGCCGCACCGCGATCGAACAGAATGCCGACCCGACGCCGCCCGCACCCACCAGGAGAATCCTCATGGCAGCACGGTACTCAATCCTGCCGGGCTCTGGCCGGTTTGCCGGGCTCTGGCCGGCTCACACCGGGACGTGCAGGCCGGTCATACCCCGCAACGTGACGTTGGGCTTGTAGGCCGGATCTGTATCGAG
>Ga0164294_10005930_pt1 | contig 10457 bp, 14 predicted proteins | sample GEODES005metaG_FD_111479 | JGI IMG/M metagenome (GOLD analysis project Ga0164294, IMG submission 111479) | Oligotrophic lake water microbial communities from Sparkling Lake, Wisconsin, USA - GEODES005 metaG | ecosystem: Environmental > Aquatic > Freshwater > Lake | place: USA: Sparkling Lake...
ACTGAAATAATTGAACGCGCTGAAAAGGCGGGTTTCAAGATGGCTGATATATGCCGAGAGGCTGGCATTGATCAGGCTCAGATGTCACGCTGGATGGCGGGGCATACCGTACCCCTGATCACCAGCATAGAGAAGCTCAGAACTGCCACAGATCGCTTGATCGCTAATCGCATTGCGTCACTAGGGGTCAAGAATGATTAGGGTGATGGGTGTGGATGTCGGGGCGCTTGGTGCGTTTTCACTTTATGTTGACGGCAAGTTTGAGCAGGTCGTCGATATGCCCATCGTGGAGGTGCTTAGAGGTGGCAAGAACAAGCGCCAAGTCTCTGCGCAGGGCGTAGCAAGCATTGTCAAGGTCTTCGCTCCTACGCACGCATTCGTAGAACGCACAGGCGCAATGCCAAACCAAGGCACAGCAAGTATGTATGCCTTCGGCAGAGCTGCTGGAATTATTGAAGGCGCACTCGCGTCTTTCTCAGTACCCATTACCTACATCAATCCCTTGGTCTGGCAGAAGGCTACGGGTTGCGCAAAGGGTAAGGACGCAATACGCCACAGGTGCATGGAACTGCACCCAGAACACCAGCACTTGTTTGCGCGTGTCAAGGACTCTGGCAGGGCTGACGCAACCATGATCGCTTACTTTGGGAGTCAGGCTAAATGATCGACGAAGAACGCAACGCAATGCGCGAGCACATTGTCTGGCTTACCAAGGAGCTGGAGGACACCAGAACCAAACTCAAGATAAGAGACGAATTGCTGTCTGAGTTACTTAACCCTGACGAGCTGGGTCACGCAGTAACTAATGAAGTTCGCGGTCGCATCTACACACTTTTGCACTTACAGGAAAAAGAATAATGATCAAACTACGCCCATCGGCAGCTACGCGCTGGCTATCTTGTCCTGCATCTGTAAGGCTTTGTGCAGACATACCGTATCAGCCAGCAGGTGAAGCTGCGCAGATTGGTACTGCAATACATGAGGTGGCTGAGACTGCATACCTCACCAATGCAAGCCCCTACGACTGGATAGGACAGACTGTCAAAGACATTCTTATCACCGAGCAGAACGCTGACTTTGCACAAGCCCATGTGGATCACATAAGAACGCTAGAGTTGCGTCTTGGAAACCTCAAAGTCGAGCAGTATGTGACTGCGTACAAGGACAAGGACATTGAGCTTGGCGGTACTGCCGATGTGGTGGCGTGGAACGACGAGAAGTCAACCTTGGTCATTGCGGACTTAAAGACTGGACGAGGCTATGTCGACGCTGACTCAGACCAGATGAAGATATACGCCATCGGTGCGATGCGTCACACCAAGACAGAATTCCAGAACATCGAGATGTCGATCATTCAGCCGATACACGGTGAACCACGCACCCACAAGATCACATTCAAAGAATTGAACGATTGGGCAGCGAACAGATTAACCCCAGCGATTCAAGCAATTAAGAAGGGCGATACAGAACCCACACCGACAGAAGACGGTTGCCAATGGTGTCCAGCAAAGGCGGTGTGTCCTGCGCAGCGTAAAGGGTTCGAGGTTATTGCTGCATACCCAAGCATTCAGCACCTAAACAAAGAAGGCGTTAACGCTGCGCTTACAGCTCTCGCGCCAGAAGTTATTGCAGACCTACTCGAACGCGCTCCACTTGTTGAGAAGTTCATTGATGCTGTGCGAGACCACGCAGTCAAACGCATCGAGGCTGGTGAAGTGATCAAGGGCTGGCAGATGCAGCCGAAGCGTGCGTACCGCAAGTGGATTGACGAGAACGACGCAAAGAATCAATTACACGACGCTGGTATCCCTGCGGATAAGTTGGTTACTAGCGAACTAATTAGTCCATCTGAAGCAGCCAAGCTCTTACCCAAAGAATCAAAAGACCTCATTGACAAGCTCACGCGCAAAGAGAGTAGTGGTTTAACTCTTGCGCGAGATTACTCATTAGGTCAATAATCCATTCCCCCAAACCGTTGCCTTGTGCAACATAAACTCGAAAGGCTCAAATGCTTAATCTTTCATCATCATCTGGCGGTGGTAATTACATTCGCTTCATGCCATCTGCTAACGCATGGCTCAACAGTAACAAGGAGGAATTCACACCCAAAAAAATGGTTGTGGATACAGCTTCACTTCAAACAGGATGGATGCACCTTGGAGAAGGTGTACGCGACTGGCAACCAGACGCAAGTCTTGGTAAGAAGGGTGCTCAACCCTCACCAGATCACAAGCGTGGTTTCTCAATCAAGCTCTACAACAAAGAGATGGGACTCGCAGAGTGGTCAGCAAACGGGACAGGACCTAACATGGGCTTAGAGAAACTGTGGAAGGCAATCGAGGCAGGTCAAGCAGCCAACGCTGGCAAGTTACCAGTCATTGAGTACAAGTCTTCCACGCTAGAGAAGATCGGCAAAGGCACTACACGCATTCCAAACTTCGATGTGGTGTCGTGGATCGAGAGACCTGCTGGCATGGACGCGGTGGACGATGGCACTCAGAACTTTGATAGTGACGGCAAGATCAGTATGGCTGCACCAGCTCCAGCACCAAAGGCAGCGCCTAAGACTGCAATGGCTCAGGCAGTCGAAGACGACGAGATGTTTTAAATCTTAGAAGAGACGGGGCTGGCTGAAAGGTCAGTCCCGTTTTTTTTCCTCTATGGAAAACACACAAGAATTTTGGATGCTGCTACTTATTGCGTTGGCTCAACGGGTCTACGAACTGGAGCAGAGATTAGAACAAATAGAACAAGGACAAGAATGCAAGCCGAACAAATAGCGCAAGCGCTTGGCAACGCAAAAAAGGTGAACGGGCAATGGATGGCGAGCTGTCCTGTAAGCTCACACGGGCAGGGTAATGGTGACAAGAATCCAAGTCTTTGCGTATCAGAGACAGACGAAGGCAAGCCACTCTTCAAGTGCTTTAGTGGGTGCAGTCAGGATGAGGTGTTCCACGCAATCAAAGACTATGGGTTGCTCAAAGACCTTCCCAATCCCACAGACTTCTTGACGCAGATCAAACCGTTACCGAAACCGCAAGAACCTGTGCTCGAACAGGAGTGGCATTACACCGACGAAGACGGCATCACCCAGCACATCAAGCAGAGATACAAGACCTTCGACGCAAAGGGAAAGACATACAAGCAGTTCAGAGTGGACGAGAACGGTAGACGGCACGCGAGTATGACAGGTGCGAACATAGTCCCGTACAACCTTCCCGAAGTGGACTTTGCACGCAAGACTGGCAGAACTGTATTTCTCTGTGAGGGCGAGAAGGCAGCAGACGCTCTCAAGTCTTTAGGTGTGGTGGCAACCTGTACGCACAACGGTGCAAGCAGCTTCCCCGAAGATGTGGTCAAGCACCTAGTCGGACTCACCATCGCAATAGTCCCTGACAACGACACGGTGGGCTGGGAGTACGCAAGAAAGGCAGTTGCAGCTCTCAAGTCGGTTACAAAAAGTATCCGAGTGGTTGACCTTGGGTTACAAGAGATCAAGGAAGACGCATACGAGTTTGTATACAAGTATGGCGGTGACAAGGACAGGCTGGTTGACCTGACAAAAGCCACGCAAGCAGTCACAAGTGAGATGGATGTAACGACTCCTGCAAGATTAAATAATTCTGTGGAGACACCAGTTGCTGAAGAGTTGGAGCTGCCACAAGTACCGCTACAACGCGAAGGATTCAAGCTCGAAGCGTGGGACGACATACAGGACGAACCAGTTGAGTGGCTCATACAAGGAGTCATACCGCAACGATCATTCGTCGCTTTGTACGCACCGCCAGCCAGTTTCAAGTCTTTTATTGCCTTGGACATTGCGGAGTGCATTGCAACGGGCAGAGCATTCCTTGGCAATGAGATCACCAGACGCGGTGCAGTCCTGTACATCGCAGGGGAGGGTCATGGCGGTATCGGGTCGAGGATTAAGGCGCTGAAGACGCACCACAGCACGCCAGTTGGAGCGCCAGTCTATTTCCTCAGACGGCAGGTCAATCTTAGATCAAGTAAGACAGACCTCCAAGACTTGGTGGCAGCCATTGACGACCTTAAGGCAATACATGAGATTGAGTTTCAACTCATCATCATTGACACCTTGGCTAGAGCATTTGGCGGTGGTAACGAGAACGCAAGTGAAGACATGGGTGCATTCATTACGGCTGCTGGCGCTATACAAGGTCGGTATGAGTGTGGCTTGCTAGTAGTGCATCACGCTGGTAAGGACGCAACCAAAGGACTCAGAGGTCACAGTAGTCTCTTAGGCGCAGTAGACACAGAGCTGGAGATTATCAGGATCGAAGGCGCTCAACCGCCAAAAGGAATCTTGCACATCTCCAAGCAGAAGGACGGGGAAGACGGGCAGAGGATCGGGTTCAGGATGGTTGAGGTCAGCTCCAGCAACCTAAACATTGCGCAGAGCGAAGACACATCCAGTCTGGCGGTCGAAGCAGACGAAGAGATGGACACAACGCAAAAAGCCACAAAAGAAAAGAACAAGGACGGTCTGGATCGCAAGGGAAATGGTCCTGTCCAGCAGCTCGCGTTGACCTGTCTGCACGACGCAATCAAGATTTATGGGGAGATGCAGACCATCGCTGGGATGCGCAACAAGTGCGTGAAGCTGGACAAATGGCGCGATGAATTCAAGTCAAGAAGTGGCAGCGACATACTCCAAGCAACCTTTAATACGAACTGGTGGAAGTCAAAACGAGACTTGCAGAATTTAAAGAAAGTAGTAATAAAGGATGATTGGTGCTGGGCTGTGTTTGGCGAAGTTGAGGCTATTGATACGCCAGTTTCTAATGTGCATTCGTTGGTTAAATAACGATAGACGATAGACGAATGGATAGACGAATGGATAGATGACAAAACACCATTTATCTATGCAAAAACGATAGATGAATGGAGATGGTGTGTATGTAATACACCCATCTATCTATCGTTGCAATGAGCGAGTTGGATATTTTTAAGATTGGAGTTGTGATGGTTAAAAAAGGTTTGAGTAAAGCACTTGGTGGTCTAAAACAGCCAGAATTCCCGATGAATACTTTTGAGGTATTTATGAATTCGAGGTTAGTTGAGCTGTCTGTGGTGAAAAGGGAGCACGAAAAGCGTTGGGGTATCAACAGGTTGATCGAGTTGGTGGACTCTGAGTTTCGGATCAAGGTGTGGCGACAGGCTGAGAGAGTGTTCGAGGCTTCGGTGTCCAGAGATGAGGTGAAGCTGGATCGATCTGTCAATGGGATGGTGAAGGCTTATGCAGCTCTTGAAGCGTGGGCGGTCGAGAACGGTGTGCCTGAGATGCCAGCAATAGTTGCAGTCGAGCATGAGATGCAAGACGGGTCGGTGATGGTGGTCGTTGGTACACATCACGACGCGACGCTGTACCAGCAGTTCAGACCAGATGTCCAGAACAGACACATCTGGACGATGGAAGAGCTGGAGTTGATCATGGACTCTCCAGTCATCAAGGACACGATGAAGATCAAGGCGCTGATGCCTTGCGCAGCAATGGTCAGACTGGACAAGGACGCGAAGGAGTTTCCACTTGGCGGTGCGACGGGGTTTGATGATGTCAAGTCGGACGAGCTGGAGGCTTCGTCGTTGCCAAAGGTATTTGATACCAGCAAGATGCGCAAAAATACGGCTAACAGGGCTTTAGAGGAGATTTAGATGGCTGGAAACAAAAAGAAGGTTCACGACATTGCATTGCTCAACACGCTGCCGATTGAACAAATCACCAATATGTTTGAGGCTGGAATGAGCGAGACGAGGATATGTGTGGCGCTCGGTGTCAGCAAGAAGGCGCTGACCGAATGGATGGACTCACCAGCGCAGGAAGGCTTCTTGTCTCGCGTGCGTGCGCGAGCAGCCGATCATATCGTAGGACAGATGATCGAGATTGCCGACGATACAGACATCGAGGAGGTCAACAAGGCGCGTCTGCGCGTCCAGACGAGGCAGTGGGTAGCAGAGCGCTGGAATCCTGCTTCATACGCCCAGAATAAGATGCCTAGCGTGCAAGTGAACCTGTCTGGCATGAGGCTCGACGCATTACGACGCATTGAGGTGGTTGAGGACATATCCACAGAAAACAGCGCGAAGTTGTCCTAGTTGTCCACAGTTGCGTGGAAACTGGCAAAGTTATGCACAAAGTTGCTTACAAACCTGTGGATAACAGCAAAATAACTTTACATAATGAACATAGTGTAAAGCAGGAAAATACGACGATATGCGTTTATCTAGTATTCATGCGCCCTGCTAGGAGAGTGGTCACTCACTAACCGATTCTGCCTGACTGATTCGGGTTTACCCCCCCTTCGATCTGCGCGACGGGTGGCGCTGAAACTGCACCTAAACACCTACCGACTTAACACCCCCCACACCCCCCTACTCACACCGCCCAACTCCCCTAAAAAAATAAAAAAAATCAAGGCACAATCCTGACATGACGACAGAATCAACTGCACCAGAAAAAAAGAAACTACACCCGCAGGTTGTGGCAAAGATAGACCGCATCCAAGACAAGAGAGAAGACGAACTCAGCAAGAATCCCTTTGTTGCGTTCACCATACGCTACAAGAACAACCCCGTCCTCTTCGTCAAAGAAGTCTTAAAAGCGAACCCCGACACTTGGCAAGAGACCTTCCTCACGCACATCGCAAAGGGCAACCGCAGAATATCTGTCAGGTCTGGGCATGGTGTCGGCAAGTCCACAGCAGCGAGCTGGGCGATCATCTGGTACTTACTGCTCAGGTATCCCGTCAAGGTGGTGGTAACAGCACCGACATCCAGCCAGTTATACGACGCACTCTTTGCGGAACTAAAGCGCTGGGTGAAAGAGTTACCAGAAACTCTCAGGGATATGCTCGAAGTCAAGCAAGACCGTATTGAGGTCAAGGAGGCAGCGACAGAGGCTTTCGTGTCCGCAAGGACATCGAGGGCAGAGCAGCCCGAAGCCCTGCAAGGTGTCCACTCAGAGAATGTGATGCTGGTGGCTGACGAGGCATCTGGTATCCCAGAGGCTGTCTTTGAGGCTGCTGCTGGCTCAATGTCTGGACACAATGCCGTCACCCTTCTACTGGGCAACCCTGTCAGAAGCTCAGGGTTCTTTTACGACACCCAGAACCGTCTCGCAAACGACTGGGTGACGATGAAGGTGAGCTGCAAAGACTCGCCAAGGGTCTCAGATGCCTATGTCGAAGAGATGAAGGCGCGCTACGGGGAAGAGTCCAACGCATACCGAATAAGGGTACTGGGCGAGTTTCCAAGGTCAGATGATGACACCATCATCCCGATGGAGTTACTGGAGTTGGCAAAGCACAGGGATGTCGAGACTTCCCAGCACGCAAAACTGATCTGGGGTCTGGATGTTGCACGCTTTGGTGGCGACAGGTCGGCACTCTCGAAGAGACAGGGCAACGCGCTCATCGAACCCACGAAGATTTGGAAAAACCTTGACTTGATGCAACTGACTGGCGCTGTCGTCGCAGAGTGGGAAGCCCTACCGCCAAGCCAGAGACCTCACGAGATCATGGTGGACTCGATTGGTCTTGGTGCTGGAGTAGTAGACAGGCTCAGAGAACTCGGTCTTCCCGCTAGAGGCATCAATGTCTCAGAGTCTCCTGCGATGGGTACGACTTATCGAAATCTAAGGGCAGAGCTTTGGTACAAGTGCAAGGCATGGTTCGAGGCGCGTGACTGTCGTATCCCTGCGGACGAGGAGCTGGTGGCTGAACTGGCGACTGTGAGGTACTTCTTTAGCAGCTCTGGAAAGATGCAGGTAGAGGGCAAGGACGAGATCAGAAAGCGTGGCTTGAAGTCGCCTGATAAGGCTGACTCGTTTGTGTTGACCTTTGCGTCCGACGCTGCCGTCTCGATGTTTGGTGCGAATACGAGTCAGAAGTGGTCGCAACCGTTGAAAAGAAACCTGTCAAGGGTTGCATAATTCGGGTATCCCATTTCAAGGAGTCATTGACATGATGAAGAAGACAAAGACAGAGAAGAAAATCTCTAAGGTTTACAACGAATTCAAGACTGGCAAGATGCATAGCGGATCGAAGTCTGGACCAGTCGTCAAGAACCCGAAACAAGCCTTGGCGATTGCCTTGTCCTCTGCTGGCGTGAAGCAGAAAAAAGGGAAGATGTAAATGGCAACCTCATACCCAAAAAGTTTGCAAGGCGCGATGGATCAGATGATGAATCAAAACGATACATCAAGCTGCCCAGCTCCAACGCAAGACATCACCCTTAATCTGAAGAACCGCGCCAAGGCGATCACGGCTGCGAAGTACGGTCCTGAGAACCCCAATCTGCCTAACGAGGCATTCTGGAGACGCAAAGCTGATACATGGGATGCGTCGATTGATGACGCTAAGAAGAGTCGCTGCGGTAACTGCGCAGCGTTCAATGTCTCCGACAAGATCAAGCAATGCATTGCCGACGGTATCGGCAACGAAGCAGACCCGTGGGGAACTATTGAGCTGGCTGACTTAGGCTATTGCGAGATATTCGACTTCAAGTGTGCAGCGTCAAGAACCTGTGATGCTTGGGTCGTTGGTGGTCCAAATACTGGCGAAGCCAAGGACGAAGATGAAGACGAAAGCTAAGTCAACCGTCAATTCTGCTGGCGTGTATACGAAGCCGACGATGCGTAAAACGCTGTTTAACAAGATCAAGGCTGGCTCATCTGGCGGTGACGCTGGCGAGTGGTCTGCGAGAAAAGCACAACTTTTAGCAAAAGAGTACAAAGCCAAGGGCGGGGGGTACAAGACATGAAAAACCCCCAGCAGTCTCTAAAAGATTGGACAGCTCAGAAGTGGCGTACCAAGAGTGGCAAGCCCTCGGCTAAGACGGGTGAGAGGTATCTGCCAGAGGCTGCGATCAAGGCTCTGTCACCGCAGGAGTATGCAGCCACAACACGCGCCAAGCGTGAGGGTACGAAGGCGGGTAAGCAGTTTGTCAAGCAGCCGAAATCTGTGGCGAAGAAAGTGGCGGGTTACCGATGAAGACCCCAGCGTGGCAGAGGAAAGAAGGACAAAACGCAAAGGGTGGCTTAAATGCCAAGGGTCGCGCTAGTCTCAAAGCTGCGGGGCAGGACATCAAAGCCCCCGTCAAGTCAGGCGACAACCCCAGAAGGGCGAGCTTTCTTGCACGCATGGCGGGTAACGCAGGACCAGAGTACAAGGACGGTGAAAAGACCCGTCTTCTTTTGAGTCTCAACCAATGGGGTGCTAGTTCAAAGGCAGACGCCAAGGCGAAGGCAAAAGCTATCACAGCGAGAAACAAGGCAAAGTGATCCCGATCTGCATTTCGACGGTCAACGGCAAGGGGTTGCCAGTTCTGCTTGAGTCAATTAAGCAATACGCGCCAGAGGCGTTTGTTTACTTGCGTGGCACAGAGAGAGTCGTCTCTGGCTACAAGAATGCAAGGCTTATTTTTGGCGAACCCCGTAACTTTGGCGAAGACTACAACGAGATCATCGACGACGCTCTGAAGTACGCACAGGCTTGCATCGTCTGCAATGACGATGTGGTGCTGACACCGACAAGCTACCAGCGACTGCTCGAAGATGTCGAAGTGATCCGCGAGCTGGAGGTCAATGTCGGCTGGGTGGGCGCAAGAAGTGACTATGTAAGACCAGCTCAAAACATTCGCTACAACCCCGATGGCGATCACCTAGAGATGTGCAGATTCAAGTCTGAGCAGTTCATTCGTCACGCCAACAACATTGCACCGATCTTTGCGTACATAAGTCGGGACGCATGGCATCACGGCAGATTCCCCCCACTTAATTGGTTCTCAGATGATGTGAGCTGCGCAGACCTCAACAATCAGGGCTACCAGCACTTTGTCTCTAGCGCCTATGTACATCATGTCGGTAGCCAGACAACGGGCGACGACTCCAAGCAATTAGTTGCAGCGTCTGTGCCTTGGGTCAAGGAGCACCGTCCTCAGTATGTCAAGCACTTCTTTGGTTCTTAATCTAGGCTCTGGCAAGGACTTTCGAGACGACTGCATCAACGCAGATATTCAGTTGCGCGTCAAGCACGACTGGTTACTAGACATCTGCAATGTGCCTTGGGGCGACACCATCTCCACAAGGCTCGGTGACTTTGAGGTGCAGCCAGAGATGTTTGATGCAATCTTGGCGAATGATGTGCTCGAACATTTGCCCGATCTGGTCGGTGCGATGACGAGCTGTAAGAAGTTATTGAAAACTGGTGGCGAGATGCGCATTCATGTGCCTTATGACTTGAGTTATGGCGCGTGGCAAGACCCGACGCACCTGAGAGCGTTTAACGAAAAGTCGTGGGCGTATTACTGCGAATGGTATTGGTATCTTGGCTGGGAAGATCGGTTTTACATGACGAGCTTGGAATTTAGGTTAAATCCCATCGCACAAGACCTAAAATTGACGCAAGAAGAACTGTTAAGGACTCCGCGAGCTGTGGACT
>Ga0164294_10005933_pt1 | contig 10455 bp, 16 predicted proteins | sample GEODES005metaG_FD_111479 | JGI IMG/M metagenome (GOLD analysis project Ga0164294, IMG submission 111479) | Oligotrophic lake water microbial communities from Sparkling Lake, Wisconsin, USA - GEODES005 metaG | ecosystem: Environmental > Aquatic > Freshwater > Lake | place: USA: Sparkling Lake...
GCGTATTACTGTTCCTACGGGAACGAGTATCACAACCACAGGTGCTGTGTCTGTTGCTTCAGCTGGATCCAACAGTGTGTATACATTTACAGGCGCAGGTACAATACGGTTTAATTAAATAACATGTATCATTACAGATAAAAAAAGCAATCTCTTATACTAACAGTTTTATCTATTTTATAGCCATATTTCTGTAGCATATCATATGCAAATTGCATGGGATGAAGTTCATTTACTGTTACTTCAAAATGCCCGCAACATACCTTATTTTGTTTGAGCATTTCTTCTAATCCTTGCAACACGTTATACTCATATCCTTCCACATCTATCTTAATATAATCAATAAATTCTATATTATTTTCAGCACAATAGGAATCAATTCTCGTGCATTTCGAAGTATGCTTAAAAATTATCTGATCAGAGAGCTCTTTGAATAATGGTCTGTTTAAAATGCTGCTTATAGCAACAGAGGTACTAGGTATATTGATATCTACACTACCGTTAAAATTACCACAGCAAGCATTATTTGCAATAGCCTCTGGAAATGCATCAGTTATATGTTTAAAAAGAATAGGGTGGGGTTCAAATGCATGTAGTTTATAATTTGTAAATAATCTTCTTACAGCTTTTATAAAACTACCCCCATTAGAACCAATATCAAACATTGTATAACTATCTTTAGTATACATATCTAAAAATTTTTTTAAACATAAGATATGTATATCGTAATCAATGAATTCTAGTTGCTCATAACTCATTGTTTCTAGAAAGCTATCCATTCCCTGGTCCATGTACATATTTATATAAATAATATGTATGGCCGAAAAAGCAGTTAGTAAATTGACACAAGTAGTCAATCATGCTGCCATAGGCAACTGTTTCATGATAGCACAGAAAGGCTCTGGAGCTAACTCTACTAATCGCTCGTCTATATCTTCGCTTCAAATTAATTATAGTAAAATTGCTAATTCATATCCATATGGTAATGGAGATGGAAATGCATATGGTGTTAGAACAGTATCTTCTAATCGTATAACGCCTTCTTTTCAGACAGTAAATGATATATGGTATGATATATATCCGAGAACATGGACGACGACAGATAGCTCAGTCTATGTTATAGATCAAAGTACAAATGCATTTATTAAGGCACCTGCCATATATGTAAAGCAAAATAATGCGTGGACACAGGTTAAAGAGGCGTGGATTAAAAATAATGGTGTGTGGTCAAAATTTCTTAACATTGCAGTTACACAGATCATGACTTCTAGTTGCAACAATGGTTGGGCATACAATGTAAATTTATATAATCTTTACAAGCAGCAAACAGGAGATACATCTGGAGCTCCTGTAACTATTGAATACACTTCATTATGTAACTTAGGTTCACTAAATTCTACTGCAGCTCTGGATTGTTCCACCATACCAGCTGGATCCAAAATCAAAATTACATTTAATGCTTCCTATATCATAGGTAGGGCTGGGGATGGTCAGTCTGGTACAGCTAACAATGGAGGTGCTACATACTGTTCACAAGCTAATTGGGCAGTGGAGTACTCCGGTGGTTCTGCTGGAGGGCCAGCCATTGCTTTGTCCAATGGCAGCAATTACACACTTAACATCCCATGGTATGCCACCATTGGCGGAGGAGGCGGGGGGGGTGCCGCAGGAGGGATGGGCTATTCCTTTTCATACTATATAGGGGGTATTACACAGCTTGCAGTTGCAGGAGGAGGAGGTGCAGGTTGCGGAAGTACACCCGGTGCATATGGGGGCACAGGAGGTATTGCACAGTCGAATAGAACCTCAAATACATATAGAACTGTTTATGCAGGAAACGGTAATTTGTTTTATGGAGGAGGAGGAGTTTATTGGACGAATTGGAAGGATGGAGGACAAGGGGGAGATCTAGGGCAATCAGCGTACTTTTATTATAACAAGAACTATGGATGCGCACCGAAGACTGGAACAAATTTTCCTGGAGGAGCAGCAGCCATAAGTAATGGGGCGTCAACAGCAAACATGATTTTAGACGTGTATCAGGGACAATCTGCATCCATATATGGAACTAATGGTTGTACAGTAACTTACAGAACCATAGGGTGAGTATCATTGCATTAAATACTATATATGGCCGACAAAGCTGTTAGTAAATTGACACAAGTGGTGAATCATGCTGCTATAGGCAATTGCTTCATGGTAGCACAGAAAGGCTCTGGAGCTGGCTCTACTAATCGCGCATCTGTGTCAGCTCTTCAGGTAAATTATTCAAGAGTAGCTAATTCATATCCATTTGGTAATGGTGATGGCAACGCATATGGTGTTCGAACACTTGCAACGAGTGCCCCCGCTTTTCAGACCATTAATGACATGTGGTATGATACTACTGCATCCAGTTGGACTGCATCCAACTCCACTGTGTATGTCATAAATCAAAGCACCAATGCATTCATTAAAGCAGCATCTGTGTACGTGAAACAAGCAGGTGCATGGACACAGGTCAAAGAAGCATGGATCAAGGATAATGGCGTGTGGATAAAATTTTTATACGTTAAGCCTGTTGTACCTATTACTATAACAGGGGGATATAATATCAATTTAAGATCTGTGTATCAAGCGCAAACCGGAGACTATTCATCAACTCCTGTTGATGTTAGTTTTGTTGTAACAGGTAATATAGGTAGCACTTCTATCAGCCTTGCATCTTTAGTTACAGGGATATGGCCTACGGGAAGTAAGATTTACCTTACAAACTACGCTATAATTGCAGGTAAGGGAGGTGATGGGGGAACAACATCCGGAGGTACAAGTTCACCCTGTACCTGCTTTGGCTCATCTGGAGGGTATACCAGCTCTACAGCCGGTACAAATGGAGGAAACGCTATTTCATTAGACTATGCATTAGCAATTAATAATAATGGTACGATTGGCGGCGGGGGAGGCGGAGGAACAACTGTGGCTCTTCCATATGCAGTATCCAATGTGCAGCCTGTACGAGGCGGGGGCGGTGCAGGTATTAATGCAGGTGTAGCTGGTGGAGAGGGTACATGCAAAGGGTCTGGTTCATTTAGAGGGGTTTTTGGTTCAAATGGTACAGAGCTTGCAGGGGGGTTAGGGGGCTCCACATCAGCAAACCGAGATGCAGCTTATGCTACAGCGGGGAACGGAGGAGCTCTTGGACAGCCATCTACTCAAGGGTGGTCAAGTTATAATAACTGCGCGTATCGCAATAAGGTATATACCTCTACACAATCACCGGGATATGCTTTGGTGAGTAACGGTAAAGCATATACTTTAACAGGGAACACTTTAGTAGGACCAATAAGTTAAATTACGTATCAACAAGTTACAAATATTACAAAAAAACAGTTGACTCTTTCCGCGGTTCAGCCATAATATATGGATCATGAATAGCACATTGCTAGAACCAACGGTTCGTAAGAACCCGGCTAACCGAGAGAACGCCGCTAAGTCCTCTCGCGAGGTGACTCCTCGTTTGGTTTGTATTATCACCGGTAAGTCCCGTCTTACTAACGCCAAGTATTTGGCTTCGAAGCCTGAAGGTTTCGTGACTAACTATATTGCTCGCCCTGCGCTGAAGCTCCTTCGCGCTGGTAAAAGCGTGCAGGACGTCCGGACGGAACTCGGTGTGACCGATGTCACTACCGCGATCTCGGATAGCGCTCTTCAGAATGCTATTAAGATCAACGGTAAGTGGTCTAAACAGAGCTAATATTACAGCTTAAGAAGAGCCCAAGATAATAGTAATATAATCAACGAAACCCCATGCCGAGTTTAGCTCTTCTTTTCGGCATGGGGTTTCTATTTTAATTTATGAAACAACAAAAATATAACCCCGAAGAACTAATTGACAGAAAAATACTGTTTATCAATACAGCAGTTAATAAATTTTTAATTCACGAAGGTAAGATTAATGAATTTTCACCTTCTGAAAAGTGTATTAAAATAAATCACGAATGGCACCTGCTCGAAAAAATAGCTATTTTAGAATTATTTACAAATGAAGAACGCCCAGGTTTGCGGTTTGTTTAACTTTTTTGCTCAGTAATAAGTCTGTCACCATTGTTTGCAGTCAGATTGTATCCAGGTCCTGTGGGAGATGTGTTGCTTGCATCTGTGACAATGTACTGATTTGCTCTATTGACTGTTAACGTGAAGTCACCTGAAGTATAGAAGAAGTAAGCTGATCCAGGCTGCATGTTTGTAGCTTCCCACGTGTTAAAGATACTACCAGGAATAAACTGTCTCCATCTTGTGGGATTCGGTGAATCGCATGAACTTAATATAGATGTATATACATAAATTATTTTAGCTAAGTCAGCTGCAGGAAGACTGCTTAATGGTGTTACATCAGCGTTATTATCAATAGGAATATACGTATTAAATCTCTTAATGCTCCAAACTCCGGTGGTTTCGTATATACCTTGCTGAGGGATTGTGAATTGACCTCGGGCAGATATGAGATAAGCAGATCCTGGGACAAAGTTTGTAATGGTGCTGAAGATGGAACCAGGTCTATAGAAATCGGTACCAGTATGATTTGCAGCTGGGGTTGTAATAGAGCAAAGAGCAGAATTAAATGTATTCATAGCTACCGAAGCACTAGCATTGTGGAAGTATAGTGTTGATGTAAGTTTACTAGGACAACCTATAGTAACGTTTCTATAGCTATTAGACATAAGAATATTTATTCTAATTTAATATAATTAATGTAACAATAGAATATTTAATTCGGTCAAATATGTTGTTTTTTTATAAAATTATTATATATAAACATAAATATTAATATGATTATCGACAGCCACCTAATGTACGAAAAGTATATATCCTCACGTAAATCAAAGATTCTCAATGAAGATGCATCTCAAGGTACAGCAGGTAACGCTGCTTTAGATCAGGCTAATACAAAGAGAGTTTCACAGCTATTAGATATGTTAAAAGCAAATAAAGATCTCGCTACTAAATTTGCTCTACGTCCTGAAGAATTTGCTAGTGTATTAGATTGGGCTAAGACAAGAATAGGCGGTCAACCTGCCAAGCCTGCTTCTCCCGTAGGTACAGCAGTTGTTAATGCTGTTCAAGGTGAATCTGTTGTTAAAGAGAAAAAAGAGAAAAGCGAAGATAATTTAGAGATGGCTGTCAAGCATAAATCAGAAGAGACTGAAGAAGAATATCTCGCTCGTAGAGACGCTGCTATTAAAGCTTCAATTGCAGCAAAAGAAGAGTCAGAAGAACAAGCCGCTATATCCTCACATTACAATACAAATCACGAAGCGCTCGATTTAGTTGACCATCTTCTAACACATCCTAAGAAATATTCAAAATCAGATGTTATTAAGATCATAACTCTTGCTTCTGATAAGCTTAATAACAAAGCTTAAGTTGCATTAAGAACTCTCTATTATAGAATAGAGTTATGGCGCAAGAAAAACCTATTGTTAAAAAACTTAAATGTGGTGGATATGGTATTTTTACTACCGACGTAAAAACAAAGCAAATTACGCAAACTGGCTATATTGGCGAGAATTTAAAGCTCGAAGCTTGGCTCCCTGCTGATGCAGTTGTCGAAAAATAATTAAGATAGCCTAGGTTGATTACCGCTTGTTGCAGCTGGTAATTGCTGTGTTGGTATCATATCAGCACTTGTAGTAAGAGTAGATTTATCCGTTTGAGGCAAAGGTGATTTCTTTTTCTTTTTGCGCAAATGTTGCCGCATATATTCCTTAAATGTCATAGAAATATTTAATCTAGCCAAAGGATTGAACTTTTGACTAGAATTAGGATTACTTGGAGAAGTCGCCAAGATCGCGACAGAATGTATATTCGCCTGGGTTAGTTACAAGCGTATCATATACTTCTTCAGTCGCATCAGCCATGGCAGCAAAAGGTGAGGCTACTGCAAACGTACCAAAGCCGGCAACAGTGGCTGCAGCTCCAATAGGCCTTACAAGTAGTAGATCACCAATGCATGTCCAAACGCTCTCAACTGTAACGTCGTTACTGTCTGTACTAGAAGCAGTTCCGGAGTCAGCAAGAGCAACGCCTACGAGCATAACGCTAGCGGCGAGAGTGACGAGTAGTTTATTCATATTACTAATATATATGCTTTTCTTTGTGTTTCAACATAAATATTTTTATGTGTATTTTTTGCATTTCAATTATAGTTACATCCATCTTAGGCTTCTTTGGATTAAAAAGAAGGCGTAAATAAGTATTTCTATGTTAAGAAAAATGTTATTTTCATTATTTTGTCTACTACCATTTGCTTCTCATTCTGCAACTGTTAGTATTACTAATGATGCGGACTATTACATGTATTACGGATCATATAGCGATACTCGCACCCCTTTTAATGTTGGTGTTAATGACATTACCGCCGGAAGCCCATATCAATATCATTTCAACGTTGCGGGTATTGAGATGTCAGATATCTCTAATTTTCAATCCGGTGACACTGCTTTACTTTATCTCAATTTACAGCGCTTTAGAGTACCGGGTACAGTTGTCCCAGGCTATCAAGGCCCTCCTACCTTTTCATTACTTACTTCCAGCGTTACCTTTACTCTAAAAGTGGTAGCGTTAACCGATTCATTTAATAATATTCAGTATGCTTCTAGCCCTCTTAATTGGTATGAGAATAACTTATTAAACCAACCTACAGTAGCTTCTGTAAATTTTACTGAAGCTGGATGGAGAGCGATAGATGTAACCAGCGCATTCAATCAGTGGAAAGCTGGTTCACTTTCAAATAATGGCTTAGGATTAGTTGGTACATATTCGAGTATTACAGGTACTACCGCACAATTTTATTCAACGGAAACGGAGTCAGCTTTTGGTCCTTATGTAAATATAATTCCCGAGCCTGCTATTTTTAGATATCTTATTTCTGCACTCTTTGTTATACTTATCATTAGACAATTAGCTAAGTGAAAGCATTTACTCTTGTAGAGCTTTTGGTTGTTATAGGTATTATAGGCATACTAGCCGGATTAGGATTACCAGCGTATAAACAAGCCTCCGATGCAGGTAAAAAAGCTGCTGATGTTGCAGCATGTAAGACAGCAGTTACCGCTTATCTAACCTATTCAGCTGATAATGAAGGAGTGCTCATGAAAGGATATGATATAAATGGTACGGCCCATGATTCAAGTGGACGTGTTATGGAAGGAGAAGACTCACATGAAGCACACCGCTGGCCCTGGAGACTCGCTCCTTACTTTAACTTCGGCTTTATAGGCGGTACACATGTTAATGAATCAAAGTCTTTTATAATGAGTCAAGGAGGTATCACACAAACATATCTGGTAAGTGTACTTCCTTCTATTGGTCTCAACGCAAACTTTATTGGTGGTAATGATTATAATTCTTTTTCATCCCTTAATAAAAAAGGATTGGTAGCTACAAGATTAGTACAAGTACCTAAGCCAGTTAATACTATAGCATTCGTAACAACAAGAAGCGAAGCAGTAGGTAAAAGATATAGAGGCTTTTACTATGTAGATGCTCCAACTTATCCGGGCAAATGGGCTACAAAGTATGATGATTTAAGTAATCCAAAAGCTACTGGATATGTATCAGCTCGCTATAATGGCAATGCTGTTGTTGCATTTTTAGATGGCCATGTTACCATTATGCCTTATAATCAATTAAATGATATGAAATTATGGTCCCCGTTATCTCCATGAAGTTCTGTAAAAGACGAAAAATTGACTACAAAACATCGTTTGGTGTTGAAACGTCTTCACACTATGTTACAGAAAAGGATATATTGGATTTCCATGGTCCAAAGTTTACAGAGCAGTGGAGGGTTCTCGCTCGCCATAAAGGCCCTAGTAAATTTGGAGAAGAAGTTGGTTATTTTTATGATGACTATCAGCATTTTGCGCGTGCTGCAGATAGTTTTATTAATGTAGTTTAATAAATTATTGTATGCTTTTTCATTTACTAAACGTTATTACTGCCTATAAGCCGAACAAATTTTCTAAACAAATTAAAAAAGCCACAAAAGAAAAACATGATGCTATAGAATCGCATCCATTTATAAGGGCTATGATTGATGGTTCTTTATCAGATTTTAAGTATGCAGTATATTTGGCCAACTTATTACCTATATATAAAGCTGTGGAGATGTTTTTGTTTACTAAAAATAATAACTCTAATATCGTGCAGTCTAAGAAAATATTAGAAGATCTGTCTAACTATTCACAGATATTAAACTTTAAATTTGATATAGAAGATTGCCCTCAAATTTGTTTTAATACAGAATGGTTAAAATATTTTTTATCTAAATCTGATTTCTTTAAAAAAGTAGAGCTTTATATAAGATGGTTAGCCGATATGTATGGGGGGCAAATTATTAAGAAAAATATTACCTTTACAAAGAAATATGAGTTTTATAACCTCAGACAGTGTATTCAGCAAGTAAGGCAACAGATAGAAGACGGTCTTGATGAAACTAATGTAGATCGGTTTATCGAGGAGGTTAATAAAGCATATGAGTTTCATCATAAGCTAGCAGATAAAATACATGAGTGCTCTGAACAATCTATACGAGAAGCTTAAAAATTTATTAGATAAAGCGTTTATCGATAATGTATTATTTCCTATATATAAAATTAGTTGACGGTATGCTTAATTCCTGTATAATAATATGATAATGAAATTTCAACTCGGGCCTATAGCTCAGCGGTTAGAGCAGAGGACTCATAATCCTTTGGTCCTAGGTTCAAATCCTAGTGGGCCCATTCTACTAGTAGCTCTACTTATCTTGTCAGGATGCTCTACATGTCAATTCAAATCGTCAGAAGATTATTATAAAGACAGACAAAAACTAAGAGAAGATTCAATCGATTGGGGTCCTAATTCTAACAATAATATGATGAATTCTCCGGATGGCTCTGTATATTATAATCGTACAATACATGTTTTTGGAGCGACATATTAATGAAAAAGATAGGTAATTTTACTCAGACATATCAAGCTAATTATATGTTCTCTTCTGGGGTGGATGGTAAGGATAGAGAATTTTTAATTGATTATATGCTTAAGGATAAGTGTCAGGTAGAGCTCCGAAGCTTTCTGGATATACATACCTATACATTTCATAATTACGATGAAGCAAAGGCTAAGAATATAGCTCATAAAATTAAAGCGGTTATACCCAACACCCGTTGTATACTTTACAATAACATGACTTTAGGTCAATCAATATTAAGTCATCTTCAATTTTTGAAATCACAAAGCATTACAGACGTTCTCTGGATACAAGATGATGAATATTTTGTTGGTGAATGTAGGAAAGATCTTTTAGATTTTTTTGCCTTTTATAAAATTGAAAAGAACATTAAAAATGTTAGTCTCTGTTATAAAAAAGATGACCTTACAAAAAGCCCCATAACTGATTATATTACTGTAAATAAAAACCTTAATCTTTTTAAGACATCTGTATTAGACTTTATTGATAGCGGTAAGTATGCTATGGATTTCTCCGCGTTCATTTGTGATATAGATATTTTACTTAACATTTTTGAAGAAATTGATCTTAGCTCTTTAGATGCCTATAAGCTTGAAGGTGATTTTAGTGGTAAAGCCCAAAGCAATAATGTCCCTCGTTACGTATTAAACAAGCCATTATTTAAAACATATAATGTTGTCGGTATGCCTCCATCACTAGGCCAAGCAGATCAAAACCTATTAGAGCTTAAGAAGAAATTTGATACTTGAATTTATCAGAATATAATATAATATATTAATATGGGAATGTTTGATACAATTATTGTAGAAGGGTTAAAGCTTAAAGCTCCAAAAGAAGTTACTAGCTTTTTAAAAGCTAATAATGCAGAGCTTCCTACTGAATTTCAAACTAAAGATTTAGATAACGTTTTAGGTACGTATAAATTAAATGCAAAAGGTGATGTCTATAAAGAAGAAAGAAAACCTACAGGAAAAAAGATTCCATATGAATCACTTTTTTTAAATTGGAAAGACAATAGATCGTATTTAGAGAGAGTTTATTGGAAGTTTAAGCATAAAGAATATAAAAAAGAAGATGTTAAGTTAATTGATGAAACAAAACCAATTTTTGTAAAAACGAAATTTACAAATACTTTTACAATGTTAGCTGTTGAAGATATCGGTGGCAGGAGTTTAGTCTTAGATTATGAAGTTAAGGTGATAGATGGTAAGGTTAAATCTACTAAACTCGTAGAATGGTCCTTAGAGTCAGAAAAAGATGCTCAAAAGCGTAAGCAGGATAACGACGAATTTTTACTACAGATGGATAAAACAATCAATAAGCGTAGAGAATTAAGATCTAAATGGTATTACCCAATTATAAAAGAAACATATAATCCTTTTATTTTCTTCTCTCGTTTAGCAGTTCAATCTATTTGTAATACTTTAGTTCGCTGGAGTTATCGCTGGTTAAGCGTATAA
>Ga0164294_10005934_pt1 | contig 10454 bp, 5 predicted proteins | sample GEODES005metaG_FD_111479 | JGI IMG/M metagenome (GOLD analysis project Ga0164294, IMG submission 111479) | Oligotrophic lake water microbial communities from Sparkling Lake, Wisconsin, USA - GEODES005 metaG | ecosystem: Environmental > Aquatic > Freshwater > Lake | place: USA: Sparkling Lake...
ACATGTTGTGAAGCCCTTGCAATCATGACTGTCGTCCTCGTCCTCCATTTAGCTTTGCTACCGTCGAGACGCGACCTCGTGTTTGACCACGCGCAGCGTGGACGGTACCAGCAAGCGGTCTCGCTGATCACGTCCGCTCGCGACACCGGCGCTCCAATCGCCGCTGCAGAGTATACCGTCGCAATTAACGCATGCGGAAAGGCTGGCGACGTGCGCAGGGCGCTTGAGTTGCTATCGTTGCTCGAGGATGACATTGAGCGCTCAGGTGAGCCACCGAGCAGCGGACATGCAAAGGCGTTCACCTCGGCCATGTCTGCATGCGGCCGCGAAGCTCGCTGGCAGACGGCGTTGACGCTGCTGGATAGGATGCGGGGGCTTGGTCTGAGCCCAGACACTCGCGCGTGGAACGCGGCGCTCTCCGCGTGTGCGCGTGCGGGTAAGGTCCAGCCCATGCTCGACGGACTCAAGGCGATGGGCAAAGAGGGCGTCGCGCACGACAAGGCATCCTTCACGATTGCGATCGACGGGTGTGCTCGTGCGGGCCTCACCTCAGAGGCCCTTTGTCTCTTTGGCCGGATGGGCCGTGATGGCGCTCCGGAGGCCGACGCGGTCTGCTACAATGCGGCCATAGCTGCGTGTGCGCGGGGGGGTCTGTGGGAAGAGGCGATCAAGCTGCTCAGCCAGATGACCAAGGTCGGCCTGCGCCCAACCGTCGAAGGCGTGAGCAGCGCCATGACGGCCTGCAGCAACGCGCGCCAATGGCAGATGGCGCTGCGCCTCTTCGAACGGCTCGACCGGATGGGGCTCGAGCCGGACGCGACAGCCTTCAGCACAGCCATCACGGCCATCTCGCGCTCGGAACCCATCTGCTACGGGCAAGCCCTTGGACTCTTCCGGCGGATGCGTCGGCGCGGCGTGGAGCGAGATGCGGTCGCCTACAATGCGATGTTCCATGCGTGCGCGCAAGCGAGGCGCACGGGGCATGCGATCCGACTGCGCACGCTGATGCGCCTCGAGCGAGTGAGGCCGACCTCGATCTCGTACTCTGTGATGCTCCAATTGCTCTGGCATCGATCGGACGAGGCAGCTTCGATCCTCGACGAAGCCATGTCGCTCCCCGGCAGCTTTCAGCAATGCTTGCAAGTCGTGCGGGCACCTTCCCAAACCGTACCGACGCGGAGCACAGGAAGCAGTCAGTCAGGCGCACTGTGGACGCTCGATTTGCACAAGTTCTCGCCAGGGGCAGCGGTGGCGCTCGTGTTGTGGGTTGTCTCGAAGATCATCAAGCTCGAGGTAAGCGGCCAACCGTTACCCGTGAACTTTGCGATCATCACGGGATGGGGGAAGCACAATGACAATGGGCCAGACATTGGGCGCGAACGTGGTGCGGTGCGGCGCGCGGTCCTCGAGGCGGTCCGTATATGTAGCTTACCCATGGTCCGCAGTGGGGATGCGCCGTCCGCCGTTGAAGAAAGGCTCCCTTCCACAAAGGCGAACCCGGGCCTTGTGGAGCTCGACATGGGCCGATTCAGCCAATGGACGGATGCAGCCATCCGCTCGGGCCTGATCCGCGGCTACTTCGCACACGGCGACAGGCTGCTGGTTGACGTCTCCCGCTTCGCACAGTCGATTCTCACCATCACGAACAGTTCAGCGCAGCAGACTTGAGACACGAGACACGTCACGCACCGCGAGTCATAAAGCCATCTGTGTCCGCTAAGTTGCATCTATACCGTGGTAACGCGGCTAACGCGTGTGTTTTTGTTCTTTTGGGGGTCTTAAAAAGAACATGATTATCTAAGCTTTGAAGCTTCAGAACGAGTCAACCGGGGCGCGCCAGCTAGAGAGAGCTCGAACAGTTTTGGCACCCCGCCGGCACTACCGCGTACCGGTACCGTACGACCATCTACGCTACAATTGTATAAGGTCCTGGGAAGGTATACACTGGTTCTACATTTTGACCCGGTAACTCGGTACCGGTAGCACCCGGCTCCCCACGGTGTCTTTTTACCGGTAGCACCTCGTGTTAACGTTCACACGGTGATGCCGCAACTCTCCTGGAAGGGGACATGCTGGCGGCGCGCGCGCGCGCCTGTCTGGTCGCGACGTCTCTCGTCTACACTGCTTACGACTCATCCGCTTCACATTTGCGGTCATCATCACCTGTTGCATCCGCTCTCCTGCGCTCATCTCAACCACTGCCATCTGGCATCAAGATTCGAGGGTCAGCCGACCTTACAAGAGTCCTTCTCCGTCACAAACGCGGCTGTGACTGGGAGCTTGCGACAGCGACATTGTGGAACGTGGCGGCGGAGCACGCGGCAGCCCTTCGCGAGTTACACGTGAACATCGTGCTCTCGACACTCGCTGCGGCCCAGCCAGCGCAGTACGAGCGTGCGTGCACGTTGCTCAGCCAGATGCGAGAAATGGGTCTTCGACCAGATCCGTATTCGTACTCTTCAACTATAGCCGCGTGCTCACGAGCGGGCCAGCCTGAACGTGCGCTCGCTGTCTTTCGACAGTGCTGCGCCGAGGCGGACTCAAGCGCGCGACCCAACGCTGTTGTCTTCAACGCAATGCTTCTCGCTTGCCAGCGTGCTGGGCCTGCTTGGCAGCCGCAGCTGATCGCCATCTTTGCCGGTATGATGACGCACGGCATACATCCCAATGCGTGGGCTCACTCGGCTGTGCTAAACGCGTACGCCCAGAAGTCTGAGTGGACCAAGGCGCTCGAGTTGCTCGACGTCATGGAGCGGCAACCGAACCGCCTGAGCCCGCGGCCCGATGGACACTGTTACGCCGCAGCCATGCGAGCCTGCCTGCACGCACACGAGCACACACGCGTGCTCGACTTGCATGAGCGCATGATCACCGCGGGATTGCGAGGCACCGCGTACACGCTGGTGCCAGCCCTGGATGCATGCGCTGCGCTCGCCCGTGCTGGCGACCATTCGCAGTGGCAGCACTGTCAGCAGCTTTTCGAGGGATATGCGGCGCAGGCAGACGGTGCAGATCTCAATGCGCACTGCTTTGCGGCTGCCGCACGCGTGTATGCCGAATGTGGGCGGCCGGATGAAGCCCTTGGGCTGCTCAAGCAGATGCGCAGTGCCTCGCCGCCCATGGCTCCCAATGCCCACGTGCTCACTGCGGTGATAGCATCTCTGGGCCCTTCCCGTCAATGGCGCGTGGCGATGCAGCTGCTACATGGGATGGCACGAGCTGGAGTGCCCGTTGATGCACACTGCGTTGAGGCCGCCCTCAAGGTCACCGGCCGAGCGGGCAATTGGCAACAGGCATGTCGGCTGTTCCGTTCAATGGCATCGGAGTTTGGAGTGACGCCGACGCCCATCCACCTCACCACAGTGCTCCAGAGTCTCGCGGCCGCCGAGAAATGGCACGTGGCGGCCGCCTTGCTTGAGGAAGTGTTTGCTTCCCCGCCTGCTCAGCATCACGCCCGCTCCAACGCCACTGGATACGCCCAGAGCCCCAACAGCACGTCGCCCGCACTCTTCCTCGATGCCTTTGACGCCCGGCTCTGCGCTACCGCACTTACCGTATGCGCCAAAGTCGGTGCGTGGGAGCGCGCACTCATGCTGCTCGAGGCAGCCGGCGAGGGGGTGACACCGGCGATGCGCCGCGCGACAGTGGTTACCTTGATCCGTGCAGGCGAATGGTCTCGTGCTGAGGTTATCCTCGACCAGTTGCAGGTTGGCTTACCACTAGACAGCGAGGCGCATGCGGAGGCGCACGCGAAGCTGCACCTGCTTGCCACCGCCATTGCAAATCACAAACGCCAACGCCATTCGCGATAGCGAAACTGTAGGGAGGGAAAACGAAGCATTGATTCATGCAATAGAGGAAAAGTGTCCCTACGTATAATAGTGCCTTACGGTTGTGCTGCTCCGCGGCCCGTTTATTTCACCCGCACGCCGCACTCAGTCCCGCACCCCGCCCCGGGGTTCCGCCACGATCTCACGTCGCCCACGCACGATTTGATTCGCGGCGGGGCGGGGCGGCCCGGGCGGCGTCATTCGAGCGGGAGATTCGTCGCGCGGGTGAGACCGCCGCGCGGAACGCCGTCCCGCGCGGTCCCGCTCCCGGTATACACATCGCAAAACGCAACGACCCGCCCCCGCCCTGCTCCCGGGTGCGGGTCCCTCCGCTCCCGTCCGCCGTCCCGCGTCGCCCGGCGCTCCCGCGCGCCCCGGCCGGCGCCCGGCGCCCGCCTGGGCCGCAACGTGTTGCACGTTCCACGTATACCGCGCGCCGCGCCGGCTATAACGAACACCGCCGCTGCCAAAAAATGGATAAAACGACGACGCGGTCACGTTGTGGGGAAACCCTACATCAACCGCCTATGCACACGCATAGCATCTGGACCATGAGACCCGACCCGTGTGTGCTACTACTGTAGTCCTAATACTTACTCCTAATACTTTCTCCTGGGCTCCAAGGCTCCACTTAACGCGCCCTCCGATGGAGCCTGGGCTGCGCGTCGCTGTCGGGGTGAGTGGCCGCCGCTTCTTCGGCGAGATTGAACTGATAGGTCGATGAGTGAACGTCAAACCCTTGGGGATCCTTCGTATCCTTGTCGCAGTTGATGACCAGACTAGCTGTGAGAGGCCAGTTGCTGAAGCCCTTCGCCAGCAAGCCGAAGCAAACGTTGTAGGTGCCATCTTGATTGTCCTCAACATTCGCAAAATTGTTTTGCTGGTTGAGCATATTCGGGTCTTGCATGCCCTGCCTCGAATAAACCATTCTGGCGCCGACAGTTGCGCCGCCCTTCTCGAGATAGTTGCAGAAGCGATCGCGTAAGCGCACGATGCAGGTGTACGTCTCGTCAGCCGTCAGCTTATGAAGCTTCGGGCCTTCCACGACCGTCAGGTTCCTATCGTGGACTGCCGGTGATACCTGGAAAGGAACCGGCGAGCCCTTGATTGGCTCCCCGTAAAGCAGCACGTTAAAATAGAAGTGCCCACTCTTCCTCGTCTCGTGGCGGCTCTCGTAGATGATGAGACCGCTGCGGATGATGGGCTTCAATACTAGAACCGGGCCATGAGGGCCAGGCGTCCGCTCAGACGAGATCTGCACGGTCAAAGAGTCCGTCACGAGCTGTGCCTGATTGCCAAAGCTGTCGAATAATAGTGGCCGAATGACTACAGAGTCACCCGCGATAACTACGCTCGGCACGGTAGCTGATAGTTCAACTGATCTTTTCAGCCCGCTGACTGCTCGGGCGTCCTTCTTCCCACGCTTGTCGGCGATGGCTCCGTCTGCGGGCGGCGGTGTTACAGCGTTCAGCCCACTAGACGGTCGGCCGTCCATCCTCACGCTCTTATCGGCGCCTTCAACGCTGAACCCTTCAACCTCGGAGGCCTCTGCATTTGCCTTTCCAGGCTGAACATGCAGCATGAATGGCGAGCCAGGCAGGACTATCCGTCCGCCTTTACGATCCTTCTTTTCCTCGACATCGCACCAGACGTACAGCTCGCAGTTGCCTGCTTTCGTGGCGGAGTATGTGATAGATAACTCGCCGGTATCTTCGGAGCTCCATTTTCCCTCTGAGCGATGCGCCGTCGCCGTTGATAGCTTCGCTCCAGAGCGCTCCGGAAGGATCGTTATGCCGAACACATACTCGTGCTTGGATCCAGGACTGCACCCGTTCGAGTATTGGTCCAGGAAGCTCAGGTGGATTTCAACAGGTACCCCGGCTGGTATGTGCTTTCCGATCCCCGAGCCTGTGAGGACAGTCTTGCTGAGGTCAGGTATACTTGATGAAAGGCGCATCTTGATCGGCGAGCCTTGGATGCTTTGGTTCTCCACGAGAACGTGCACGTAGAAGAAGCCGGACATCTTGGACCGCCATTCGAATGTGTAGGATCCGTCGAGGTTGTCTCTACTCTTGCATTGAACGCTGGAATTGGAGCAGGTACAATCCACTTTCGCGCCTCCTGCGATGCACAGATTACCCATCTTGTCCGAGGCGTTGATGGAAAGCCGGCAACCATCGTCAAGACCCTCGCCGACTCGCCCGGAGAGCATCGCTAAGGCTGGTGATATGCATGTCGACTGTGCATGCGCAGACCCGGGTAGCACTATGAGGGTGAATGGCGAGCCAGGTAGGGGCAATGCCTGTGAGCGCAACCCAATATGCAGCAGGTACTTACCCACACGGCCTACCGAGTAGTGTGCACGATGCACATCGTGAAGCTGGCCGTGGGCATGCATCGTCCCCGGATCGACGCCACCAAACGCAAAGCAGATTCCTTCCGGGTCGCTCGCCAACTCATCCTCGAAGGGATTCTTCGAACGTGTGTAGCGCGCTTCCATCTTCTTGTCATTCTTTTGGGCTGCAGCAGACTTATCAGTCCGTTGCCGTCGCGCCCACTGCTGCAAGTGTTGCTGCCGTTTCACGGTGTCGAGCCGCTCTCTCCGCCTGACAAGCTCTTCGCCATTCTTGACGATCGTTACCCATCCATTCGGATGACGGTGAGTAGGAGCGCGCTGTGACGTTAGAGGCAAGCTCCTGCTTGGGCTGAGCAGCCCTGCCATCTCCTCGCTGGACAGCGAGCCCGTGTTGGGCTCAGGATGCCTGAGAGGAGACCTTGTGGGCTCCTCTTCGAAAGCCTGATGCTTAGAACCGGGGGTCGCAGAAGAACTACACTCAGCTGCTGGTTGCTGCACGGGGAGCCCTTGGAGGCCGACTGGAGGCGGAAGCGCTGGCTGCGATGGTGGAAGCCCACACACACTTGAGCTCGTCTCACAGTCATCCGCGTACTGAAGAAACGGATGATGCCAAGAGTCGAGGAGCTTGAGCCTGGCTGCTGCGTCGTCGATGGGCGCGACATGTGCACGTACATCTCCTGCTGCGGTGCGATACTCGTCGAGGACCATCATGAGGAGCCCTGGTGGCAGCTGCCCGAGCACCTGACTGTCCAGGCTGCAAGACTCTCGAAGAATGAGAGGCTTGAGGCCGACCTCGATGCGCGACTTGACGTAGGTCCAGTCTGGTGTCATCTCTGCGTCGGCAGGAGCCAAACCACTTGCATCTTTCACAGAAGTGCTTCTGCTGGTCTCATGGCCAGCAGAAGACGGCTGCCGCTTTTGTCTTCGTGGGCTCTGCATGCCAAGGGGAACCACGTACACGTCGAGGTCCTCAGCTGCCACACGATAGGTTCGAGAGCGCGTAGGCAACCGCGCGTCATCATCAGGCGGTGCGAAGCAGAGAGTGTGAGCGCCACCTCGAGCTAGCTCTGGCGCGGTTCGATTCATTGGCTGTGCTCACCATGCGCCGTCTGGCCAAGCGCATCTCGGAAGCGGACCTCAAAACTATTTGAAGCTCGCGAGATAGCAAGCGTCAAGGATACGCCTCGTAGCTCGCACTTGCTCGCCTCTGGCTTAGGAGTGATGGCGTTGACCGTAAATGGACTGCCTGGAACAGGCTCGCCGAATAGTGAGATGGAGATACGATAGCTTCCTGACACGCTTGGCTTGTACGAAACATGGTATGTGCCATTTTCGTTATCTACGACCTTGGCACGGACTTGAGATTGGCCTCGGATGGCAACGAAAAACGTATCCCCACCTCGGTTCTGCATAGAGCCCATCTCTGTGAACGCGGTTATTGTCAATGACGCAGTCTGCCGCACCATGGCCACGCTGAGACCGGCGCCCTCGACTTTGCAAAGAGTTGCGCTAGTCTCGGAGGGAATTCTCAAAGTCATCTATATGGGATGGCCCAGAGACCGGCTGGGCGGCCTGTCGCTGTGACGGACATCGCGACTCCCGCGATTCGGCGTTTTTCGCTCGACGTTTCATCGCTCGAGGCGGTACAAATTTGAGTTTGAAAGCAAGAAGGTTTCCGCGGCGCGGGGCTAACCATACCTCGAGACCTCGAGACTACTGTACGAGGGAAGTAACGTAATGTACACCTACGGAAGGAGGCCTCGCAACAGGCCATAGGTCGGCGTTGATGGCGTCGGTGGGTTCTCGACGCAATACGCAAGTCGTTGTAGACGCCTCATCTCTGCACTGGTCAAGAGATAGCCGCTTCCGACCTTTGCAATCAGTGGGCGCATCAACGCCTCGGCCCGATACGCCAGTACCCTCTCCGCAGCCTTTTTGGACGGCGGCGGGCTGCAGCTTCGCGCCGAGACTGAGCGCTCATTTTGTTCCGATGCGACCAACCGCGACTTGCTCCAAGCACCTTGTCGGGCGGAGCGCGGGGGACTTAGAGCTGAGTCGGATGGCTCATCGATGCGTGAGGATTCGCGTCCCGGTGTCCCACTCCTTGCGTTCAGAGGGTTGCCGATCGCGATGGGAGACGGCAGAGGAATCGGCAAAGCCGGCACATTGAAGGGCGGGACGGCTGAAGTTTTATGTTTGTTGCCGTGTGGCAGAGGGCTCACAGCACGTTCGTCAGTGGGGGCACTGTCTCCACCGATCGTGTAGATCGGTACGATGATGCGCTGCCTATTGCCTTGGTAGTTGTGGAGCTGCGCCACGTGGCAAGGATGGAAGGAGAGCCTGGTAGCTCGGATCGTCGGGTTAATGGACGGCGTCGATGGTACCTCGATGACGAGCTGGCAGAAAGTGAGGAGCATATGGTCCGCCAGCCCAATCACGTGCTTGCCGTCAAAGGTGACCTGGGCGATCAGATCGGCTTCTCCCTCCCCTTGACCTACGACCACTCGCGCCTCGTGCAAGTACTGACTGGTGTTTATGTGAGAGGGGAAAGGGAAACCGATCGGCTGCGACTTCAGATGCACGTAGAAGTGGATCGATCGAGGAAGCTGCAAGCGCTCAGGTAGGCATATGGGGCGAGGAGCCATGCCCGCGATGCGCGCATTGGTGAAGAGGAACATGGGACCAGACCCACTGGCAGAAATCTGATCAGGAGTCGTGAGCTGCGTCGGTTTGGGTACGTCTGCAACCAACTGATCCCGCTCCTCGAGACCGAGCTCCTCCTTCATCAGGTCTTCCACGACCATCTTTCGCTCATCAACGACCTTCTTTGCGGCGACCACTTTTAAGTGAGAGGCTTCGCACGCCTCGGTGAGGCGTTTCCATTCTTTGATCAGAAGTAACTGCTGGCGAAAGATGCGGAAGATCCAGATGAGCATGGCGCCGATCACCTCATTGACGTATCGTGCTTCTTCGTACATGAGCGGCGTGAGGTACACGCCGTCCTCTCCCGATGCCTCGTACAAAGACTTAACAAGCTCGCGACGCTCACGCACGCCGTCATCGCGGTCTCCGGAATGGGCACGGCCAGGCAAGATATTGATCATCTGACCGGGCTTGATGGATGACAGATTTAGGCATTTGCGCACGTTCTCGACGAGCTCGGCTTTTCCTTGAAGACACATCCCGTTAAAGTTGATCAGGCGCAGCTTGAAATCACTTCGCTGCAGCATCTTCTGCGTCGCTTCCCAGCTCAACAGGTGACCGTCCGCGCCACGCTTCAAGTCCGAGTCCCGCACAGCCGGTCGTCGAGGAGACGTCGCTCTCGCACTCAAAGATGTTGAGTCTCTGCTGCGAGCGCTCAGAGGTGTTGGCGCCTCGACACCTTCAGGGTACCGTCGCGGGCTGCTGAGCCGTCTCGGACTCTGCGGCTTGGTGGGCGTTTCACGAGGCTCGTATAGGCGTCCGCGAGCACTGTCTGGCTGCTTTGGGCTTGCAAGACGGTCGAGGGCCGTTTCCCGCTGTTCTATGGTGGCGGCTGCACGCCGCGCTCGAAGTATCCTTGCGCCGTCGGGTGTATCAGGGCCAGACTCGTGCGATGCTGCATTCTCATCTCCAACCTCATCGCTGGAGATGAGGGTGGCAACGCAGCGTGCAACGAGCTCGACAATCGGGTTGGGCGCATCTTTGAGAGAGCGAAGCTCATCGAGATTGGAAACCTTGAGACCTTTGATGGCCTTTGCGGCCTCGAGCTTCATCGTACTGCCACTGAATCGCTCCTCTTTGGCCCGGACAGCACGATTGCAGTCTTCCTGCCGACGGCGAAGCACTGCCTCCGCATTGGCTAGCCGCGTGTCCGCATGGCGTTGCTGCTGTCGCACCTCGGTTTGAGTTCGGTTCGCGACCCCACGCTCGACTGGCGCAGCCGCCACCATCGCGCCACCAGAGCCGCTGCGCGATGGGTTTGACACGCGCAGCGTGCACGCAGGACACGCCGAGCGGCGGGGTCATCAGGAGGCGTCCAAATCGGCGCGTGTCGCAGACATACCGGTGCTACGGCACTGTTACTGCCCGCTCAGAATTCACGCACCGATCCGTGTGCATGTGTGCGCCCGTGCAAGGCGCCCGTGAGTGTCCCGGCTCCGCCACCTGTAACGGAGGGCGATACACGACGCGAGGAAGGGGACACGCCCCGAGGAGCTTCCTTATTGCAACTAGGCTTTCGTGCCCGCTGCTCCCGTGTATTTGCGAACCTGTCAGCTCTGTTTTCT
>Ga0164294_10005935_pt1 | contig 10453 bp, 9 predicted proteins | sample GEODES005metaG_FD_111479 | JGI IMG/M metagenome (GOLD analysis project Ga0164294, IMG submission 111479) | Oligotrophic lake water microbial communities from Sparkling Lake, Wisconsin, USA - GEODES005 metaG | ecosystem: Environmental > Aquatic > Freshwater > Lake | place: USA: Sparkling Lake...
AAAATGTGGCCGCTGTATGGAAAATCAGAACCGATAACTGGACCCATCTGGTCAACGTTGTTCGATACCACGGTGGAGTTCGCTCACGACAATAATGCGATTCATAAGCTAACCAAAGCCCAGCAACCACGGATTGAACCCGAGTTGGTGTTTAAGCTCGCGCGCACACCTGATCCGGATGTCGATTTAGAGGGTTTAGGGGAATGCTTGGAGTGGATGGCGCATGGCTTTGAAATCGTGGTTTCTCCATTTCGACAATGGCAATTCGAGCCCGCCGATGCCATCGCTGCTTTTGGATTGCACAGAGCGTTGATCATTGGTGAACCCAAAATGCTTTCACGCGAAAGCAAACGTCGACTGCACACGGTACTTTCTGGTGCATCGATCTCCTTATCACGCTCAACTCTCGAAGGTGGCGCACTCTGCGCCGCAGGTTTTGCCAAAGATGTACTGGATAGTCCATTGCATGCGCTGTTAGCCTTGCACCAAGAACTACAACAGCAAAATCAATTCTCACCACTACAAGCGGGTGAGTTGATCACAACGGGGAGTTGGACCGACGCCTTGCCGATCAAGCGCGGTGAAGTGTGGTCTAGCGCCTTTTCACAATTGAATTTGCCCGGCTTGAATCTCTCGCTGGTGTAAAGGATTCGATTTCACACCGGGCTGCGTGCTTAGCTCAGATGTATTAATGCTGACTTAGCGCGGGAATTTCGGCGCACGCTTTTCTTTGAAAGCGATTACACCTTCAGGGAAAGTATCGCGATCAATCAGTTCGTGTTGTCGAGCGCGTTCGTAATCAAGTTGCTGTTGCAACGTATTCGATAAAGTTTGCTCAAACAAAGCTCGCGTTTCTAATGCCGCATGTGCTGGCAAACTAGCTAGTCGCGTTGTGATGCTTTTCGCTTCCGCTTCCAGTTTATCTTCATCCACGCAGGCCCAAATCATGCCCCATGCAGCGGCCTGTTCGGCACTGATGCGATTGCCTAGCAAGGTCATCGCTGCGCTACGACCCACACCAATCAAACGGGGCAAGAACCAGCTACTGCCCATATCGGGAACAATCCCGAGTGCGGTCATAAACGGTAAATACACATAGACTGAACGCGCAGCAATCACTATGTCTGCCGCCAACGCAATACCCACACTGCCGCCGACCACCGGGCCATTCAGTATGGCCAACGTAGGAAACGGTAACTCGCGCAATTCGGTAATTAGCTGATTGTGCCGAGTGCGCATCTGCAGATCGGTCCATTCACCCCGCGTTAACTCACCGACATGGGTTTGCTCGGCATTCATGATCTCCAAATCGGCTCCGGCAGAAAACGCTTTGCCTGCACCTGTGATTTGTAATACGCGAACGCTTTTATCGGCACGCAAACGCGCTAAGGATTCAAACAAACCATCCATAATCGCTAGCGACAAAGCATTTAATCGCGCAGGCTCATTCAGTGTGAGTCTCGCTACACCATCAGTGATGGTCAGAAGTACGGCATCATGTGAACTCATGGTTCAACCTCATTCGTTATTTTTAAATACAGGCACACGTTTTTGTAAATTAGCTGTGACGGCTTCAACCTGATGTTCAGCACCCAACAAGTGTCCTTGTTCTTCTGATTCAGCTAGTAATAAATCTTGATCCGATGCGATCGCCCACTGCCCCATCAAACGCTTGGCAGCTCGTAGTGCTGTTGGGCTTTTCTGTACAAAATCTTTTGCCATGCTCATCGCTGCTACTACCGGATCATCTACCACTCGCGTAGCTAGCCCTATGGCTACTGCTTCAGATGCATCAACGATTCGGCCGGTATAAATTAATTCGCGCGCCACATCGTCACGTACCAAGCCACGTAACAACACCATACCACCCATATCGGGTACCAGCCCCCATTTGATTTTCATGACCGACATGCGCGCATCTGGCGCAATCAAACGTATATCTGCACCCAACGCAATCTGAATGCCGCCTCCGAATGCGACGCCATTAATAGCGGCAATCACGGGTACAGGAATGTCACGCCAAACCATAGCAACACGCTGAAAGCGATTCGAATCGCCATGCGATCGCTCCATCAAACGAGAGGATACCGATCGTTCTTTATCAGCCAACATGTGCTGCAAATTTTCAAGATCAATGCCGGCACAAAAAGCGCGACCCTCACCACGAACTATGACTGCACGAATGTTCGTATCCACCACCAGCGATTCACCGACGCGAATGATTTCATCAATCAAGTCATTCGATAGCGCATTCATTTTGTCGGGCCGATTCAATACGCATTCAACCACGCCGTCGGGATGATGTATTAGTTTTACCAGTGCTGTCATGGCGTCTTCATTTTCAATTAAATTGCATCGGCTGAGCGACACGCCGCAATGACTGCTTGATCAATACCCCAGTCACGCAAAATCTCGTCGGTGTGCTGACCTGCGCTGGCGACGGACCCCGGTGTTGGTGCGGGGGTACGCGAAAACCGTGGTGCGGGCGCGGGCTGAATAACATCATCAATACTAATAAAAGTTTGCCGCGCCTGATTATGCGGATGCGTTACGGCTTCATCCCAATCGAGCACGGGCGCAAAGCAGGCATCAGTACCTTCAAGCAAAGCACACCACTCATCGCGTGATCGCGTGATAAAAATAGCGGCGATCTTTACTTTCAGTTCAGGCCACTGCGCTTGATCATCTTGGGCATCAAATGCTGAATCAGTGGCGCCGATTTTTTCGCGTAACAACGTATAAAACTTGGGCTCAATCGCGCCTACGCTAACGTATTTACCATCGGAGCAGCGATAATTATCATAGTAATGGGCAGCACCATCCAGAAAATTCGCATGCCGCTCTGTTTTCCACGAACCGCCGTCTTTAAAGCCACGAAACATCGCGGTCAGTAAAGCCGTGCCATCGGTCATAGCGGCATCAATCACTTGCCCTTTTCCCGATTTTTGCGCTTCGAGTAAAGCACACACTATTCCAAACGCCAGCATCATGCCGCCACCACCAAAATCACCGACTAAATTCAATGGAATCGGTGGTGGTGTTTCGGGATCATTTCCCATGGCATGTAATGCACCGGACAAAGCGACATAATTTAAATCATGACCGGCTGCCTGTGCAAGCGGTCCATACTGCCCCCAGCCTGTCATGCGTCCATAGATTAACCGTGGGTTGTGCTTCAAGCAGACCTCGGGCGACAAACCTAAACGTTCCATCACGCCCGGACGAAATCCTTCAATCAAACCATCTGCTTTCGCAATCAAGGAAAGCATAAGTTCAAGTGCGCCCGCTTGTTTCAAATTAATCGCCAGTGAACGACGACCGCGGGCCATGACATCAAAACGCGTATCTAATAAATCGAGCGACGGTTTACCATTTTTTGTATGAATACGAATAACTTCCGCACCCATATCCGCCAACATCATGGCGCAAAAAGGACCCGGACCTAATCCGACAAATTCAATCAATCGCAAACCGGCGAGCGGGCCACGAGGGTTGTCGCCCTCCTTCACATCACCGCGATCAGTTACACCATCATTCACACTCATACACGCTCATATAACGTAACAACACACGCACCACCCAGCCCCAGGTTGTGTTGCAGTGCCAACCGCGCACCGTTGACCTGACGGCGCTCTGCCGTGCCGCGCAATTGACTGACTAATTCGGTACATTGCGCTAAACCAGTGGCACCCAGCGGATGACCTTTGGACAGCAATCCACCGGAAGGGTTTGTTACATAGCGGCCGCCATAGGTGTTATCGCCATCTTCGATAAATTTTTCTGCGCCACCTTCAGGACAGAGCCCCAAACCTTCATAGGTAATCAATTCATTGTGCGCAAAGCAGTCATGCAATTCGATCACGCCTATATCTTTAGGACCAACACCGGCCTCTTCATACACACGAGTAGCAGCAGCATGCGTCATGTCATAGCCCACCAGTTGACGCATATCGTTTTCAGCACCTTTGAACGACGAGCTGGTATCAGTCGTCATAGCTTGCGCACGTATGCGTATGCTGTGGTCGAGATTATGCTTTTTAGCGAACGCTTCAGAACACACAATCGCAGCAGCACCACCACACGTGGGTGGACAAGCCATTAAACGCGTCATTACGCCCGGCCACAACACGGGCGCATTCAATACCTCTTCTTCTGTCACGACAGTTTTGAACAAAGCTAAGGGATTATTTGCCGCGTGACGGGAAGCCTTGGCGCGTATCTTTGCAAAGGTGGCTAGTTTAGTTCCATATTGATTCATGTGTGCGAGACCAGCACCACCAAAGTAACGTAAAGCGAGGGGTATGTCGGCGTTTTGAACTAGTTCAGCACTGCGTTCATCGAAATACTGAAACGGTGAAGGACGGTCGTCATACACATTGCCCAAAGCACCTGGCTTCATTTGTTCAAAGCCGACGGCTAATGCGCAATCAACGGCACCTGATGCCACCGCCTGCCGCGCCAACCACAATGCTGTTGATCCGGTTGAGCAGTTGTTATTCACATTAATCACGGGTACGCCACTCATACCCACGTCATACACGGCGCGCTGACCTGAGCATGAGTCACCATACACATAACCGGCATAGACCTGCTGTATTTTGTCGTAATCCAATCCTGCATCAGCTAACGCAGCACGAATCGCACGCGCACCCATCATGGGATATGACTCACTCGCACCCGGCTTTGCAAAAGGGATCATGCCCACACCAACGACACATACGTTCTGACTCATGCCACACATCCTTTTCAAATTGAAAACACAGAAGATATAAGCTCTAAACCATAAACGATACTGGATTATGTGAGGCGTTTGGTTTGTTAATCCAAAACGGATCGCAAAAGCCGGCCAGAACTAGGGCTCAGTCAATGCAGCCATGTTGGGGGTTTTAGTATGAGATTCGCGAAAACGAATTATTCGCAGAAAAATGGGAGGTGCTACGACTTCATATTAAACAAACGTATGCCAGTTTCATCCAGCACGCGTTGATCTTTTTTGGCTTCAGCGGCCGCATCATTTCGCGCTTCACGTTCGACCATGGCTTCCATCTTAGCCTGCTCGCGGCGAGCCGTCGCTAGGGCAACTTGGGTGGCTTCTAAGCCTTTTTGCGCCCCAGATAATTGCACCATGACTCGATGACGTAAACCATTTAAATGATCGATGAATCGACGATAAGCAATGTTATCGCTGATGGAATGCGCTTCTTTTTGAGCGATGCTATAGCGCTCGAGATAATCTGCTTTGAGTTTTTCGATGTGAGCCAGACTAGCCTCAAGCTGTGTGACTTTGCTACGCGCAGTCTGCACGGCCCCCTGCGCTTCTTGCGTGGCGGTTTCTGCGCGCTGCTGTAGCACTGTCCAGGTTCTGTTCATGATGGGGAGATAGTATCAGCTCCGGCTAACTTAGCCCCTCAAACTGCCATCAACTCACCGATCATTCGACGAGTTGTCACTGAATCGACTCCGGCATGCATATCTTGTCTGAGAAAATCTTCTAATCGATTACGCATCAAAATAGCTAAATCAATATCTGCGTTGGATCCTGCTTCATAGGCACCGACAGAAATCAAATCGCGATTTTGCTGATACAGCGACCACAAGCGACGCAATCGATTGGCCTGTTTAAGTTCTTCAGGGCTCAACAAATTTTGCATCACTCGCGAAATCGAACCATTTAAATCAATCGCTGGATAATGCGCTGCATCGGCCAAATCACGTGACAACATCACCTGACCATCGAGCGATGCACGGGCAATATCAACGATAGGATCTTGCGCATCATCACCTTCGGCTAATACGGTGTAGATGGCAGTAATTGAGCCATAACCATTCCGTCCGACACCGGTACGTTCAATCAAATTCGGCAGTAAAGCAAAAACGGAAGGTGGATAACCTTTCGAGGTCGGTGGTTCGCCAATAGCCAGCCCAATCTCACGCTGTGCATGCGCCACACGCGTCAGACTATCCATCAACATCAGTACGTTTTTTCCCTGATCACGAAAATATTCCGCAATCACATGCGTTAAATGAGTCGCTTTAAGTCGACTCACCGGTGACATATTCGCCGGTGCAGCTACCACTACTGACTTAGCGCGACCTTCAGGGCCGAGCACTTCGTTAATGAAAGCTTGTACTTCGCGGCCACGCTCACCAATCAAACCAATCACTACCACGTCGGCTTTGGTAAAGCGCGTGATCATGCCTAACAACACACTTTTACCCACGCCCGAACCTGCAACTAAACCAATCCGTTGACCACGACCTAAAGTCAACAAACCATTAATCGCTTTAACGCCCACATCCAACACTTGGTTAATCGGGCCACGCTCCATAGGATTAAGTGGCACACCTAACAAAGGAACACGGTCAGGACAATCGGGGGCCGGCATACCATCGAGCGGCTGACCAAACGCATCAATCACACGCCCTAGCAATGCTGGCCCTACCTTGGCTTCCGAGGAATGCGTAATTACCCTCACCGTCGCACCGGGGCCTATGCCCACAGGGTCGGTGAAAGGCATCAAAAATAAGGTTTGATCGTTAAAGCCCACGACTTCTGCCGAGACGCGATGCTCACCACTACCTTCGATTTCACACAAGGCACCTAATGGCGCCATGATGCCGCGCGCTTCTAATGTCATACCCACCAAACGCACTAGTGTCCCAGTGTGGGCAGCTAGCGGTGCAGTGGTTTGTTCGATCAAATGATCGACGACATCAGAAAATTGAATCATGAGTGAGTTTCGTCGTTGCGATCAGCTTGGGGATTATCGATGTGATCATCCGACAAATCATCGAACATCACATCATCATCGTGATCAGAATCATCTACTTCATCATTCTCATTGTCGTGCGCATCAAGTGTTGCCGGGGGAGTGGCTGTAGCAACTGGAGCAGCAGTAGTAGCAGGCTTAGGTGCAACAGTAGGCTTAGCGCTCGGTGTCGCTAACGCAGGACGCCAGCTTGATGCCACGGGTTGAGCTAGCGATTTGCTTAATCCTTTAACGCGCCTATCGATCAAATCTTCAACCACACTTCCATCGAGCGATGCACGCACACTGCCACGCGCAAGCAAGGCATCAGGACGCAAAACAAGGCTGTCACCAAACTGAGCAATCAACGGTTTGTATTGTTCTAGGTCTTCAGGATTGAGATGAACGATCACCGCTTTTTCACCGCTAGCAGCTAACTCACGCAAACAATTATCCACCAAGCGCGCTATCACTTGGGCTGATTGCGTTAACTCACCACGCACTAATTGTTCTGCCAGGTGCATTGCCAATTTTTTCATTGGCTCAAACAAGGTATTCGGGTCGCGCTGTAATTTTTGTAAGCCACTAAGCATTTGATCAATGACCGCAAGCTTCTCATCGAATGCAGCCTGCATCTCAGCCTTAGCTTGCTCTAGACCGGCTTCCAGGCCTTCTTGAAATCCTGCTGCGTGCGCCTCGACACGTGTTTCTTCACGCGCGGCTTCTATCAACTGCGTGACTGCTTCGTTGTTAAGCCCAGGTGCAACCTCAGGCTCTGGTGCTGTAATGATTTCTGGCTCTAGTAGCGGCTGCGATAGCGCTGCGTCAGCATCAGCTTTAGCTTCAGCCTCGGAGGAAATCAGTTCACCCGTGGATTCTGCTACGTTGGAATTCTGTTCGAGTGATTGCTCTGTTGCGATAAGCTCGTGATGCTCATTGCTAGCCGTATCCGCTGCTGCAATGTCTGGCTCACTTGTTAGCTCATCCGATGCGTCATCATCAGACACATCAAGTACAAGTTCCTGCGCGGGCTCCTGCATTGATGCATCCTGCTCTGGCGATGCATCATGAACTTGCGCTTCTACATAAGTATGAGCAACTGCCACTTCAGCAGCATCGCTTGCCTCTGTATCAGGTGCGCTAGCTAAATTCTCAGCAGTATCGACACTGGCTTTTGCAGCATGATCGTCAGCCGCGTCAACATCCAGCGCTGCCGATGCACTCATTGAATCCTCTGATGCCGAATCCAGACTATTTTGTTCATCAATTTTTTCCGACGACTCTGCTCTTACTGAGGAACTATCGTCAACCTTAGCTGAGGCAGTCCCTGACAGAGAGTCTGGTGGAAACTGCCCATCCACTTCTGCATGAAACCCTGACGACGACATGATGGGCTGATCGAGCAGCTCATCAAATTGAAAATCAACGGCCGGTTGAATTTTTGATTCTTTCAACAACGCATCATCGGAATAATTGAAAACGGGACGCTCGTCCCGTTTGAGTAAAAATGGCGTGTCTTCTTTTTTTTCTTTTTTCAGCAGGTTTTGAATCGCGAATGGATTCGTCGCCGGATCGAACATCCGGTTCGGCATCCATTCATGACGACGTGGTGCTGGTCGTGGATCAGACAAAATCGGCTCCGCCAGCTGACAAGATCAGTTCGCCCTTCTCGGACAGCTTACGTGCAGCACGCATGACCTTCTTCTGCGCATCTTCCACTTCGGTCATACGCAAAGGACCCTTGGCTTCCATATCATCCACAAACATACCGCGCGCGCGGCTGGACATATTGTCGAGGAATTTATCTTTAACGACATCCGCAGCACCCTTCAGCGCAGTCATCAACATATCAGGCTCAACCGCACGCATGAGTGCCTGGATACCGCGATTGTCGACGGCTGCCAAGTTCTCAAAGCTGAACATATTGTCTTGAATTCGCAGCGCGAGCTCTTCATCAATCTGACCTACACCTTGCAGAATCGGACCTTCTAATTCCACTTTCGTGAAGTTCATAATCTTTGCTGCTGCTTTCACACCACCAAAACTTGATGAGGATGACGAGGCGTTATTCGAGAACTGTTTCTTCATGATTGATTCCAGCTCTTCCATCGCGGATGGCTGAATCGTGTCAAGGCTAGCAACACGTTGAATCACTTCTGGGCGCGTATCGTTCGGCAAATACGCCAAGACGTCAGCGGCCACCTCCGCTTCAAGCACGGACAAAATAATTGCTGTGACTTGAGGATGTTCTGTCTTAATCATTTCTGCGATCGCACGCGCATCCATCCACTGCAAAATTTCTAAACCACGGCTAGCACGGTTAGGCATGATGCGAGATAAAACCGATGAGGCCTTGTCCGGTCCCAGAGCTCGTTTTAAAACGGTTTCAACATACTCTGTTGTACCTAACGACAAACTGGTCTGGCGTTTGAGCAGATCGACGAATTGATCCAACACGGCATTCACAGCCTCTTGCGACATGTCTGCTACAGAGACCATCGCCGCACCGAGTTCCTGAACCTCTTTCGGATCCAGATAGCTAATAATGTTGGAAGCAAGATCTTCACCCAGCAGCAGCATCAATACGGCTGCGCGCTGAACATTCGTAATCTCGGCCAGCTCTTTTTTGAGCTCATCCGACATCGGTATAGGAACTGCTGTAGTTGCCATGTGCCACCTCTAAACCATGCAATGCTGCGTTGTGTACGTGATTAGCTGTTTTATGAGCTAATACTTTCTCTATTTTTACTTGAGAAGATTCTTAATAATCAAAACCATGCGATTGCGCTCTTTTTCAGTCAGCATCTTTACCAAAACTAGTTTGTCATCATAGCTTTTGGCATCATTCAGCATCTCTTCAGGCACAGTCACTTTTTTCTTCGTCTTGAACTTCTTCATCTCATCCATAGGATTAGCATCCGCATCTGCTGCTGCCACCGGTGGTGCTGCTTCGGCGGCTTTAGGCGCTGCTGCTTTAATAGGTTCTGCCATGTGATTCCCCGTTAGTTATCTAGTTGGTCAATTACTTAGTTTTTGACCAAGCTCTTCAGTACCAATGCAACGCGACCTGATTCTTGCGCCACTAGCATACGAATCAATGCAACTTTGTCATCGTACGTGTTTGCTGTGTCTAGCATATCAGCAGTGAAAGTAGGCTTCTTCGGTTTCATTGATTGCATACGCGCTTTCATTTCTTCCAGCGACTCGCCTTCTTCCATCTCGATCTCGTCTGCGGCTGCGGCCTCAGCTGCGGCCTCTGCCTCCAGGCGCTCTTCTTCGGCTGCGGCTTCTGCTGCCAAGCGAGCCAATTCTGCCAATCGCGCTTCTTCTGCCAAGCGTGCTTCCTCTGCCAGGCGAGCCAACTCTGCCAATCGTGCCTCCTCGGCCAAGCGCGCTTCTTCGGCTAATCTGAATTGTTCTTCCATACGCGCCGTCTCAGCTGCTTTCGCATCTTCAACCGCTTTCGCAATTTCAGCCAGTTTAGCTTCTTCAGCACGACGTAGATCTTCAGCTGATGGCCCAGCAGGTCCAAGAATTTGGTTAATCGTTGGGCCTTTCACCATCGGACGTACCACTGCGAGCAGGAAGACAATCATTACAAGCGCAGCGACACCAATTTTAATGAAGTTCTGCAAATCCGTATCGGCATACCAAGCCTTCGGTGGTTCCGGTGCCAGCGTTTCAAAACGCGCTGGCGCTACGGT
>Ga0164294_10005936_pt1 | contig 10452 bp, 8 predicted proteins | sample GEODES005metaG_FD_111479 | JGI IMG/M metagenome (GOLD analysis project Ga0164294, IMG submission 111479) | Oligotrophic lake water microbial communities from Sparkling Lake, Wisconsin, USA - GEODES005 metaG | ecosystem: Environmental > Aquatic > Freshwater > Lake | place: USA: Sparkling Lake...
AGGCTTGCAGCGGGTGGAGCCTGGCACCATTTTCGCATCCATCCCCTTGCGCGTTGGCGAAAGCTACAGCGATGACAAGGCTTCAGCCGCTATTCGCGCATTGTTTGCATTGGGTCTTTTCAAGGATGTTCGGCTTGAAGTCAATGGTGACGTGCTGGTAGTGATTGTTGAAGAGCGGCCGTCCGTAGCCGGCGTTGATTTTGTGGGCAACAAAGAATTCGACAAAGACTTTCTGAAAAAAGCGATGCGCGACGCTGGTCTATTTGAAGGTCAACCCTTTGACAAGGCGCTGGCAGACAAGGCCGAGCAAGAGCTCAAACGACAGTATGTCAATCGCAGTCTGTATGGTGCGCAGGTGGTCACTACAGTCACGCCCGTTGAGCGTAATCGGGTCAATCTGACCTTCAGCGTGACCGAGGGCCAAACTGCAAAGATTAATGACATTCGCTTAATTGGCACCAAAGCTTTCAGCGAGTCGACACTTCGCAAGCTATTTGACTTGGACTCAGGCGGTTGGCTGAGCTGGTACACCAAATCCAATCGCTATTCGCGCGTCAAGCTCAATGCTGACATTGAAACACTCAGGTCGTATTACCTGTCCCGTGGCTACCTGGACTTTCGACTCGACTCGACTCAGGTAGCAATCTCCCCGGACAAGCAAAACATCAGCATCACCCTCAATATATTTGAGGGTGAACGGTTTGTGGTCTCTGCCATTCGTCTTGAAGGTAATTACCTTGGTCGTGAAGAAGAGTTTAAGGCGCTCATCACCATCAAGCCGGGAGCTGCCTACAACGCTGACCAGGTGGCCGAAACCACTAAGGCGTTTAACGAATATTTTGGCACTTTCGGCTTTGCTTTTGCGCGGGTGGGGGCGACGCCCGTGATTGACCGTCAAAGCAATCTGGTCAGTTTTGTGCTGCAGGCTGATCCCTCACGCCGTGCCTATGTTCGCCGCATCAATATTGCCGGTAACAACCGTACCCGCGATGAAGTTGTGCGCCGGGAGTTCCGTCAGTTTGAGTCGTCCTGGTACAACTCTGACAACATTCGACGGTCGCGCGACAGGGTAGACCGCCTGGGCTTTTTTGCGAATGTCGCGGTTGAAACTCAGGAAGTGCCTAATGCGCCAGACCAGGTCGACTTGACTTTGACGGTCGCTGAAAAGCCAACCGGCAATTTGCAGCTTGGAGCAGGTTTTTCCAGTGGCGATAAGTTTTCCGTCATGGCGGGTATACGGCAAGAAAATTTCATGGGCTCGGGCAATTACCTGGGCCTGGAAATCAACACAAGCAAGTCCAACCGACAACTCGTGGTCAGCACCACGGACCCGTATTTCACGGCCGATGGCGTGTCGCGTACGATTGATGTCTACACCCGTACTACCAAGCCTTTGGACGGTCAAACGGGCGACTATTCCTTGGTCACTAAGGGTGCCAGCTTGCGCTTTGGTGTGCCTTTCACTGAAAACGACACCATTTATTTGGGCGGTGGAGTTGAGTCAATACACATCCGAGAGGGCTCCATCGCTTTGCCGACGACTTGGCAGCTGCAAGTCAACAACTACGGCGCTAAGAGCACTTCAGTGCCCTTGACTGTTGGCTGGTCGCGTGACACGCGTGACAGTGCGCTGGTGCCTACCCGAGGCCTCTACCAGCGTGTTAACGGCGACTGGGGCATTGCGGCAGACATCCGTTACCTGCGCGCAAATTATCAGATACAACAGTACGTTCCGCTCAATAAGCAGTTCACCATCGGGCTGAACGGCGAGCTGGGTTGGGGCGCTGGCCTGAACGGCCAGACTTTCCCTGTGTTCAAGAACTCCTTTTCTGGCGGCTTGGGCTCGGTCCGAGGTTTTGAGCAGGGTTCTTTGGGCCCTTATGAAAGCGGGACTGCCATAGGCGGCCCCAAGAAAATCACTCTGAACGCCGAACTCATTGCCCCCTTCCCGGGTGCGGGCAATGACCGGACCTTGCGCATGTTTGCTTTTGTCGATGCTGGCAATGTGTTCAGGGAGACTGACAACTACAGCTTGGCCGAGCTGAGGGCTTCAACGGGTGTTGGCATCAGCTGGATTTCACCGGTAGGTCCCTTGCGTTTGGGTTTTGCCAAGCCACTGCGAAAAGAAGCTGGCGATAGAATACAGACACTTCAATTCCAGATTGGCACAGCTTTCTAATGACTTTTTCTCTTCGTCATATCCTTGTCTGCATTTTGTTGCCCATGGCCGGCGCTGCCGCCAATGCGCAAGACTTCAAGGTTGGTATTGTCAACTTGGACCGCATTTTCCGCGAGGCCAATACCTCCAAAGCTGCACAAGCCAAGCTTGAGCAGGAATTTTCCAAGCGTGAAAAAGAAATCGCTGATTTAGGCGGCCAGATCAAGGCGCAATCTGAAAAACTCGAGCGCGACGCCCCAACTTTGTCGGAGAGTCAACGCAATACACGGCAACGCCAACTGGTCGAGCAAGACCGTGAGTTTCAGCGCAAACGCCGTGAGTTCCAGGAAGACCTCAACAGCCGTAAAAACGAAGAGCTTCAGCTGGTCATCGAGCGCGCCAACCGCGTGGTGAGGTCTTTGGCCGAGGCAGAAAAATTCGATCTGATTTTGCAAGAAGCCGTGTATGTCAATGCCAAACATGACATTACCGACAAGGTGATCAAGACCTTGAATGCCGGTAACGTCCGGTAAATTCCCCTGGTACGGCGCGGCGTGTCTCTGAGCCTAAGTGAAATTGCTGGTGCTCTTGCCGACGAATTCGATGCTGAATTGCTCGCTGATGCCCAGACCCAGATTCAGAGCCTGTCTTCCTTAGAGTCTGCAACACCTCATTCGCTGAGCTTTATCAGCCACGCCAAATATTTGAGCCAACTCGCTGCATCAGCGGCTGCTTGCGTGATTGTTCCCCCGCAGTTCAAGGCGGCAGCCCTGGCGCGCGGTGCATGCATTGTGGTCAGCGACCCTTATCGTTACTTTGCACGTGTGACTCAGCTGTGGAAGCTGCATCATGATGTGTTGCCTGCCGCACTCATTCATCCCACTGCCGTCATCGACCCCACAGCGCGTCTTGGTGATGATGTTTTTGTGGGTGCCTTTGCCTGCATTGCAGCCGGTGCTGTGATCGCAGCCGGCGTACGCATCGGTGAACACTCAGTGATCGGGCGCAATGCGCAGGTTGGTGCCGGTAGCCGTTTAGCCGCCCGGGTTACTTTGGGCGAAGGCTGCCTCTTGGGTGAGCGCTGCATTCTTCACCCCGGCGTTGTCATAGGCGCGGATGGTTTTGGTTTTGCGCCGCATGCCGGTGGTTGGGAGAAAATCGAGCAGCTGGGTCGGGTGCGCATCGGCAATGATGTTGAGATTGGTGCCAATACCTGCATTGACCGTGGCGCACTGGATGACACCGTGATCGAGGACGGCGTCAAACTCGACAACCTGATACAGATTGGCCACAACGTGCATATTGGCGAGCACACGGCCATGGCCGGGTGTGTGGGTGTGGCTGGCAGCGCCCGCATTGGCGCGCATTGCACTATCGGTGGTGCGGCCATGATTCTGGGGCACTTGACCCTGGCCGACCGGGTCAATATTTCGGTGGCAACTGTTGTCACACGCTCTATCCTTCAGCCAGGTCATTACAGTGGCTTCTTTCCCGTCGACGACAATGCCTCATGGGAAAAAAATGCGGCGACTCTCAAGCATTTGCACAGTTTGCGCGACCGGCTCAAACAAGTTGAAAAGCAAATTGCACTGCAGCAGCCCACTGCTTTGCCAGCAACCAAAGAACAGCCATGATGGACATTCACGAAATTCTCAAGCAACTGCCGCACCGTTACCCTTTTTTGCTGGTAGATCGTGTGCTGGAGCTTGAAAAAGGCAAACGTATCAAGGCGATTAAAAACGTCACCATCAATGAGCCGTTTTTCGTGGGCCATTTTCCGCACCGCCCCGTCATGCCAGGCGTGCTGATGCTCGAAGCAATGGCTCAGGCGGCGGCCTTGCTGGCTTTTGATGCGCTGGGCACCACCCCCGGTGAGAAGACTATTTATTATTTTGCTGGCATTGACGGTGCGCGCTTTAAGCGTCCGGTCGAGCCGGGCGATCAGCTCGTGATGGACGTTTCGCTGGAGCGCATGAAGTCAGGCATATTCAAGTTCAAGGGCATCGCCAGAGTGGATGAGCAACTGGCCTGCGAAGCTGAACTGATGTGCACCATGCGCACCCTGCCCTGAGCCAAGGAGTTCCAGGTGACGGCTATTCATCCCACCGCGCTGGTTGATTCAAAGGCGCAACTTCATGAATCTGTCAGCGTAGGGCCTTACAGCGTGGTGGGCCCGCATGTTCGTATTGCTGCCGGCACAAGTATCGGTGCGCATTGCGTGATCGAGGGGCACACCACCATAGGGCGCGACAACAAGATTTTCCAGTTCAACTCCATAGGCGCTATTCCGCAGGACAAAAAATATGCCGGTGAACCCTGCGAGTTGGTGATTGGTGATCGAAACACCATCCGTGAGTTTTGCACGCTCAACATCGGCTCGCCCGGCGATTCTGGCGTCACCCGCGTGGGTCACGACAACTGGATCATGGCTTATGTTCACCTCGCGCATGACTGTGTGGTGGGTAATCACACGATCTTTGCGAACAATGCGCAACTCGCCGGCCATGTGCATGTGGGTGACTGGGCTATTTTGGGCGGCTTCACGGTGGTGCATCAGTTTGTGCGCCTTGGCGCCCACAGCATGACGGCCATGTGCTCCTTGCTTTTCGCTGACCTGCCGCCTTATGTGATGTGCCAGGGTCAGCCTGCTGCAGCGCGATCGATGAACTTTGAAGGCTTGCGTAGGCGCGGCTTTTCACCTGAGAGAATTGCCGCCGTCAAAGCCATGCAGCGCGCGCTTTACCGTGATGAGTTGACGCTTGAACAAGCCAAAGAGCGCATTGCCAGCCTGGCGCAAAGCCATCCCGAGGCCGAAGCCGACGTGGCCATGATGATTGATTTCCTGGCCGAAACCTCGCCGCAGCGCGGTATCGTGCGCTGATTTTTCAATGGCCGGTGCGCCTACATTTCCTGCCGTGTTAGCGCCTCATGCCGGTTTGGTGGCTGTCCCGTACAGCCCGCATCTGGCGATGGTGGCTGGAGAAACATCCGGTGATTTGCTCGCAAGCTTGTTACTTAGCGGCTTACAAAAGCGCTGGCCTGAATTGAAATCCGAAGGCATTGGCGGTCTGCGCATGCAGGCGCTCGGCTTCAAGGCTTTGTGGCCCAGTGACAAACTGGCCGTCCTCGGCTACGTGGACGTGCTGCTGCACTACCGGGAGATCGCTGGTATACGCCGCAATTTAAAAGAGCGGCTGCTGGCCCGGCGCCCGGATGTTTTTATTGGCATTGATGCGCCTGACTTCAATCTGGACCTCGAAGCATCGCTGCGACAGGCCGGTGTCAAGACGGTTCAATTTGTCAGCCCTTCGATTTGGGCCTCCAGGCCTGAGCGTGTGCATAAAATCAAGCGCAGTGCAGACCATGTGCTCTGCCTTTTTCCTTTTGAGCCCGCTCTGTTGGCGCAGCATGGCATTGCGGCCACCTATGTGGGCCATCCTTTGGCGAGCATGATTCCCATGCAGGCAGACCAAAGCGTGGCCCGTCTGGCCCTGGGGCTTGCGCTGGACCGTCCTGTGGTGGCGGTTTTTCCGGGAAGCCGTCAAGCAGAGATTGACCATTTGGCCCCCACATTCCTCGCGGCTGTGGCTTTGATTGCCCGGTACCGTCCGGGCACCCAATTCATCGTGCCGGCGCTGCCCAGGTTCAGGGCCGAGCTGCAGCGCCTGACGCTTGCCGCTGGCTTGACTGAAATTCTTAAAATAGTCGACGGCCAGTCGCACGCGGTACTGGCCGCCTGCGATGTCACATTGATTGCCAGTGGCACGGCCACGCTCGAGGCAGCTTTGTTCAAGCGCCCGATGGTGATTGCCTACCGCATGAACCGGCTTTCATGGTGGCTCAAGGGTCGGCTCAAGCTGCAGCCCTGGATTGGCTTGCCCAATATTTTGTGTGGCGAGTTTGTGGTTCCCGAATTTTTACAAGATGCGGCAACGCCAACAGCGTTGGCCGCTGCGGTCATTGATTGGCTGCAAGCTGCCGATTCAAGCCCCGCGAAGATTAGCGAAGTTCAGAAAAAATTCACTGCCTTGCATGTGCAACTGCAGCGCGACACGGCTCAATTGGCAACAGATGCGATCGAAAAAGTTCTTGCAAGCTGAGCAAGTCCCCCTGGTATGGGATGTCCCCGGTCTGGTGGCCGGTGTGGACGAAGCCGGCCGCGGCCCTTTGATGGGCCCTGTGGTGGCGGCGGCTGTGATCCTTGATGATCTGCATCCGATCAAGGGTTTGGCCGACTCCAAAAAACTCACGGCCTTGCGCCGCGAAAAGCTGTATGACGAAATCCGCGCCAAGGCTCTGTGCTTCTCAATCGCGCAGGCCTCGGCAGCTGAAATTGACGAAATTAATATTCTGCAGGCGACCCTGCTCGCTATGAAACGCGCGGTGGAGGGTTTGCGCCTGAAGCCTGCCAAGGTGCTGGTGGACGGCAACCGCATTCCAACGCTGGTGATCGTGGCTGAGGCGATCGTGGGCGGCGATGCGCTGGTGCCAGCCATCTCCGCTGCATCCATATTGGCCAAGGTCTGGCGCGACCGTTGGTGCCACGAAATGGATTTGGCTTATCCGCAGTATGGCTTCGCCTCGCACAAAGGTTATGGCACGGCCGAACACCTGGCGGCCCTTCGCCAGCATGGTGCCTGCCCCGAGCACCGGCGTACTTTTTCGCCGGTGGCGCAGGTGTTGCGATGAGCTTCAACGCCGACAGCACCGGCTCGGGCGCCGTCACGCACATCGCCTCGCGCAGCAACCCCATCATCAAGACCTTGCGCAAGCTGGCCCACGAGAGCACGGCTTACCGCAAGGAAGGGCTGGTCTGGTTGGAGGGCGATCATCTGTGCCGCGCCGCCTTGGCGCGTGGCTGGTCGCCGCAAGCAGCTGTTTTTTCTGAATCGTTCTGGCCCCAGGCCCCTGCCCAGTGGTCGGCCGCCGCCGGCAAGACCCTGGTGATTGCCGATGCCCTGTGGCCCGAATTCAGCGCTCTGGAGTCACCGGCCGCCATGGGTTTTGTGATGACTTTGCCGGCAGCGCCCGCTTTGCAAGCAGACGCCGCCACAGTAGTGCTTGACCGTGTGCAGGACGCCGGCAATGTGGGCTCGATTTTGCGAAGCGCGGCAGCCTTTGGTTTCGGGCAGGTGCTGGCACTCAAAGGCACGGCCGCGCTCTGGTCGCCCAAGGTGCTGCGGGCCGGCATGGGCGCACATTTCGGGCTGCAACTCATTGAAGGGCTGGAGTTGGAACACCTGCGAGTCCTCACTGTGCCTCTGGTGGTGACCAGCTCGCATGAAGGCGCTTTTTTGCATCAGCAGGACCTGCCGTCGCCCTGTGCCTGGGTCATGGGCCATGAAGGGCAGGGCGTCAGTGCCGGCTTGTCAGCCATGGCGCGCTTGTCGGTGCGTATCGCCCAGCCGGGCGGCGAGGAGTCGCTCAATGTGGGCGCCGCGGCGGCCATCTGCCTTTACGCCAGTGCGGCGGCGGCCCAGCGAAGCTGAATGCGGGCTCCGGCTCGGCTATAATCAGTGGCTTTTCTAAACCAGCTTCGCCCGAGCGCCAAGTCAAGCCAAAAACCTTCCAATAACCGCCAATCAGTGTCTTTCACCAGACCTTCTTGTGCACGCTTGGGCGAACCGTAACCACACGGAGAACCCAGTGCTTTTGTCTCTACAGGGAACCAACCCTTCCGCCATTCTGGCGCTCGCAGACGGCACGGTCTTTATCGGCAATTCCATAGGCGCCCCCGGTGCCACCAAGGGCGAGGTGGTGTTCAACACCGCCATGTCCGGCTACCAGGAAATCCTGACGGACCCCAGCTACTGCCAGCAGATCGTCACGTTGACCTACCCGCACATCGGCAACTACGGTGTTAATCTCGAAGACGTCGAAGCCAACAAAATCTATGCCGCCGGTCTCATCATCAAAGACCTGCCGCTGATCGCCTCTAACTTTCGCCAGACGGTCTCGCTGTCGGAGTACCTGCTCAGCCAGGGCACGGTGGCGATTGCCAACCTCGACACCCGTCAACTGACCCGCCACCTGCGCACACACGGCGCACAAAACGGCTGCATCATGGCCTTGGCCGCCGGCGAGTCTGTCAGCCCCGCAGCGATTGCCAAGGCCGTCGCTGCTGCACAGGCCGCACCCAGCATGAGCGGGCAAGACCTGGCCAAAGTAGTGTCTGTCCAAAAATCTTATCCATGGACCGAAACAGAGTGGAAACTCGGCTCGGGTTACGGCGTTCAAAGCGCGCCTAAGTTCCATGTGGTCGCCTATGACTTTGGTGTCAAGAAAAACATTCTTCGCATGCTCGCCGAGCGGGGTGCGCGCATCACCGTGGTGCCGGCGCAGACACCTGCCGCCGAGGTACTCAAGCTCAAGCCGGACGGCATCTTTTTGTCAAACGGCCCGGGTGATCCGCAGCCCTGTGACTACGCCATTGACGCAGCCCGTGAGCTGATCGAAACCGGTATTCCGACCTTCGGCATTTGCCTGGGTCACCAGATCATGGCGCTGGCCAGTGGTGCCAAGACCTTCAAGATGAAGTTCGGCCACCACGGCGCCAACCACCCGGTCAAAGACCTGGACACTGGGCGCGTCAGCATCACCAGCCAGAACCATGGATTCGCGGTGGACGAAAAATCGCTGCCCACCAATCTGCGCGCCACCCACATCAGCCTGTTTGACGGCACCTTGCAGGGCCTGGCCCGCACCGACAAGCCGGCGTTTTGCTTTCAGGGTCACCCCGAAGCTTCGCCCGGTCCCCATGACATTGCCTACCTGTTCGACCGCTTCACCGCGTTGATGGAGGCCGCAGCGCCGACTGCCGGAGTTCAATAATGCCCAAGCGCACAGACATCAAATCGGTCCTCATCATCGGGGCCGGCCCCATCATCATCGGTCAGGCCTGTGAGTTCGACTACTCCGGCGTGCAAGCCTGTAAAGCGTTGCGCGAGGAGGGTTACAAGGTCATCCTGATCAACAGCAACCCCGCCACCATCATGACCGACCCGGCCACGGCCGACGTCACCTACATCGAGCCCATCACCTGGCAAACGGTGGAGAAAATCATCGCCAAGGAACGCCCCGACGCGATCCTGCCAACCATGGGTGGACAGACTGCGCTCAATTGCGCGCTCGACCTCTGGCACCACGGCGTGCTCGACAAGTACAAGGTGGAACTCATAGGCGCCACGCCCGAGGCCATTGACAAGGCCGAAGATCGCCTGAAGTTCAAGGACGCGATGACCAAGATCGGCCTGGGCTCGGCGCGCTCCGGCATTGCGCACAGCATGGATGAAGCTTGGACAGTGCAAAAAACACTGGGTTTTCCCACCGTCATTCGCCCCAGTTTCACGCTGGGCGGCACCGGCGGCGGCATTGCCTACAACTCTGAAGAGTTTGAGACGATTTGCAAGCGCGGCCTCGAAGCCTCACCCACCAACGAGCTGTTGATTGAAGAGTCACTGCTCGGCTGGAAAGAGTACGAGATGGAAGTGGTGCGTGACAAAGCCGACAACTGCATCATCGTCTGCTCGATTGAAAACCTGGACCCGATGGGCGTGCATACCGGCGACTCGATCACCGTGGCACCGGCGCAAACGCTGACTGACAAGGAATACCAGATCCTGCGCAATGCGTCGCTGGCCGTGCTGCGCGAAATCGGCGTTGATACGGGCGGCTCGAACGTGCAGTTCTCCATCAACCCGGTCGACGGCCGCATGGTGGTGATTGAGATGAATCCGCGCGTTTCGCGTTCCTCCGCGCTGGCTTCCAAGGCCACGGGTTTCCCTATCGCCAAAGTCGCGGCCAAATTGGCCATCGGCTACACGCTCGATGAATTGCGTAACGACATCACCGGCGGTGCCACGCCGGCGAGCTTTGAGCCCAGCATCGATTACGTCGTCACCAAGATCCCGCGTTTTGCTTTCGAAAAATTCCCGACGGCAGACTCTCGCTTGACCACCCAGATGAAGTCAGTGGGCGAAGTGATGGCCATGGGCCGCACCTTCCAGGAGTCCTTCCAGAAAGCCCTGCGCGGCCTCGAAGTCGGTGTCGACGGCATGAACGAAAAGACGCAAGACCGCGAAGTGCTTGAAAAAGAGTTGGGCGCGCCCGGCCCCGAGCGCATCTGGTACGTCGGTGATGCTTTTGCCCTGGGCATGAGCGTTGACGAGGTATTTGCGCTGACCAAGATCGACCCCTGGTTTCTGGTGCAGATCGAGCAGATCGTCAAGGTCGAGCTTGAGCTCGAAACCATGTCGCTGGAGCAGATTGACGCGACCACTTTGCGCGCGCTCAAG
>Ga0164294_10005938_pt1 | contig 10451 bp, 8 predicted proteins | sample GEODES005metaG_FD_111479 | JGI IMG/M metagenome (GOLD analysis project Ga0164294, IMG submission 111479) | Oligotrophic lake water microbial communities from Sparkling Lake, Wisconsin, USA - GEODES005 metaG | ecosystem: Environmental > Aquatic > Freshwater > Lake | place: USA: Sparkling Lake...
CCCTCACGCACGAGCCAGATGATGCCGCGCATCGACTCCGCCGCTTCTCCGGCAAGGCGGTGTATTTCTTCGAGTGAATCAGAGTCCTGGCCATCTCGCAAAGCCAGCTCTGACATCAGCCGTATGCTGCCGAGATGACTACCGATCTCATCATGCAAATCGCGTGAGATACGCTGGCGCAATGATTCCAACTCACGCTCACGCAGATGCCGTGAATGCAGCACTGAAAAACCTGCGTATGACACCACGCCGATCACAACTAGGCCAGCAAGCCAGAAGGCACGCTTTTGAGCGACACCATACGCAGCGGCCTGAGCGACGGCGAGCACACCCAATTCCACCGTGAGTTCACGACGCCTCGAAAGACCAGCAAGCCACTCGGCTTCATCAATCAACACGCCAGAACTGCCAAGTCCATCCACGAGATACTCATGCCGCCATGAAACTGTGACGGTCTCGTCTGAACTTGTAACAGAACTTCCGAGCGCTATGTTTTGCCCTCCGGTGAAAGCTTGTAGCTCGGCGAGTGCGAAGACAAAGTCGCCACTTCGCTCCCATAACTGCGTAGCAGTCATGCGAATGGTCTGGATCTGTAAATCATGCATCGGAATGACCACCGGAGTATCGCCAGGATTTGGGAAATCATGACTGGTACTGTCAAAGATCATTCGGCCATCGGCTTCAATCTTGAACCTTCGAGGAAACCCAAAGCCGAATCGATCAGGGAAATCGCTCGGATGCGCGGGAATGAGGCGGAGCTCATCAACGCGATGCTTGTCTCCCAAATCGACCTGCACCCACTTCACCTCATCCGCAGCCGATGAAATAGCGCTATGCCAGCCATTCGTAGACTTCCTCCTCCCATCCATCTGCATGGGCAGACCAAGCGCATAGGCACCATCCACCAAATGCTTCGGCGACCAAGTAGGCAGGGTTTCTGCTGAATTGGGAGCAAGCACATCACCTTGCAGCGCGACATTCCGTCCTTCACTAAACACTAACAACTCCCCAAGGCAAAAGATGAACCGCGAACTCGATCCCGGCTGCGGTGCAAGCTTCGTCGCCGTAAATCGCACATAGCGGGCTTTAACTTGATGGGCTGAGATTTGCCATGGCGCGAGCCCTAGCATTGAAGCCTCGTTGTGGTGATCCAGCAGTGGAATCGAATCGGCAAACAGTGGATCATTGGATGCATCCAAGCGAAAGTTGCTTGGAAACCCATAAGCCTGAGCCGTGCCAAGCATGGCAGGCACGACGAACACCGCATCCAGCACACGCTCCGAGCCCAAGTCCACTTGCACCCAGCGTATGGCATCACGACTCGAAGCCAAGCCACTGTGAAACCCAGCATGCTCCTGCCCTTGGTGCACTGGAAGCTGGGGTAAACTCATTAATTCACACTCAATCGCCTGCTGACTCCTGTCATTCCGCCCAAGCTCACCATTCAGCCACAACCAAGCTCCACCCGGCTGCGCGGCGGTGGCGAACATCGCAAAACTAAACACAGTCCATTTCAATACCATCATTCTCTACAACGTCTGCAGAGTCACAACTCACGCGAAAGCGTGACATTAGCGCCGAACAATGCGCACAGGCAGACTGGGCTGTCTTTTGAGCGTGAGCTTCACGTCATCGGCGAACAGCGAGTCGAGCTTAGCTGGACGGAGATTTGGCCGAGCAGCGATTTGTAGGACGGCGAAATCGGCTTGAGCAGGAATGAGGCACTTGGCAGTGATGGTCTGCTTTCTTTTGGCATCTGAGCCAAGCGTGGTGACCTGGGCGCTGCCGCTGGCGACGGAATCGGCTATGCTTTGAGGCCATGATTGATGCAAAGCAGCAGGATCACCCTTGAAGAGATAGAGCTGACCAAAGAAAGTGACAGAGGGTTTCGTGTTTTGAGGGCGGGCATCGACGAAGTCGGCGCTGAGTTCGAGCACAGAGTCGCCTTCCAGACTAAGCGTGTGGCGCAGCGGGCGGAGATCGACCAGTTGAAAGACATCGCAAGAGATCGCACGGCCCGAGGGATCTCCGAAATCGCTACTGGGAGCGATAAAACGCAGTTGGCCATCGCAGATCGCGGCCTCATCGCCGCTCCAACAACCCGTTTGATGGGGAAATCCATGCTTTAGACGGTTTTCATCGAAAGAGCCGTTGATGAGTGAAAAGAGCCGCTCGGCGGTAGCCCTCGGCGATGACATAGCCCAGACAATCGATGCGCTAAAAAGACCCATGACGAGCCCGGCAGCCATCGCTGCGATGGGGCGGGTGATCCAGGTGATTTTTCCTCGTGGCGCTGGCTCCACACGAAAAGCGTCCTGGCGAAAACGATCATACAGTGCCATCGAGCGAATTTGCGTGTCAGCAAAAAGTTGACGTTTCGTCGGATCATCACGCAGTACGGCTTCGAGCACGGCGATCTCATCGGCCGTTAGCATCCCGTCCTGATGACGCATGAAGAGGTGGAGAAAATCATGCTCGTTCATAGGGAGGTCTCGTTTTGAATTTGTAGGCGCATGCATTCACCAAGCGTTTTATGGAGTCGCGCAAGCGCTTGATAGACAGTCTCGATCTTGCGACCCATCATCGTAGCCACATCGGCGCAATTTCGTCGTTCAAAATAGCGAAGGCGCAGGAGTTCACGGTTGTTTGGCGTGACCTGTTCAATGCATTTGCCGAGAGCCTCCTGCAAGTCATCCGATTGATGATGCTCAGGCCACTCCGCCGCTAGAGCATCAAGAATTGCGCCGCTCAGTCCCACATAACGACCATCACGTGCGCGCAAAATATCGATGGCACGATTCTTTCCCACAAGGCGTGCCCAATTCATCACATGGGCAGCAGTATCGAACTCCCCTGCCCTGCCAAGAGCCTTCACACAGACCTCTTGAAACACATCCTCTGCTAGGTGAAAATCCCTGGTTACACTGGCGAAGAACGCTGTGAGCGGAAGTCTCTCTGAGAGCAAAACAGCAGCAATGTTTTCTGGAATGAGCATGTGATATGCAGATTACGATTCATCTTAAAAAAACTCGACACAGCGTCATAAATCACCACCAAGCGGATCTAACCATTTCCATCCGAACCAGCAGAACTGCCAGCCATTCGAACAGGCAATGATTCAATCCTCCTGCTATGCGATGACAAGATGCGGCAAGCTAAAAGTGCTTCAGCGCACCAAAATATCGCGCTCCGTGACATCCATTTGAGCTTCCCAAACTTTGAGCTTGGACTTCAAATCTTCGAGGATCTCAGGGTGCTGATATCCTAAGTCGGTGCGCTCGCCAATGTCTTCCTGGAGATTAAAGAGGAGATCCATGGTGTTACCATCGTTGATGTATTTCCAGGGGCCTTGGCGGATAGCCCTCTGCTTGCGATTGCTTCGATCGATACGCCAATAAAAGGTGCGCTCAGCAGGTTTGGCATCACTCACAAGCAGAGGCAAGAGATTGATACCATCGAGCGGTTTAGGTGCTGGAGTGGTGATGCCTGCCGCCGCGAGAAAGGTAGCATGAAGATCCATAGTAATAGCCATTTGCGAGGTAACTTTACCTTTCGGCAATTGCTTAGGCCAACGCATGAGGCAAGGAACACGAATACCCCCCTCCCAGACGGTGGCTTTGTGGTGAAACAGCGGGGTGTTTCGGCTGAAGCGCTCGCCCCCATTGTCGCTGGAAAAAACGACGAGTGTGTTATTGGTAAGGCCTTGTTTTTCCAACTCTGCGAGCATCATACCAACTCCGCGATCAATGCGTTCTACCATGGCTTTATAAATGGCACGGCTGCCGTGATGCATGGTCTCTTTAGTCACCATCGGCGTCTCGGGAGCATCGGGAGTTTGATACGGTGCATGGACAGCGAGATGCGGCACATATAAGAAGAAAGGTTGCTTTGCATGATCACGAATAAACTTCGTGGCGCGCTCATTCACGAGATCCGTGAAGTAGCCTTCCGCCTTCACAGGCTTCAGCCCTTCGCGCAGCGCATAGGTGCCGTCATAATAGCTGTGCTTGTAGTAGTCGGCGTGCCCTAACAACTCACCAAAGAACTCATCAAAGCCGCGCTTGGTGGGATTATACTCCTCTTTGAAACCGAGATGCCATTTACCAAAAGCACCCGTGGCATAGCTCACGGACTTGAGGCGATCTGCGATGGTCGTTTCACTCAAAGGCAAGCCAAGTGCATGCATATCAGGCTCAACCACCCACTCACCTTTCACCCGGCGGAACTGCTCTACTTGATACCCAAAAGCAAACTCCAAGCCGCAGCGCTGCTGCCAGCGTCCGGTCATGAAACCGGTGCGTGTCGGCGTGCAGACGGGTGCATTGGCATAGAAGTCGGTGAACTTCACACCATCTCTAGCCAGACTATCAATATTCGGCGTCTGAATATCCGTGCAGCCCATGCAACCGAGATCTCCATAGCCGAAGTCGTCAGCTAGGACAAAGAGGATGTTAGGGCGCTGCTCAGAGGCTGAGGCTGAACTTAGAACCAACACCCAGAGAATTAATCCGCGGTGCAGCGCTTGATGAAAAAAGGCAGACAGTTTCATGTGGCGTTGTGAACGCAACTCAACCGTCTGCCTTTCTACTAAACCGAGATTCAATCCAAATGAATCATCCCAAAACGTAATCGCGCATGCTGCTTAGCATAATCGTTACAGAGCAGGCACCCGCATCTGGGAAACCAATGCAGGCTTCTCCAAGAGTTTTCGCGCGACCAAACTGAGCGATCATTGCTTTGCTTGCATCTTTACCGGACTCAGCGGCTACGGCGACGGCTGTCAAAGCATCGGGTAGATCCAAGGCAGTGACCTCACGAGCTTTCGCAGCAGCTGGGGCAAGAGCATCGATCATGGTTTTATCACCAGGCTTAGCACCACCCCGTTTCATGACACCGTCGAGGGCTGCTTCGAGCAAAAGCGCAAGGCCTTCTGCATCGAGGACATCACGCCCCGCCAGAGCTTTACCACCGGCACGATAAACGGTGCCAAAGAGCGCACCTGAGGCACCGCCCATGCTCGACATCATCGCTGTGCCTGTCGTGACGAAGACTTGCTCGACACTGCTTGGCTCCAAAGGCTCAAGCTGAACTTTCACAGCCTCCATTCCGCGTTTCATGCCGAGACCGTGGTCGCCATCGCCTAGGTCACGATCCGCTTGAGAAAGCATGGCCTCCGCAGCGATGATGGCGTCTGCCACCTGAATCATCATGAGGCGGACTTGATTGGGTTTGAGTTCCATGTTTGTCAGTGATTACTTGGTTCCTTTGGCCTTGAGGTCGTTGTACATGGCGTAACCCTGATCTGGAGTCAGGCCTTCATGCACCACACCGCGCACGGCTTGCATCATGCTGATCGGCGCGTCGCTTTGGAAGATGTTACGCCCCATGTCCACACCATTAGCACCTTGCTGAATGGCGTTGTAGCACATGGTCAGCGCATCGAGTTCTGGAAGCTTTTTACCACCAGCGATGACAATTGGCACGGGGCAGCAGGAGGTGACGGTATCAAACTCGGTGTCCGTGTAATAGCATTTCACGACATTCGCTCCGAGCTCAGCCATGATGCGCGTCGCGAGACGGAAATACTGTGGCGTGCGAGCCATGGCACGACCGACAGCGGTCACGCCCATAACGGCGATGCCGTAACGGCTGGCCGCATCGACAAGGTCGGTCAGATTTTTGAGGGACTGACGCTCGTAGGCGCTGCCGATGAAGACTTGGACAGCGAGAACGCTGGCATTAAGACGGATGGCTTCTTCGATATTGAGAGCAGTGCTTTCATTGGAAAGCGGCTCAAAGCCTGGGCGGTTAAACTTGGCTTTCTTACCGTCGATTTCACCTTCCCATTCTTCCATCGGACTCACCATGGAAGTGCCACCCGAAGCACGCAGAGCAATGGCTTTCGTGGTGCTGGCAGGAATGACGCTACGCTGAATGCCACGCGTGAGCATGAGGCAATCGGCATACGGAGCGAGAGGGAGAATGGTCTGATCGACACGCTCCAAGCCTGTGGTTGGGCCTTGGAAATAACCATGGTCAAAGGCAAGCATGACAGTTCGACCATCTTTGGGGTCAAAGATTCGACTCATGCGGTTTTTGAGACCCCAATCATACTGGTGGCAACCTTTGAGGAAAAAGCCTGGAGCCTCCTGTGGGGTCGATGTGAAATATTCTTTGTCCTTCTTATCTGCTGCGCTGGTTTGGATGTCGGCCATGGTCTTTATTGATTAGGGGGTTGGGTTGATAAGGAAACTTTCGCGGAGAGGGATGAGCTTGCGATTCAAGTCATGCGTGGCATGGATGCGGCGCACCGTCCCGCTGCGGGCGCGCATGAGAATGCTGTGGGTTTCAGCCCGGTGATGCCCGGTGAGCTTCACACCCGGCACGAGCGGACTGTCACTAATTCCGGTCGCACAAAAGAGCGCACTATCACCTTCGATCAGGTCATCGACATGATAGTGGCAAAAGAGGTTAGCCTCGGATTTCAGGATGGCTGAGCGATCACGCGTGTCAGCTTCATTCATCCACATGGCAAGCTGCATATCGCCACCGAGACATTTGATCGCGGCGGCTGCCAAAATGCCTTCAGGGGTGCCGCCGATGCCGATGTAGAGATCGACACCGCTTTCAGGTAAAGATGGCGCTACGGCTGCAGTGACGTCACCATCACTGATCATACGCAAAGCGGCACCACTCGCACGAATGCTGGCGATGATATCTGCGTGCCGAGGACGATCCATGGTAACGACGACGAGATCACGCAGGCGTTTGCCTAGCACCTTGGCGGTGATTTCGAGCACCTCTCCGACAGGCATGGAAAGTAGTGGCTGTGAACCTGTTTGTTTAAAATACTCACGCACAGCAGGTCCATAGGCGATCTTATGGCTGTAAAAGCTTGGCAAATGGCGCATGACCGATTTCACACCTTCTGGCACCTGTGCGGCGGCCATGACCGAGATACTGTTTGGCAGGCCTTTGGATAGATTCGAGGTGCCATCGACGGGATCAAGGGCGATCTCGAAACGAGGCGAGCCCTGTTTCCAGGTGCCTAGTTTTTCACCCACAAAAATTCCCGGTGCCTTGTCCTTGATGCCTTCACCGATCACGACGTGACCACACACATCCAACAGATCAAAGACGCCTGCTATGGCCGCACAGGCCTCAGCATCTGCGCGCTCTTTTTCGCCACGGCCAAGCCAATGCACCGCTTTGAGAGCGGCATTTTCCGTAGCACGCACGAATTCAAACTCAAGCACACGCTCGACGTCGTGAGTACTGCGTAGTTCAGGCAGAGTGGAGATGCTCATGAGATGATTAGAGAGGCAGCCAAAATGGCATCACCACCGCGCGAGGCATGATCCAGCCTAGCGCGGCTTTGGTCAGGTGTGGCGATTGACATGACATACTTGGGTTGCGTCCGATTTGGCTAACTCTTTCTCTTTATCAGATCCCTTCTTGCCATCCATACCAGCATCGGCCAGATTTGTGTCTGATTTAGCAATCCGTTATGCCACAGACCCCTTCTTTTCTCAGCGTCGTGCCCGCAGGGTCCGCCCATCGGGTGCAAGGTCACCGCTCCGTGGCCCTGGCGGGTGTGACGGTAGATATCCTGACCACAAGGAAAATCGAACTCCAGCAGTGGGAACTGCGTCGACTCAATGACCCGTATTGGCGCTTGTATTGGCCGATGGAAGTGGGCGGCGTCATCGAGATCGATCGTCAACAAACTCTGCTAAAGCCTGGCACTGTGTATCTGATCCCGCCACACACGACATTCAGCACCACAACATCAGGGCCTTTTAGCAAATGGTACGCGCATTTCAGTCTCGGCCCCGTGGCAGACAGAGCAGCTCCCGGAATCTTTAGCTTCAGCAACACGCCCCATATGCGCAGCCTGTTGCAGAGCTTGATTCAATTAGGTGAGCAACCAGGTAGCGTGCGCTTCCCATGGGTGTCGATACAGCTTGTGGCAGAGGCCGTGCAGCGCCTACCCGATAGCATCTGGGAGCAGCAGAGGCTAGATCCACGAGTGTTGAAGGCCATGGAGTTCATGAATCAGCACAAGGGGCTGAAATTGACTGCAGATCAAATCTCCCGTCATGCCGGCCTTAGCGTGCGCAATTTAAACCATCTCTTCCAGCAAGAACTTCAGCTCCCGCCTATGCGAATGCTGCTTGACTATCGCCTGGATGAAGCCTGCCGCCGGCTACGGCACACAGATGATAGCATCGAGTCCATTGCTGAATACTGCGGCCTGCTGAATCGACACTACTTCAGTCGCATGATGCGGCAGTATCGGAACACCTCACCGGCCGCGTATCGTCAGGAGAGCTGGGGTTAAGCTCAGCACCTCACCGCCGTCATAAAACCACGATCCGCAATCGTATCCTGATAGGGGCCAACGGCGAAACCAAGCTCCCGAAGAACTGCCCCATACTCAGCAGACGAGTAACACTTGCCCTGCGTGATGTTCATCAACAGTGCGGAGTATTCAGCCACAGGATGCGGCCCCGTTTTGTCATCGTTAATAAAGGCGTCATGGATGATCAGCAAACCACCCACAGGCAGCGTCTCGGTAGCTTTCACCAAAAGCGCACGCATTTCCGGCACATCCCAATCGTGAAGAACGTTTGAAAGCAGCACGATATCGGTTTCTGGCCATGCGACCTTGAACATGTCTCCACTGGCCACCTGCACACGGTCGGTGAGACCATGTTTGGCGATCTCCTTCCGAACAATAACATCCACAGGCGACTGTTCCAACACCGTAGCGCGAAGCTCCAAGTGCGTGGCCACCATCGTGGCAGAGTAGATTCCTGAGCCACCGCCGACATCCAGTAGGTGCCGCCGTCCAGCCAGCAGTGGCGTCACCGCCTGAGCCAAATACTGGCCAAAGATCATGCCGCGACTGTTCATGAGATCTGTAAAACTACGGGCAAACTCCTCATCAAGCATGGACTCATGCCAATCTTTCGCATCTGTCTTAGCCTGCCAGTTCGCAGGCTTGCCTGTGCGCAAGACTTTCAGGAAGCCCTGCACAATCGGCGTATCCTGAATCGGCGCATAATACGGACCCAGATACCAAGGCGATCCCTTGACTAAATGCTCACGGCCCAGCTGCGCTAAATGATGCCGGCCTGCAGAGTCCGTCGTCAGGAAGCCATTGGCTCGGCAAAGCGTCAGCAGCACATCCGTAGGCCGTGCGGCAAAGTCAAAATGGTTGCAGACATCATTATCGGTCACGCCATCGTTTTGACCAAGCCAGGAGAAAAAATCAAAATGCATCAGAGCCGCAGCGATCAACTCAGCCCCGTACTGGCGATCACGCAGGCGTAGAATCTGGGCTGGATCTGTGGCTGGGAGGCTGGCTAAAGGATGGGACATTGAAGCAATTTGGCGCAGAGAACTCAGAATCCGAGTTGAAAAAGATTCTTTTTCTCGATACACAGAATTTGAGTCTTGCTCAGGACTCGTCTAGTCTCCGACCTCTTTCTCCTCGAACTCAACACGCCGCCTACCCTTCCGCCATGCCAAAAATCATCGAAATGCCCAAGCTAAGTGACACCATGACCGAGGGCACGATTGCCAAATGGATCGTCAAGGTGGGCGACAAAGTCACCAACGGTCAATCCGTGGCGGATGTCGAGACTGACAAGGCGACGATGGAAATGCCCTGCTTTTTCGAAGGCACCATTCACAGTATTCTCGTCAAGGCAGGCGAAAAAATTCCTCTCAACAGCCCGCTAGCCGTCGTCCTAGAGGACGGTGAAGAAGCTCCAGCCAATCTGGACGAAATCATCGCTACAGCCAAAGCCGCTGCAGCCCCTGCTCCAAAAGTGGAAAAACCAGCTGCGAGTGCCAAAAAAGCCGTCTCTGTTCCCGGCCCACGCCTCCCAACCGCTCCACAGCCAACACGCCGAGCCACCGCAACGAATGACGTCCGCGTCAAAGCCAGTCCCCTAGCCCGCAAAATTGCTGAAGAAAAAGGTGTGGACCTCAGCAGCATCGAAGGCACCGGCCCTGGCGGACGCATCATTCGTGAAGACGTCGAAAACGCACCCATAGGCGGCAGCAGCAGCGCAGCCCGTGGACCTGCGACCCCAGCCATCCGCCCAAGCTACGGTCCAGAGGATGAGCGCGTGCCGACCAGCAGCATGCGCAATATCATTGCCGAGCGTCTCCTGGCCTCAAAGACCCAGATTCCTCATTTCTATCTGCAAATGGAAGTGGATGCAGGACCGCTGATGGAATTCCGCGCCCACCTGAACGCCAGCGCCGAAAAAACCGGCGGCAACAAATACACCGTCAACGATTTCATCCTCAAATCAGTCATCCGCGCCGCGCAGGCCCAGCCTGCGATCAATGCAGCTTGGGATGGTGACGCCATCGTCAAATTCAAATCCGTAGGGCTGAGCGTCGCCATCGCCATCGAAGACGGTTTGGTCACTCCC
>Ga0164294_10005939_pt1 | contig 10448 bp, 1 predicted proteins | sample GEODES005metaG_FD_111479 | JGI IMG/M metagenome (GOLD analysis project Ga0164294, IMG submission 111479) | Oligotrophic lake water microbial communities from Sparkling Lake, Wisconsin, USA - GEODES005 metaG | ecosystem: Environmental > Aquatic > Freshwater > Lake | place: USA: Sparkling Lake...
AAATAACCAGCTTCAGATTCATACGGATACCAATGCCGCCGACGTTGTCTTCGGCTATGGAACTTCGGCCGCCATGACCGAGACCATGCGCATCAAAGGTAACGGCCTTGTCGGCATCGGTACCGCGAGCCCTGGTTACAAACTGGATGTCAGAGGCAACGGCCGCTTTACGGACACCCTCACCACGGACGCCCCCATCGTCATGGGACCGGGTTCGCAGATTTATGGTACGGCCGTCGCAGGTGTATCTAAGCCTGTCTTTTGGCCCCGGGCGACGGATGACGCGACTTACCTCAATATCGGAGCAAACGGATGGTATGTCCGCGACGATGCCAATAACGTTGTGATGCGCTTGACCTCTGCTGGCAGATTAGGCCTCGGCACTCCGACGCCCGCCAACTTACTGCAGGTGCAAGCTCCAATATCCGCCTTCACGGCCACCGGTTCGGTGACGTCGGCAAACGCCATCGCCGCCATCGGCGCGTCCGATACTGCCCTTCATTTCGGGACCTATAACAATACCTATGGCTACACAAGTTGGATCCAATCCATGAGAACGTGGGATAACTATGCATTTGGCCTATCTCTTAACCCCAACGGCGGCAATGTGGGAATCGGCACCACAAATCCAGGGACCAAGCTCCAAATCGACGATGGAGCAACAGATTCCGCCAAATACGGCTCTTTGCAAATTAACCGTCCTGCCAATGACCACACTGCCGCGCATATGAGCTTTGTGCGGGTCGGGCATGTCGCCACCAGCTTGGGCTACGGTCAGTCATCCAACAACTTTGGTTTTGGCCCAGCCGGATTGGGCGCATTCACTCCCAGCTGGCTGCTGTTCACTGCGGCCGGTAACGTCCAGATTGGCACAGCTTCGAATCAAGCCCGGTTGAACATCGGAACGAGTTCTGGCACCTATGCGACTATTGGATATCTCGACACCGGCGGAGGCCAGGCAGGTGATACGGCCAGCGCCACTTATAACAACACATCTATATTTGCAGATGGCCGCATTATTGCCCCTTATGTTGGGATAAACTCGGATCTCCGGATCAAAACAGATCTTCATCCTAGCGATTCGGGCAAGGATCTGGCAACCCTGATGGGAATAGCAGTCACCGATTACCACCTCAAGGACAAGGTGGCCAACGGCAAGGGTCCGCAGAAGAAGGTGATCGCGCAGCAGGTGGAGACGGTTTATCCGCAGGCGGTGCTCCAAACGACAGGGGTAGTTCCGGATCTCTACAAAAAGGCGACGGTGAAAAACGGCTGGGTGGAGCTGTCCACCGACCTCAAGAAAGGCGATCGAGTGAAACTCATCGGCAAAACGGATCAGTCGGTGCACGAGGTGCTGGAAATCCGCGATGGCGCCTTCCGCCCGGATGGCCAGGTGAAGGACGAGCAAGTGTTTGTCTATGGTCGCGAGGTGTCGGACTTCCGCACCGTGGACTACGATGCGATCGCGATGCTGAACGTCTCGGCGACGCAAGAGTTGGCCCGCAAGCTGGAGACCGTGCAGGCCGAGAATGCCGCGCTGCGTCGCGAGCTCGCCGCCAAGGATAAAAGCATGGAAGCCCGCCTGATCGCCCTTGAGCGCCGGATGTCCGGAGAGAGTGCGGCCAAAACGGTCTCGCTCAAGACGGTCAGCGTCACGAAGTAAACGGTTTTTCCTTCTTCAAGACCGATCATGGACGGCGCAAGGAAAGTGACAGCAGCGGACCACCGCAGTGCAGGTGGCAAGGGCCACTACGCCCAAAGTCCCCCGTGCCGTCTGCGCCCCTTAGCCGATTTTCATTTTTTTAACGGACGTTTTGTTGTCCCACCCCGCAACTTTCATACGCGATGAATACCCGATTTTTTCTCCTTTTCGCCACTCTCGGCACTCTGCTGCTGGCGCCCTGGGCGCACGCCCAATTTGAAATCAAGGGCGACGTTAGGAACGTGCTCGACCATCGTCGTGCGGGCGGCTTTGCCACGGTTTCGGCAGGAGGAGTAGTCACGGCCATAACCGTGCGCGGCGGCGGCTCGGGCTACACTTCAGCGCCAGTGGTCACGATCGGACCGGGCAGCGGCACGACGGCCACCGCCACCGCTGTGCTAACCGGCGGCGTGGTGACATCGATCACCCTCAATAGCGGCGGCAGTGGCTACAGCCCCGCCGCGCCACCCACCGTCACGATCGCGGCACCTGCCATCCCCACGGGCAGCGGAGCCACCACGCCGCAGTTTGCGGGCCTGGGCGCGACCTCGGCGACCTCGGGGCCGATCAATGCGGGTTTGGGAATCACCGCCGGGCGTTACCCAATGGCGCGCGACGTGACCATTCCCGCAGCACCTGTCGTGACCGCAATTGTGGTGCGCACCAGCTTTGGCGGCTCCTTCGCCTCCGGTGTGCCACGCTACGCCTTCGGCGATGAGATCCAGCGTCCGCAGGTCACCTGGAGCGGAGCCATCACGGCGAGCAGCTATTGGCGCGCTGAACCAGTAAAACCGGGCGAAGTGTTTGCCAATAGCTATCTGACCAATCTCAATGGCGCGACCCAGCCGCTGGTGGCGACGGGCAGTGTATCGGTAACGAGTTGCTCCACCACGACGAATATCGTCACGGTGGCCTCGGTACCCAGCGCCTTAGTCAGCGGCGCAACCCTGCTTGGCCAGCGGGTGGACATCGTCAAAGGACTGACCCTGACCCTGCGCGGCAAACCGAGCGAAACCATCAGCAGCGCGACGGCGCGGGAGTTTTTGGCGCCGCTGCCCTACTATTACAGCCCACACGCGGGCAAGGTGTTCGCAACCCAGGCGGGACGGGTGACGGTGACGTGGGTGTCGAACCTGCCGGACACCAGCGCTGTGGGCGAGTCCACCGCAACCTACAAATTCAAGACCGAGGTGTTTTCCGTTGCCTCGTCACCGAACGTCGAGCAGCGGCCGATCTATTGGACGGAGAAGTCGTTCAAAGCGCCGCTGGTGACCATCCCGGCGGGGCGGATCGTGGCAGCCAACGTGATTTACAACAGTTTCATGCCCAGCCACATCGCGACCGAATATGCGCCGGTGGGCTACAACCCCAGCAATGACCCCAGCAATTCGGCGCCAGGCGAACTCCGCACGCTGTGGTTTGACAACACCGTCGGCACGGCGGCCCTGCACGCCTACAATCTGGAAGGCAGCGTGTTTGTGGAATACCTAGGTGCGGAGGACGCAAGCACAGGCAACCGCCAATTCCTCGGTGCCGACGTGGTGAACGCCAAACGCGATGCCGAGCCCGTCAACATCGAAGTTCCACTCGGTCAGCAACTCCAGCCGTGGCAGACCAATCCAGCAGCAGGCGATCGGGATCTGGTGCCATCCATCGCGCTCAACAGCGCGCAGGCTTCAGGCAAGCCTCTCTACGGAACCACAGCCCTCCCCAACGGCCAGCTCGTCTATCACGCCGAGCGCGAGAACGACAACCCGGACAAGATCCAGATCTATTGGCTGGATGCCAAAGACGCGGGAATCTTTTATGGCACCGCAGCGCCGAAACTGTCGATCCAGTGGCCTAAATACCTGCGCAAATACCTCCAGCTATGGCCGGCCTTGCTCTCCGCCTATGAACCGGTCACGGTGACAAACACCGGTAGCGGCCTTGCCACCGGCCCGCAGTTTGACGCAGCCCACCTGCCACAGATCATTTTCCAGGACGATCCGGCGGAAACCGAAGTCAGCATCGAAGTCGAGAGCCAGCGGCTGCTGGCGGACTTCAGCGCTTCCGGCGACCAGACCAGCCGGACCTTGCTGAAGTTTCTCGAAGGCGGCACGCCCTGGTATGTACCGCTGTACATTCAATCGGAAACCAAACTCGGCAGCCCCGCAGTGGCGGATCCCGACGGCGCGGGCCCCCTCAACGGTGCAGAAGCCGTGAGCACGATCAACGACACCAACGCCGATGGCGTGGCGGACTTGGTGGCAACGGTGAACGTAGGCGACCGCATCGAACCACCTGCGGGTTATTCCAAGGCCGGTTACATTGCTGGCGGCGACAACTATTATCCCGCAGGTTACATTGATCCCTTCTTTAAGGGGGCAGCGGCAGCGGCGGCCGGGGCAATCATCCCGGTGAATGCCTTGTCCGGCCGCAATCAGCTCACGGTCTGGTGGTTCAAAGAAGTGACGCCTCCCAGTGCGAAATTTGTGCCGTTTTTCCTGCCGTCCAAGGTCGGCCGCTACACGGCGGCCTATCCGACGGGCAAACCGCAGATCGTCATCGCCTCCGGCATCGGCACCGGCGATCTCGGGCCCTCCCAGCAGGCGGGCAGCGTTTATTACCAGAACGATGTCACCAAGCCCGGCTTCAACCCCAACGAGGAACACGCGCTGTTGCTCGGAAAAAGGGCCTACGCCCTGCGCGACGACCTTAATTTTGCCACAACCACCTCGCAGCCCTTTGTGCTGCTGGCCTACACCAGCCCGACCGACCTCCGGCCGAGCATTGACGTGTATCAAGTCGTGCGTGAAACTTTCACCTACCCGTTGGCTTACGACGCCATCGCGGGAACCAAAGCCCAGCCGCCGGGACCGCTGTTTGCACTGCCGCTGCCCCTCGACAGCAACGGTACGGTGATGAACAAAGAAGTCACCAGCGTGCCAGATCCGGCTAGCGCGGCTTTGCCGGACAGTTACGACATTTACGACACCTTCACCTTCAAGGATCGCCAGGGCTACGACTGGACCTACCGCGGCGCGCACGCCAAGACCAGCGCCAGCGCCACGGCCAGTGTGAGCAGCGGCGGCGTCAGTGGCATCACCATTTCTCTCAAAGGTGCAGGTTACGCTACCGCTCCCGTGGTCAGGGTCGCGCCACCGACCAGCGGTACGACCGCCACGGCCACGGCGTTCCTGGGCGGGCTCAGTGCCGCCAGCTTCACCATCACCAGCGGCACCAAAACATATTCCGTTGCACCGACCGTAGCCATTACAGGTGGCGGCGGCAGCGGGGCGGCGGCCACCGCACTGCTGAGCAATGGTCTCGTCACAAGCATTGAGGTGACCAACGCAGGCACGGGCTACACCAGCGCGCCGACGATCACCTTTTCCGGCGGCACCCAGCTGGCGGCAGGCACTGCCCCGACGGGACTTGGCAATACAACGGGCTTCTCGGTGACGTCGATCACCGTGACCAGCGCGGGCACCGGTTACACCACCGCACCGCAGGTCAAGATCGACCCGCCGGTGAGCTTCGGCATGAAGTTTTATTACAACTCTCTGCCCGGCTTCTTTGAGCCAAGCCTAAGCCTACTCGGACAACCACAACGCGCCGTGGGCACAGTGATGCCCTTCATCGCGGAAACAGCTATCGGCAACGGAGAGCCGGTGACACTGCACTATCAACCGAAATGGCCGGATGATCCGACCCTGCCGGTCGCCATGCGCAAGATCGTGCCGGTGCTCTCGACGGCAGAAACCCTGACCTTACCCAAGGCCAGCGCCATTGCTGGTCAATTGCCGCAAGTCCGCGGAGCGACCAGTGCCGAAGTGATTTACCAGCAGGCGGTCGCCAATACAGGGGCCACCAACAACAGCGTGACCCTGCACGACCCGACCCGCGCCAAGACGGTGCTGCTGACAGCGGGCACCCTCGACAAACTGCCGCCTTCGGTGCTGACTAGCGACTACGCCGGCAAGACCTATTTCCAGAAGCTCTCGCCGAGCTTGCAGCAACGTTTCTATTTTGACGCCAATGCGGGAACCTTGGGCGGACTGGTTTTCAAGGGTGAGTTCATCGATGAAATCGCCGGTGAGGATTACCTCAATCTGAACGTGCTTGGCACGGCAGATCTGGCGGAATTGCAAGCGCTCTGCCCGAGCACTGACACTGAATACAAGATCAAGTGGGATGCTGCCATCAATGCGCTGAGCACGCTGTTGGAAACCTTCAGCGAGAGTGCGACAGCTCCAGGCAGCTATGTGGTGGACCCTGCCAAGGACAATCGCGCGATCGGCAAATCCACGCTGGCAGACATCCGCGATCGCGACACTGCGGTGGACAGCTACGCCTTAACCGCGACGGGCAAGGGCACGGGCTACGTCACCCTGATGTTTGAAAATGGCGAGGCCTTCACCGACCCGGGTAATACCGTCTCGATGCAGATCATCAAGGTCGATCCCGCCCTCTACAAAGGTGACCTCAAGGTGCTGCTGGCGAGCAATCCGCTCGATGAGCAGGTGGCATTGCGCCACAGCGGCGACTACGCCGGCCATCCGGAGTTGTATGAATTCCAGTGGCGCTACGGCTTCCCTACCGGCGGCACGAACCCGACGATCACCTCCGGCAATATCAATACCGCTGCGAGCACCAGCACCTGGTTCAAACCCAATGGCGACCTGAGCGGAACCATCCTCGTCGGCGGCTCACCGACGGCGACGATCAGCAACCCCGCTGTGCTGATGGGCGACACCTATTTCACGATGAACTATCGCCTCAAGGTCGCCGGTCAGGCAGCGGATGCGGGTTGGTCCGGTTGGACGGAGCCTGCCTTGCTCGAGGGTTGGATCAAAAGGGTGCTTGCCAAGATCACCCCCTTCAACCAGCGCATGAGCGATCTCTACAACAGTGAGATCAACACCGACGTCTCCATGCTCACCCAAGCGGGTAAACGCTGGGAAGGCGACGTCGCGCTGAACTTGAATAACATCAACGACGTCGGTCTGATCGAGATTTACGAAACCGTGCTTAACCGCGGCAAAAACTTCACAGTCGGCTCGGGCATCGACTTCGCTTCGGCTAACAACGGGCTGATCCTGGCCGCCGGTTACCTAAATGACCTTTACACCATCCTTGGCAACGAGGCCTACGCCGACGGAGCAAACCCGACGATCTCGATCGACGACCAGACGACGGTCACCGAAGTCAACACCAGCCGCTTCTCCTTCGAAGGCCAGGTGGCCAGCTCGCTTGATGAGGAACTGGCGCTGCTCAAGGGCCGCGATGATTCAGTCAATCCGGGCGTGGGCACGGCCCCCGCCTACAACCGCCTGTGGTGGAACTACACCCGCGGCATCAATAGCGGCGAGGTGCTCTACGCCACCAACTACAACATCAAGGAAAAGACCGGCAGCAGCACCGCCAACGGCGTGGTCGATGCGGCGGACGCCCAGCGGATGTTCCCGCAAGGGCATGGGGATGCCTACGGTCACTACCTGACCGCGCTCAAAGGATACTACAAACTGCTGGAACACCCCTACTTCACCTGGCAGACCACGTCGGAGGACGTGACCGTGCTCGGCAAATCGGTGCAGATCGACTACAAGGACGAGCGGAAATTCGCGGCAGCGGCGGCCAACGCCGCCAGCAGCGCCCGCCAGATCGTGGCGCTGGTGCATCGCCAGAACTACAAGGACGATCCAGCCAGCGGCTGGAGCCAATTCCGCGACGGCAAAGTCAACCCGCGCACCGAGGTGGCACGCTACCAGGCGCTCGACGAATGGGTCTCACGCAGCTCGCAGGGCAGTTATGTGAACTGGATCTCAGCCAACACTTTGCTGCCCGACAAGGACACCAATCCGAACCACAGCGGCGTGCAAGTCATCGACCGCACCACGGTGCCAGAGCTCAATCAGCTTGCCAGTGCGGGCAACGACTTCCAGGCCGCGATCGACAGCGCCAACGCCCACCTCAACCCGCTCGGCCTGAGCCCGGGAGCGATCGCCTTTGATATTTCGCCGACGGAACTGAAAGCAGGCAAATCCCACTTCGAACAGATCTACGATCGTGCGCTGCGGGCCACGCTTAATGCCAAGGGAGCCTTCAATCAGGCGGCCAGGATGTCCCGCTTGCTGCGCAACCAGGAGAACCAAATCAGCGATTCGACCACGGCCTATGTCGATCAGGAGGGTGCGTTTGTCAGCCAACTCATCGACCTCTTCGGTGCGCCTTACAGCGGCGACATCGGCCCGGGTAAAACCTACGCGCAGGACTACGCTGGACCGGATCTTTACAACTTCTACGTCGTCGATCGCCCGAGCGATTTGGTGGACACCTCGACGGCGGTCACCCTGACCCTCAATGTCCCGACCGAAATCGCGGACTTCACCGACGACCCACTCACAGACATCACCGTCGGCGTCGATGGCGAGATCACCCCGACCCACTTGGAGCGCAAGACCCTCACCATAAAGCCCAATAAAAACCTGCTGTGGTCCAGCGAGCGGTTTCCCGGCACAAGCGGCCAGCGTGCCCAAGTTGGCCGTATTCAGCAGGCGCTGCTGGACTCCTATCAGGCGCAGGTGAGCTTGCTCGAAAGTAATCAGAAGCTGCAGGTGCTCAACACCCGCCTTAAGCGCGAGTTCAAGCTGTTCGAGGAGTTGGTGGCGCTTCACGAGAACATCAATCAGACGCGGGGTGATATCGGTAAAGCCTATGGTGAATTAGTGGCGAAACAAGCTTCGCTTGAGGTTGCGAGCGAAACATTTTCGACATTAGCCGATATGGCGCTCGAAACAGGAAATGCCTTGTTAGAATATATGCCGAAAGTGACTGGAGCGGCCTTCGATGGCACCTCTGGTGCGCGAGGCAATATTCGAACGGTGAGTTTAGTGGTTTATAACTTGCAGAAGGTGATTTCATTGGCAACTGGAAGGTCCGCCAAGAATTTGGAGAAGGATATCGAGAAAATCTTTCTGGACTATAATGCAACGGTTGAGGCCATGGGCTACAGCTACGAGGAGAAGCAGAAACTCTATGAGTTTGAGCTGCTTTTCCATGAGGTGCACTCAGCCCACTTCGAAGTGGCGCAACTGGCCACCGACTACCAGCGCAGCAACGAGGCTCTTCGCAACGTGCTGGTGGAAGGCCAAAACCTGCTGGCCGACCGCGAGAGTTTCCGCCAGCGGGCAGCAGCGGGCATCAATGGCTACCGCACCAAGGACTTGACCTTCCGCACCTTCCGCAACGAGGCGCTGGAGCAATACCGCACCTTGTATGACCTCGCCGGCCGTTACACCTACCTTGCCGCCAAGAGCTACGACTATGAAACCGGCCTGCTTGGAACCACCGCGGGACAGAAGGCCATCGCTAACATTGTTGCCGCCCGTGCGCTGGGCGACCTCAGTGGCGACCAACCGCAGGCCACTGTCAGCACCCTCGGCGACTCAGGTCTGGCCGGCACCCTGGCCCAGCTTAACGCCGACTTCTCAGTGGCGGAAGGCCGCCTCGGCATCAACAACCCGGACCCCTATGGCACGCTCTTCAGCCTACGCAGCGAGCTGTGCCGCATTCAAGATGATCCTGCGAGGACCAGCGACGACGATGCGTGGAAGCAAACCCTCCAGCAAAACATCGTGACTGACCTCATGGCAGACCCGGATGTGGCGCGTTACTGCAACAACCTCAAGAAGCCCGACGGCTCCCGCGTTCCCGGCATCGTGATCTCTTTCGGCAGCACCATCCACCACAGTGACAACTTCTTCGGACTTCCCGGTGCGGCCGGTGATCACGGCTATTCTCCCAGCAGCTATGCCACCAAGATCAGCAGCGCTGGCATCGTGCTGGACGGCTACGTCGGCATGGACCCCTACGCCATCGGCACCCCCGGTGCAGGTGGTCCTGCTTCTTTGGCAGCCAACGCCCTGCGCGCCACGCCGTATGTTTACCTGATCCCCTGCGGTATCGACCGCATGCTGGCGCCTCCGCTGGGGGATACCAACACCACGCGCAGTTGGACGGTGCATGATCAGGCGCTGCCCTTGCCCTACAACCTGGGGGCCTCCGCATTTAACACCACGAACTTCTTCAACGCCAATGGCACGCTCAGCGAGCAGCCCTGGATCCTGCGCAAGCACCAAGCTTTCCGCCCGGTGAGCGATCCTGCGTTTTTCTATAGCCTTATCCCTGCGGAATACACCAACACCCGCCTGATCGGTCGCAGCGTCTGGAACACCCAGTGGAAGATCGTCATCCCCGCCTACACCCTGCTCAATGACGAGCAGGAGGGCCTCAACCGCTTCGTCTCCAGCGTCAAGGACATCAAGCTCTTCCTGCGCACCTACTCAAACTCAGGGAACTGATGATCCTGTCCCGCAAAATGGCTTTGGCCGGTGTCGCGGCAGTTTTGGCAGTCACTAGCTGCGCCTTGTCCTGGTGGAACCCATGGGGGTCCGCAGCCGCACCGGTGAAATCGAGCTCCATCGCCTGGCGGCAGAAAGCGCCGACAACAACGGTGACGAATTCCGAAGAGATTTTCAAGCGGGCCTTCTGGCGACGTTCAAGCAGCGAGGACAAAATCCTGCACGCGGAACGCCACGAATGGAGCGATGGGGACGGCTTGCAGCGCTGGCAGTGGTTCCTGGTGGTGAAGGCCTCTGCGCAGCTCATCAAGGACCTTAGAGACGATAACGCTTTCGGCCTGGTGCCTGGTTCAGTGGGCTCGTTGAATCCCGAGGCTCCGGATTGGTTTGTCTTCAAGCCG
>Ga0164294_10005940_pt1 | contig 10448 bp, 2 predicted proteins | sample GEODES005metaG_FD_111479 | JGI IMG/M metagenome (GOLD analysis project Ga0164294, IMG submission 111479) | Oligotrophic lake water microbial communities from Sparkling Lake, Wisconsin, USA - GEODES005 metaG | ecosystem: Environmental > Aquatic > Freshwater > Lake | place: USA: Sparkling Lake...
ACTATGTTGGCAGAAATACAAGCAAACGTTGAATTTGGACTTACTCAGAATGCACTATCTGTAGTGGCTATGATGGATCCAACTGGGTTGGTTGATTTGGTCAACAGCTATGCCAAACCTACATGCGCTAGTTTGAATTTAACCTTACCTACAAAGCCGACAATTATTTACGGTAATGGAGTGCCCGATGCTGGTGTTGGTGCAGAAGGCAATTACTATGTTAACACAGATCCCAATCTTAGCACAGAGGTTAACAATACGTTCGGACCTAAGAAAAATGGAACTTGGCCGGTATGGGTACCTAAATATTAATAAACTTTTCAAATAAAGCTACATCAACAACTATCAAAAGACAGTGTAAAATTATCAAATGATTAAACTTGTTAAATATCTTTTTGAATTCCGAAGCATCTGCTTAGCAATAATGCTTTTGATTCAATGGATGTTTTGCAATACAACATTTGCCCAAACACAAAATGCTACCGATACAACTGCTTATAAAATAAGTATTGCCTTACAGCCCGCTAGCACTAACAAATTTCATCTAGAAACTTATTTTGGCAATGCACTTTTATTAATTGATACATCAACTGTAAATCCCGTTACAAATGAAGTGATTTTCACAGGTACCAAAAAGTTGCAACAGGGCGTATATATTATTTCAAACGAACAAGGGAGGAGAATCTTTGATTTTTTCGTAGACGACAAACAATTTTTCTCTATTTCATTGGATTACTCAAATCCTAAAAATCCTCAGATCAATTATGAGGGTTCTCCCATCAATTCTGAATGGATTGAATTTGGCAAACAAATCGCGGCTATCGTAGCTGAAAAACAAAAGATAACCCATCAATTGGAGATTGCGGCTAATCTGGTAGACGAGGTTAAATATAAAGTCGAGTTGGAAAAGGTACAATCTACCTACCTTAATTACAGGAAGAACTTAATCGATAAAAATCCAGGTTCATTATTAAGTGTCATACTACCCGCCATTTACGAACCGATCTTACCAGATAGCATGCTTATCCAAAATAATTTTGCAGATACCATGGCCGCCAAACAATTTATCAGTGATCATTATTGGGATGGCATCAAATTTTGGGATACGCGCTTGGCTTACACGCCATTTTTTCTGCCTAAACTAAAAAAATATTACAAAGATGTGGTCAGTTATAAAACAGATACCATCATCAAAAAAATGGATTGGATGTTGTCTTATGCAGCTGCTAGCGATGATATGACGCGGTTGATGATGGAAGATTTTATTTCGGCCAGTATAAACCATGTCTACCATTGGAATGATTCGGTATTTATTCATCTTTTTGAAAAACACATTGCGCCAAAAAAATACAGCTGGTTGACAGAAAGTAAAAGGCAAATGATTTCGGAGAAGGCTTATTATTTAATGGGAAAAATGATTGGGAGCCCGGCAACCGATATTCAACTGCCTAATCTTCAAGGTCAGGCAACTTCTTTGTACGACATAAAATCCAATTATACCATTTTGGCTTTTTGGGATCCTACCTGCTCACATTGCAGGGAAACCTTACCCAAACTGGATTCGATGTACCGCACTAAATGGAAAAGCAAAGGCATTTCCATATTTGCTTTTGGTTCGGAAAGTGACGGTAACATAGGGGATTGGACCAACTATATAGCACAGCATCATTTGCAAGATTGGACGAATGTATATAACACACAAGAGGAAAATCGAAATCGGATAAAGGCTGGAAAAAAGGGATATCCAGAGATTTACGATGTGTGGTATTATCCATCTTTTTTTGTGCTGGATAAAAACAAAAGATTCATGGCTAAAAAGTTCACTTATGAACAAATGGTTGACTTTTTGAAATTAAATGTGAAGTAATAAGTGAAAATTTAAAATTAAAAAAGAAAAAATCGAATACAACCAATTTGACTTAATTAACAATCTTATGCAAAAAAATAAAATAAATTCAATGAGAGTTCTATCAATCTTGCTGTTGTCTTTTTTACTGACAAGCATACAAGTGGAAGCGCAAACCGTCATCACAGTTCAGCCATCAACAATTGCAAGAATTGCCTGCAAAAACGGAACGGCCACTTCACTAGCAGTGGATGCCACAGGACCTGCTGGAAGTACACTCAAATATCAGTGGTTTAAAAATACCACTAACTCTTATATAAATGCAACTCCCATTGCCAATGCCACTGCTAAAACGTTGAATTTCGTTTCAGCCGAAGCAGGGATATTTTATCTTTTTTGTCAGGTTGTACCCTCTGTTACTTATTACAATTACGCCGTTTGGATGAGTGAAAATCTGAGTGTTACTAACTATAACAATGGTGATCCCATTCCGTTGGTTACCAATCCGACTGCATGGGCAAATTTAACAACCGGTGCTTATTGTTATCCTAATAATGATCCTTCACAGGTAGCCACCAAGGGCTTACTGTACAATTGGTATGCCGTACATGATCCAAGAGGTATTGCTCCTCCGGGTTGGAAAATACCCAACAAAATTCAATGGGATTTCGCAAAACCTTATTTCCGCGCAGTGGGTGGTACAGGCTTTAGAGATAAAGAAGGTAAATTTAATGACCGATATTCCAGTTGGTGGACAGAAGATGAAGAGTGGACAAAAACAGCTTGGCTACGATTGCTATATGAGGGTGTTTTAGAAACTGTAATTGATGACAAACGAGTAGGTTCTTCTGTTCGTTGTACGAAATAGAGACGTATTATAAACAAAGAATCATCAACTAGAAATAAATAATTCTTTTAGTGTTTTAAAAGAGTGCGCGAATTCAAAAAATAAATTTTATCAAATGCAACGTTTTCAAATTTTCAAATACAATAGATTGGCAATAAAAATTCAAAGTACATCTATAGGCGTATTTCTATTTTTTGTCTTGCTATTGCCGATTTTAGGTCATGCTCAATTCAAATCATACGATAATAGTAATTTCACCGGAGCTGTTTCCGTAAGAGAGATTCCAGTTGTGACGTATAAGGATTCCTGTGTATTGGCTATTAATTATCCTATTCTACCCATTGCCCCTGTTTTTGTAACGAATAATAATAATGTTATTACCAACGCTAGTATTAGTCCTGCTTTACCTTCGGGCTTAAGCATTAATAATGCCGGCGTCATATCGGGCTCTACATCCGTGCTGATGGACTATACACGTTATGTCATCACTTTTGGAAATTCTTGTGGAAATGCTGCTACAAAGGTCATGTGGATAAAAACTGCTGTAGGACCTAACATTATCAAACAAACTTTTTGTTCTGATACTATTTGCAATACATCAGATGTGCAAAGTTTCTTTATAGAAGCTACAGGTACCAATTTAAGGTACCAATGGAGAAAAGATGGCATTCCTATTACAAATGGAATTTTGAACGGATCTTTTATTATGGGAGCTGCTACCAGCGAAATGAGTATTTTTCAACCAGTTGCTTTTTTTGCCAATGCCAATTATGATGTAATTATTTCCAATGATGAATGTTCAATTATTTCTGCTCCCAAGTCATTTATCATGCTTAATGCACCCGCAATCACCGCTCAGCCACAAGCTCCAAATAGGGTTTGCGAAAAAAATGGTATTCAAACCATGTCTGTATCCGCAAATAGTAGCAATACAATTACCTATCAATGGAGAAAAGATGGGGCACCTTTAATAGATACCGGAATTTACATTGGAACAAGCACCAGAACACTTAAATTAACCAATCCTGCTTTGACGGATACTGGAAATTATACGGTAGTAGTGGCAGATAATTTTTGTCCCAATTATTCAAATGAAGTACCCGTAAAGTTGAATTTTGTAAGATTTGTTGGACTAACAAATCTTATAGATACTGTTTTTTGTGAGGGTCAACAGGATACTAAATCATTTGGATTTACAACTATTGGAACAAATATCTGGTATCAATGGCGTCAATTTGGCGCTCCCTATAATGGTTACGAGGGGGGTATAGAAGGATCGGAATATAGTGGCTCATCTACATCAACACTGACTATTGCCAATCCAACAGCAAGGAATGGTGGAACATATACATTACATGCTAATTCTGGATCATGCAGAGTAGATCGGGCAGATTGGGCAACCGCAACCGGTAAACTCGCTATCATGAAAAATCCTCAAATTACACGAGAGCTGAGTGGTGAGTCTGTACAAATCGGAATTAATACTACCCCATTTGACGGGCTCAAATTAAACATTACAGCTAAAGGAGAAAATCCCATTTTTATCTGGAGGAGAAATGGCATACCTATTCCTGAAAGTGAATTAAATAGTGGCTCACTTTATGTGAAATATGTTTTCAGAGACGGAGTAGACACCAGAGATTGGAGTGAAGTTTACTCAGCATCTCTGTATATAAAACAAGCATCCTATGAAATCACAGAAGGAACTTATGATGTTGTTGTTAAAACCTTGGGTTGTGTAAACGACACTTCTGTACCTTATGTTGTGAGATTTAATAGAGTACCCACCACGATTACACGACACCCGCAAGTCTCAGCTGACTATTTATGTACCAATGAGGATGTTTACCTTCGTGTTAAAGCTACAGGCGCTAATTTATCTTACACATGGAGGCGAAATGGGGTGATTTTAAATACAATAACATCGGGTCAAAATGGTGGTCAAGGCAATTGGGTCTTGTTTCCTGGAGATACAATGTTGCTCATAAGGGGGACGAATAATAATAATACAGAAGGGATTTATGATGTGCTTATTTCAGGTGCAGCTGAACCTGTCTTTTCTAATCCAACCACTTTAAGACGTTACCCTGCACCACAACTATTAACTGAAAATAATAATCAATTTTACTTTTGCAGAAAGGACTCTAATATTATCACTATTAAAGCAAAAGCTGTGTATGGCGACAGCCTGGGATTTACCTGGAATTTCCCTAGCAACAATAGTCAACGCATAAATGGGCAAGTTTTAACCACGTATAATGGAGATTATGTAAATTTTTCAACGCCGATTAGCAAAAGTCTCGCAAACGGCACTCATCAATATACGGTTACCAATCATTGTGGCCAAAGTCAGTCTAGATATGTTCAAATACAGTTCAACGGCGAACCCAGCGATAGTTTGGATGCCCGAGTGGTTGTTCCTTCTTTGGCATGTAATAGAGCAGCAAATCTTACACTTACAACAGCGGGGACTTCAACTAATACAGGTTTGATCTATCAATGGCAAAAAGATGGTATCGATTTGCCGGTAAGTAGTAAGTATAGCAGCACAAACCGTAATTTAATCATCAATAACCTCACATTTGCAGACTCCGGATATTATGAATTGAATTTGCAATATCCACTAAATCAAGGAGGTTGCAAGATTAGTTCAGGGAAAACATTCTTAAAAATAGATTCCAATTCAACCATTATTACAGCGCCTGTTAGACCACCTGCAACATTTACTGGAGATGGAGTGCAAACCTTGAGCGTTGTTGCACAAGGTAATAACTTGAATTATACATGGAGTAGAGATTGGAATAACATTTCCAACAATGCTGTTTTTAGTGGGCAAGGAACGCCTAATTTGACAATAACAAATTCTTCCGACGATCAAGGACTTTATAGAGTAGTGGTTACAGGAGCTTGTTTGATGGATATTGACAGTACTGTTAAATCTAGTATAACCCTATCACCAGTTACTTTGAGATTTTTCAAAAGAATTTACATTGCATCTCAACCTACTGAATTTAGCACAGTTTGTGCAGGAGATAATTTCGCCAATGGCAATGTTTTCTCTTATGCCATAATCAATGAAAGTTCTGATTACCAGGGATATCGGTCTCTAACAACCTATCAATGGAGAAAAAATGGCGCGGCAATAACTAATCAGGATTTTGGCGGTGGCAGAAGAATCAGTGGTACTAATACGCAACAGATACAGATTTTAAAGCCCAATCAATCAGATTCTGGTAATTACGATCTTGTAGTTATACAAAACTGTTATGATCCATTATACCAAACAACATTAATCAGTACTTTATTGACAGCAAACAGAAAGTTGAAGGTTAATTTACCTGCACCTTCTAAAACGATTGCAAATGTAACATCTGGAAGCAGATACTATTGGACAAAAACTGGTGGATATTATGATCAATCCGGGACTTATTACAATACAACTACTTGCAATCTTGATACGCTTGTTTTAACGTTTGTTTCTGCATCGCAAACCGATATAGTGGCAACCATTTGTCAGGGACAAACCTATACATGGAGCGCGAATCAATTAGATTATTCGCAAACAGGAAACTACACGTTTAATGATAATGGTTTAACTTATCGGTTAAACTTAACTGTAAGACCAAGACCGAATGTAACTTTATCCGGCGGGGCAACCATTTGTCAAGGCACATCTACCTCGCTTACCATTAGCCAAAATAATGGGTATGGCATTTCTTCTGGCGTATTGAGCGATGGCACATTGTTTAACGGGTTTGGTAATTCCACAGTAATCATTCCTGTTTCGCCAACCACAACTACAAATTATTCAGTGAGCAGCTTAACGGATGGTGTATGCCCTGCTCAAGCATCTAATATATCCGGAAATGTGCTAGTGAATGTCTTAGCATCTCCATCAGTTAATTTGAGTGCTTCGGCCTGGGATTGTGGAGCAAACATTGATAGTCCAGTAACGGTTCATCTTACATTAGGCGGGGACGGTCCATGGAGTGGTGCTTTAAGCAATGGCTATAGTTTTACCTCTTTTTCTAATACAGTTGATATCCCTGTTAGCTATGCATCTGGTTCAACCATTCGAGTAGCATCTTTATATAATCAGGCGGGATGTTATGCAATTCCATCGATGCTTACTGGATCTCTTTACATTCCGGTAAAATCAAGTATTTTATATGTTAACCCATCCGATAACACTCCATTTTTTGTAAACAATTATACCAAGTCTCAAAAATTATGCAGAAGCGATAATTGGACCATGCGCCCTATTATTTATCGTGTAAGCAATGGCGATAGTTTGGTAGTTTCCGGATTGCCTAGCGGCGTAACCGCCAGTTTCTTGAATACGTATTCATATAATGATTTGGTTGGGCGTTCTCAGTCCATCAACAAGGCTTTGGTTATTTCAGGTACACCTAGTGTAGAAGGGGTATTCCGTTATTATGTATCCGTTCCAACCAATGCTGGATGCGGTATAGCAATAGATTCAGGGGTTATTACCCATTTACGTACTTCATTGACGCTTACCCAGGGTTCAAATAATCAAACAAATGCACTTTCGGGAATCCCGATTGAAACGATACAATATGTTACTGCCAACTCATATGGAGCTGGCGCAATCGTAGAAGGCTTGCCTCCTGGTGTAGTAGCCAGCTGGAATAATAATCAATTAACCATCAGTGGCACACCCACAACCTTTGGCAATTCCTACAATTATTACATTTATCTAACAGATATTTGTGGAGCGAGTTGGCAAGCAGGTTCCGGTACTATCAATGTATTGGGAGTAGGTTCAAATACGCCTACTTACTCCACACCATACAATCGATATGCTTGTGTAGGTTCACCCATCACGAATAAAATTTGGACATTTGCATCTCCGACTTTAAATAACGGCCAAACAACCGTTACCGGATTGCCTGCAGGATTAACAGCTTCTTGGACATCAGATTCATTAACAATTTCTGGAACGCCAACGCAAACAGGAGTATTTACTTTTGTTATTTCAATTAGCAATGGACCTAGTTTGGAAAATGTAATTGAAGTGTTGGGAAGAGATACGCTATCTCTTTTCTCAGGCATGAGTTCGCAAACAGTATGTTCAGGATCATTTATAGATCCTATTGTTTTCAGAACGAATACAACGAATCCTATAACCTCTTTTTACGTTTATGGTTTGCAAAATGGAATCAATACCGCATTTACGCAGAATCAGGCTTCGTTCAATGGTAGTGTTATCGGTTCAGGTGAACGTCCATATAAATTATATGTAAACGGTGCCTGCAATAGGGATTCTATCGGAGGGGTTATTACCATACTGGATAATACTTCAGCAATTAGTTTGACTTCTGCTTCATCAACTGAAATGCAATATGTATGTAAACAATTACCCATAGCACCCATTACTTATCAGTCGTTAACTGCAGTTGATTACAGCGTAACGGGATTGCCACGAGGAATGACTGTAAATTGGAGCAACCATGTTTTAACGATTAGTGGTTCACCTATTGAAGGCGGAGACTATAACTATTCAGTTACTGTTTATTATGTAGGCAATTGCGGTAGTACTACTAGAACAGGTAGGATTTTTGTGGCTTCGGGAAATGCATTATCGAATACATTATCTGATACCTTAAATGTATTGAATGGCAGCTTTTCCAGCTTTTATCTTGACTTCAATATCCAAAATGCTATAAATGGAAATCCTACAGCAGCTCCTATGGCTGTTGGTTTGCCGAGTGGATTAATTGCGCAGTCTAGGAGGGTAGGAAACAATGGTATTGTTGGAATCGATTTAAACGGTTCTCCGAATGACTTGCCTGGGTATTACAATTTCACCGTTACATCCAATGCGCATTGTGGCGCACCAACCATTAGTGGTGTTGTAAGAGTTGATTCTTTATATACGTATGAATTAATGTCTAATAGTGCGACTACTTCTCAACAAATTTGTTTGAATGGTGCTATTACTCCTGTTGTGTATAAAGCTAGTCAAATTAAAATTGTAGATTATATTGATGTGCGAGGTTTGCCAACTGGGGTATCTGTTAGAGGGGCAACTAGGATTAACAGTCAAGAACTTGATTCGAATTCGTCGATTGTTTTTTGTAATATTTCTAAACGTGTATACAAGTCAGTATATCGACTTTCTGTCGATAGAAACAATCAAACAACTCCTATATCCATCATCATAGAAGGAACACCAACACAATCCGGAAGGTATGATTATACCATTTCAGATAACAGAGGCGCGTTAGGGTACACCGGCCTTACGCGGGTTCGTTCAAATACAATTATCGTTTCTGCTTCTAAATTGGAGCTTGCATCCAACAAGGATTTCGATAAATCATGTAGGTCGGAGTATACCTCTTTACCTCCAGTAAATATTTTCGATATTGGGGACTCTTCTCAGCTGAAAAATTTGGGTAGTTCAATCAGCCCAATTGTTTTTGGAATGGGCGAAGGCGTTAATTCAATAACTACGACAGGCATACCCGCAGGTGTTACTGCTGTGATGTCTACACATTCACATGTATCCGATGGCTTGCCTAGAAAATCGTATGAAATTACCGGAACGCCAACTGCTGCAGGTACTTTTAAATACACGGTTACCGTAAACGGAACTTGTGGAATTAATATATACACCGGAACAATTGTAATCAAACAAAATGCAACGATAGCAGTTTCATCTGGTTCTACAACTCAGTCGGTGTGTCAGAATGCGGCAATTACGCCTGTTCAGTTTAGTGTTCAAAATGGAGGCGATGGAGCTGTAGCATTGGGACTTCCTACTGGCGTAACCGGGTCTTTTACCAATGGTATTTTTACCATTAGTGGAACTCCTCAAAAACCAGGAACGTATAATTATGTTATCAAGCCAATCGATACTTCATACAATGTGCTGGATCGTTTGTATCCGAATATAAAAGCAGCATTGGGCTTAAGAAAATTGGTGAAAGAATACAGAGGGCCTGCAATTAGATTGCTTAGAAATGATGGCGCTATCCGAGATTTCGGATTTGTTGGAGAAGATTTGGATACAGCTGCCATCAATACTTGGCAAAATGAAATAGTACAAACCCTCAGACCATCAGCCTGTATCAAATTGTATGATCAGTCAGGAAATGGAGCAGATTTTGTTGCTCCGGAGCCAAGTATTGATTCCAATGGTTATCCGATTAGCAACTATCCTTCTCTCAATGTAGATTATGAGTCTTCAAGTTTGAACAACACAGAGCGGTTCCCCGTTTTACCTAGACTATCCTTTTTATCCTATGGTATCCCAGGTATGTTGTTGAATTCAAGCGTTTATTCTGCACCTTATACCACAGCAGTGGGATTGGATCCTCGCGAAAATTATGGTAATGTTGAAAATGATATTCAAAGAACTTTTTTCAAGCAGGCATATGCTCAATCCGATTCAACAATTGATGCAAGTTTGGTTTTTAACTATAATTCACGCACTGGATTATTGAATGATGCCATATCTCAAATGAATCAAATTGGATATAGCAATGGTTGGGTCAAAAACAGGTACTTATTTACGGGCATGGTTGTATTTAATAAAGAATTGTCGAGCATGGAACGAGATGAAGTAGCCAATTTACTTGATGTATATTATACAAAATACAGGCTTACAGCACCTGCTGCTTATCCGTATAAAGCTAGTGGCACCATTACAGTAAAAGAATTGCCTAATGTAAGTATTGAGTCTCCCACCTCTCAAAATTGCGTTAATGATGTGGTTACATTAACAGCATA
>Ga0164294_10005944_pt1 | contig 10445 bp, 7 predicted proteins | sample GEODES005metaG_FD_111479 | JGI IMG/M metagenome (GOLD analysis project Ga0164294, IMG submission 111479) | Oligotrophic lake water microbial communities from Sparkling Lake, Wisconsin, USA - GEODES005 metaG | ecosystem: Environmental > Aquatic > Freshwater > Lake | place: USA: Sparkling Lake...
AATTGCAATAAGGCAAGATCCCTCCGCATTTGATTATGCTTCTGAAGAATTGCAACGTGATCCAGAGATAATCATGGGTGTTTTGAAGGCATGTAGTAGTCAGAACTCGGATCTTATAATTTGCTATGAGATTTTAACCAAGGCTCCCAAGAATCTACTAAATAAAAAATCCTTTGTGATGCAGTTAGCTGACTCAATAAAAAATAGCTGCAAGCTTTTCGGATACGGAAATTCAAGCTTTATTGGCGCTATGCCAGAAAAATTTTGGCATGATAAAGACTTCATGCTTAAGGCAGCTAAACTGAAATGTAACCATCATATGCTGTTTGATAGGCTTCCAGAGGAGTTGCGTTCTGATACTAATTTTATGATTAAGATGATTGAATCTTATCCTATTATTTACTCTGCAATGAGTGCAAATATGAAAAATAATGAGGAATTTTTTGTCAGATCTGGAAATGTGTTTGACTCACCCACTGAGTTACAAGAACGCATCAAAAATGATAAGCAGCTTCTGATCAGATTTATTCAAAATTATCCCGGATCCAAAGAAAATCTACTTGAGTTATTTTCTAATAAAAACTTTTTCCCAACTGACCCCTTAAAGAATAAAGATGTTGCTGCAGCAGTAAAAAATAAAAGATTTTCAACTAAGTTCGTAGGTGAGTAAATCTCAATAAAAAAGCCTATCCAGCCAATGCTGACAGGTTTTTTTGAGTTGGATCTTCGGCGACACCTTTTCGAACTTTTTCTCCAAGTGGTCTGGTGCGTTGATAAATAAGGATTGAGGACTTGGTCGTCTATTTCGATATTTTTCAACCGCTCTAGTGGGGATAACTTTTTCGAACTCAATCTCTGTTTTAAAAAATTTACGACTGATCAGAATTTATATTAAAATTATCAACTAATTTCATAATGGCATTTTTGTAATCAACTCGTTCACTATTCATTACAAATGCTATAACATCGCCATGGGCGCTACATCCAAAACAATGATAAAAACCCTTCTTATCATTAACTGTAAACGAAGGTGATTTCTCTTGGTGAAATGGACATAATCCATAAAATTCACCGTTTCTTTCTTTTAAAATCACGTTTCTTTTAACAACTTCCGAAACCATAATTCGTGAGCGAAGTTTCTCTGGTAAATCTTTGGGAATCTTAAAATTATCAATTTTGTGCTGTTCTATAATTCTTATAAAAGCCAATGTTGCTGTGACATACTTTATAATTAAAAGACTTTCATCTTTATTAAGAATTGCATTGTCATGAGCAAGACTCTCTTTATTTCTAGTATTATTGAAGCGTTTAAAAACCGATCCTGCTGACTTCAAAATTTCTCCAGTTGTCTCAGATTCTATTTCTTTAGTTTTTAACAAAAGATTCCGGTATTCTCCGAGCAAGCTATCTAGTGATTTTGGCGGAGATCCAACAGATATTCCTCTTTTTTGACAGATGGTTCTTATAACTTTTATGGCGTAGGTGTGAAGTCTATCCAATCCAGATTCTGGAGCTCCACTTCTGATCGAATCTTTTATCGAGTTCGTTAAAACGGATAATTCTTTTTCAGACTCTAAATCAAATTCCAAATATTCTAAATGCAGCAGACGTTCTGCTATTTTTTTGCACTGCCCTAATGACTTTTGATTAATATCGGGAGTTTTTTCAGTTGTGTAACTCAGAAGATCATAGATTAACCTTCCAACTAACTGATCTGGCTCTATTTCCCAAAGTTTTCTAAGGCGATTAGCCATAGATCCAGATCGGTGGAGATATTTATCTTCTTCGATATCTATTCCAATACTATCTTTCACAAATCCCTGAAATTTTGACCTAGATTCAAATCCTAAAATATATCCAGAGATCATTCCAAATAAAGTCTCTAACTTTTCTTTTTCTACAAAACTTAGATTAGCCATTTTTCTACCTAAACAATTTCACATACCCTTCAAACACAAAGTTCCGATTGCGTTTTTGGCCGGTTATTTCTTTCAAAATTCCTAATTTCACGAAATTATCAATCAGGCGCAAAGCGGTTGAAATGTTGATTTTAAAAAGCTTCACCACATCAGAGCTATCAACCATCGGGCTTGAATAAAGATGTTGTAAAAACTCTCTCGCCATTTCTTGTTTTTTGCCAAGTTTGGCAATTTTTGCTTCTGCATCGCTTCGTAATTTTATGATATTTTTGAAAGTTTGAATTGAGTTTTCCGAAGTTGCGCGCACGCCTTCCAAAAAGAATTTTAACCACTGAACTAAATTATTGTGAGTGCGAACGCGCGTTAAATTGTCGTAATAAAGCGAGCGGTGTTTTTCAAAAAAATCGGACAAATAAAGTGTTGGTTTTGTTAGCAAATCATTGCTTACCAAATAAAGCGTAATCAACAACCGCGCAATTCGGCCGTTTCCGTCAAGAAAAGGATGGATAGTTTCAAACTGATAATGGGCGATGCCGATTTTGATTAGTTGTGGAATTGCTAAATTTTCGTTGTGCAGAAATTTTTCCAAATCGGCCATTAAATCATCAACTGAAGACTCGTGCGGCGGAATAAAAACCGCGTCACGCAAACTCGCGCCACCAATCCAGTTTTGGCTTTTACGAAATTCACCAGGAGTTTTGCGATTTCCTCTAACGCCTTGCATCAAGCTTCTATGCGCTTGTTTTAGCAGGCGATTACTCAGCGGAAGTTTATCCAAAGATTTTATCGATTGATTCATTGATTCGACGTAATTGTGCACTTCAAGCCAATCATCTTTTTTTTCTGCTTCGATATATTCTTCTTTTTGCACTGCATCATCAATATTGGTCTGTGTCCCTTCAATTCTACTGCTCTTCGTTCCTTCCTTCAAAATGTGCATTTTGATGAAGAAATCGACGTCAGGAATTAGCTGCGAAAAAGCGTTTAATTCGCCAAGCTTAATATCGGCCTGACTTAAGAGAAGCTGAAGCTCGGCGTTATCAACCAACCACTCAGTATTTATCAAAGAAGGTTCAAAACTTTTATACTGAAAACGCTGAACCAACTTGCCTGATTTGAAATTAGTAATGCTCATAATTCGTTAAAAAATTGGTTTACAACAACTATAAATATAATTACTTGCATTTCAAGTAGTTTTATGCAATTATTCTTATATAAATTTGCACATGAGGAAAAACTAACCAACTATTACTACAAAGGAATGCAAGGTACAATAAGTCACGGACCTAAAAAAATTGAGTCAAAGCAGCAATGTATATATTGTGGAAAGAGAGATGTAGAGCTTACAGATGAACACGTAGTTCCATATTTTTTATCTGGTAACAAGGGTCACATTTTACTAGAGGTAAGTTGCAGAGAATGCGCAAAAATCACCTGTAGATTTGAAACGCATGTTGCAAGAGGATTGTGGGCTGATGCCAGAAACTCTTATAACGCTCCACCGTCAAGAAAGAAAAAAAGACCAAAATATGTTTATCTAGACGATCAAATTAACTTAGGTGGTAAGTTAAAAATTCCTTATGAGGAATATCCTGCTCCAATGATTTTTTATAAGATGCATATAGCTGGGCTTTTGATGGGATACAATAAGTACCTTGATACTTCCAATACTTGGCAATTTATTGCCGTAACTGATCAGAAAAAAACGGAGGATTTTGAAAAGAAATATCCCGGACAATTAACTGCAAAAATTAGATTTAATCATGATAGTTACGCAAGATTTATAATTAAGATGGGGTATTGCCAAGTGATGACATCTCTGGATCCAGGAGATTTTAGGCCCATTTGCCTAACTTATATTCTTGGTAATGAAAGTAACTGTTCATTTGTTCTTGGTAGTAAACCAACAATCGATGAGCCAACTCCCCACCTCGGATATAATTTAAGAACTATAAGTTGTGGAACGTCAGATCACCTACTTATTGTGGCGGAAGTGAGAATTGTCGCTAACAATCACACTCCGACCTATCATGTAGTAGTAGGGGAGGTAAAAGGTGAAGATAAGGTAACTTATGTTCGAGCAAAACTTGATGGTCCTGATGACTTTTCAGTAACATATACATCTGTGCCACAAGCAATTCAAAGTAATGAGTATTATTGGATGCCAAGAATTTGGCCATTAAATAACTTATAGTTCGAAACAAAAACCGCATACCAGTTTGGTTTTCGAAAAATCAACCATTGAAAATACTACTCCCCAAGTGGGAGTTGGTTAAATACCAGTTGAAAATAGAATGATTTCGAACTTTTGAAATGCTAGGCGGTCAAAAAAGTTCGATAAAAAAACTCGTGAAAATTTATATTATCTGATTGTAAAGCAATTTATCTCCAAATCTCCGCTACCACTTGGCTTTGATGAAATCAGTAAAATCAATGGTTTAAGACATTCATTTTTAGAAATAAGATCGAAAAATTCTCTATTGTGTAATTTTTTTAAGCGTAAATTTCAGCTTTAAGAAGTTTGGTTAAAATCTCCAAAACAAATTAGTGTGAGATTTTTGAGAAGCGTTGATTTTATTGGTTGTGAGGCGCTGTGCAGGGAGAAAGCGAAAAAATCTTGAATTTCTTAGTGTCTATAGATTGAAAAACTGTCCGGAGCCTTATGGCTCTTGATCTGAAAAGATGTTGCTCCCTAGAAAGCGATCGAACCTCCGGCCAACTGATTAAGAGTCTGATTTTTAAAAAAAATCACAACTATCTAAAAATCACGGCAACTTTCTAACCTCTCTGAAAGGCTAAATTCTGATAGATCATTTATTTTAAAAGTGGTAGCGGCAAATCCTGCAATGTATTTTTATGTCGACAATAAATTCAAAAATGATGAGGAGATATTCTTAGCCTATGGCGATTTAAATCGCGCCACTGACTCTATATATATCAAACTAAGAACTGACAAACAATTTTTTATGAAGTTCTTAAAATCTTACCGAGGAAGTCGAAAAGATTTAGGTTTCTTATTCAATATGACGGCGACTTTCCCTGAATCTTTTAAGAATGATAAAGAGGTAGCAAACCTAATAAATCAGAAAAAATTTTTACGTTAAATATTATTGACATAATTTATTAATTATTTAACCAAATTTTTTAATAAAACCCCACTTACTTTGATAAGTATTGCGAAAATACTGCTAACTTGGTTTTTGCGACACATGTTGATGAGGCCGCTTCTTATTTTGAAATTTTTGATTTCAAAAAAGCTTAAAGCAAGCAAGTAGCGATAAAATTCTAAAGCCGAATAAGGTTTTTATGATTGAGATAGTTGAAATTGTCGATCATCCGCACCATGGATTACTCTGGGGATACAAAAATATTAAAACCGCGAAAGAAATTAAAGATGATGGGGAAATGGTCTGGTAACCTAATTTCTTAGAACCCTACCAAGTCTTTGACTTATTAAAAATTCTGAGCCAATCCTTTGTCATCAATGCCAGCCATTCGATATGGTGGTGAATTTGAGCACTCGTGATGAGTGGCTCCGCCTTGTGTGCATGTTTAGAACTGAGAGGTGGAGTGAGGTGATAAATTTTAGAGTTATGACTCGGAATTATAAGTTCTAGCAAATATTTAGGAGCAGTTTTAAAATAATCTAAGTCTTTGTTTAAGAAAACTTCCGGTATTATTAGAATATGTTCAATTCCATAATCATGATTTTTCTGAATTATTTGGTCAATTCAAACTTTTTGCATGAAAAAAACACCCCTCAAAATAATCCTATCGGTTATTTTATTATTTATCTTCTCATTAATTTTATGTCTAAAATTTTATGTTTTTGAGATACCTAAAATTAAGGATATTGAAATAACTACCTCAGATCCAAATGTAATATTGCTCAGATCTTCCACACCAAAAGATTTTCTATCAGATAAAAATCGCCTTAAATTGGTCAACACATATAAATCAGAGTTTCAACTTTATACTAATTACCAAATTGATGGAGATTCAATTTACCAAACTGATGGATATTTTGAGAATAACTTTGTTGATAAGTTGAATCTTGTAACCGGAGTAAGAAACAAAATAATTCCGTTTTTACCGAGAACGCAATTTAATGTAATTGCAGTTTCGGATGATTATGTAGTAACGCTGGATGGACATTTATTATCGGTATATGAAAAAGATGGATGGAAAAAAATTAGCAAAATTCTTCTTAAAGAATATACCTCTGCTGCTGCTATTGATGGTAATCGTCTTTATCTAATTCACTTAACTAATAATTACGATGATATTGCTGTAAGTTCTCTTTCTATAAAAGGCCTGAAGTTAATTAAGAAGAAAGTTATTGGCTTGTTTCGCAGCAATAGCAGAAATCAGGTAGAATTTTTTAATGATACTATTTTAATACGTACTGAGGATGAAATAGAAGAGCTTGATTATGAGGGTAATTCAAAAAGAAAAATTAGATGTGGCGGGAAATGTTTTAAAGAATTTAGAATTATAAATGACAGATATATTTTTTTAGATGATGGAGCAATCTTTGATGTAAAAGAATTTCAATTATTATCGGTTAATTTGACGGGTTGTACAAATATAGTATTTATAAAAAATAACGCCATTTATTGTTTTAAAGGCTCAATTAATAATGGTGAAAACGGTCATGAAAGCGGTTATGATGTTGACATTTTTGACTTGAAATCTGGTGCAAAAATTACCTCATTAGAAAGATTTATTGCCTATGATGCAAAGTTCTTTCGTGCAAAAGATTACCTAATCATTACTTACTATCCGCAAGATTTAGAGAGTAAATATAAACAGAAAAAAACAGTGGTTGTATATCGATAGTCTTTCTATTACCTAGTCACGCTATTAAACCAATAAGGAGTCTTCTCTTTCCACTTTTTATCAAAGAAAATATCCTTATGCAAAGTCATAAAAGCTTTCTTTGAATAAGTTCCTCTATTTCCGTCAGCATAACATCCATATCGTGTAACTCTAACTGCTAAATGGAGAGCTTCGGGTAATAGCTTATTTTGGTGGTCCCAGTAGCGCGATAGCAGAGAAGTGTCATTATACCATTTTACAACTTCAGTCGGTAAATAACTAACTGCTCCTCCAATCTGTTCTAATTTTTTTAACTCTTCATCATTAATCAATTCTAGAGGTTTATATTTTGCTGCCATTTGATCATGGTCTTCAAAAGGCCATTGGTAATATACTTCTCGTTTTAATGAATCATTGGCAATTTCCATAAGTTTATTTTTGTTGGAACTGCACCACCAATTATTGCCATCATGATCTTGGATATCGATTGCTTCAAATTTTGATTTTTCCACCAAGTCTTCTGAATAATAGTCTCCGTAACTTTCTTTAATATAAGGTTTTACTCGCGGATTTTTTAGTAAAAGATATATGGCAAAGCGATGTTTTCTTTTTTGGTCTTTCTCATTAAGATAAGATTGAAACTGCGAAGATAATTCAGGAATTAGGTCTTTTAAACTGGTAGCCATAGAATCAGCAATATCATATTTCTCCAATAATATTGCTCTGGTCCAAGTCACTAGTTTTAATTCGGTTTGAGCATGTGAGCTAAGTTTTTTGTTCTCGCTAAGTTCTGCTAATTTGGCCATCGGCATCAAATTTAGAATTTCAGGAATTGGTGCGGGAAAATTCTTTGTTTCAACAAATTCCTCGGAATTTCTGAGTTGGTGGGTGGTCCCATAATATGTTACGTGACTGTAGGTTTCTCCCATCGGACTGGTGATATGATCTTTTGTCTTGTAAAAATATAAATCACTACCCGTTTGCATCAATTCATCCAGGCTTTGAGCTGAAACCATCTTAAAACTGTAGAATTGTGATATGTCCATCAAATCTTTTTGAGCTATAACCCTATCAATCATCTTTCTAGCTTTAGTATTTTCCTCCATTGCTAACCAGAAACTAATTGCTTCAGCGGCAATTCTTGGAGCAAATTCCTTTTTATTTTCTAGAGCCGCGTATACTATTGTTTCCACTTCATTATAGCGCTTTTTTCTGAGCAAGAAATCAACAGCATAAAAAATAATTGTAGGATAAGCATATAATTCTTCATCACTTGCAGTCGCTGCATTTATCTTAGCGTGTAATTTTTTATAAACCGCAATCACTTCATCAGAAAATTTATGATCTGCTGGCGAATTTAAGGCAGCAGCAACTAACCAATGTATGCGTTTTGTACTTTTCCATTTTTCAATGGCATGATCAAGTATTGGATTTTTTTCAACGCATTTCTCGATTTTTTTGGGCTTATCTGATGTTATATCTGTTTCTTCGTTTTGTTTTTTACAATCACCATCATTATAAAAGTTATTTCCTGTAAACGATAGTAACCAGTCTAGTATATCTGACTTGCTGGCCATTTGTATTATTTCTGATTCGTCAGACAAATAACTTAGAATATACCAGAAATCGTAATTTAGTTTTGCGAATTCTTTGGAGAAAATTTTCTTTTCATTTGAAGTATCATGCTTTTTTACCAACTTCTTTGTAATCTCATCTAAAAGTTCTTTTCTATAATCTGATTTGTAAGAGCTTTCTGCTAAAGCTCCTAATAATTCTGCTGAATCTTGTGCTACGGCTTTCAGTTTTGGATCACGAATAATTGATTGGATTTTTTGATAAGATTTATCTACATTATTTTTATGAAGTAATGTTCTGGCAATCATGTAATTTGCTGTCGCATAATGAATAGACGAAGGATTATTGGCAATCTTTGTATAGCCTTCCAGTGCTTCTTCAAATTTCTTGGCATAAAAATAAGCTGAGGCGATTTGATATTCACGATCGTCTTTTTTAAATTGTTTTAACTCAGCAGAATCAGCCTCATTTTTAGTAAACTCTTTTGGTAAAAAGATATTGCCACCAGATCGGTCATAATAGCTATCGCAATTTCTAAATACCGTATTTTGGGCTTCTATCCATTCTTTAACGTAGCTGTTAGATTTGCCGAATCTTTTATTTCTCTCTTCTAAAAACTTTAATGCAGATTTTGCATTGCAATAATATGCAAATTTAAATGCAGATTTAAAGTTTATATTTTTCTTCAGAATCTTTCCAGCTTCTTCGATCCAATTTTCGTTCGCTGCTCGATCTGAAAAATAATCACTATCATAATCTTCATATTTATGAGGAACATCTAACCCATTCATCAAACGATAAGCTTCAGCTAAAGTTCTGGCATGAGGAGATTTGATAATGTCTACACTACCTTTGTAATTTTTAACATCGTAGTAAGTGTAATTATTGGTCCACCATTCTTCTGTATTAGGAAGATAAAAGGCACTAGCTTGTTTGGGAAAAAACAAAGCTAAAATTAACAAGGAAACTAATTGGATTATTGGCGTCATGGCAATTTTATTATGTGATGATTGTTTAGTTTAACTTAGCAAAAAGATTTAAATTGAAATATCAAAATCCCAAGTTTTTTTATAAAAGCTCTATTACTTTTTTCGGATAAAAGACCATATCTTTGATTATAGTCAATTTTGTGCTAGATGAGATGTTAAAAAAAACGCTGTTAGTAACAATTTAAAAACAAAAATGCATTACCTTCCGTCCGGAAGATCATATAGTTCTCGTTTCATCTATTGAGACTCCAGGCAAATTCTCTTCTCTAAAATCAGTTGAAAAAATCTTAATAAAAAAGCTTGTCAGTTAATACTGACGAGCTTTTTTATTTGTAGTAGTGGCTTCGCGTTGTGCACATTTTACGATCTGAGAGGTATGAGAAGGTGATGAATATTAGAACTATTGCTCAGAATCTTAAATTTTAGCAAAAACTTAATAGCATTTTATTCGCAGTTTGTTAGTATTAGCTCTACCAACAAATTTAAGAACGAATCAAATGACATTCGCGCCAAAGTTTCTAATTACAGCGACCATCTCAAAAAGCCTAATGACCGTTGAGGCAAATAAAGAGGTGGTAAATAGCCTTCCGATTACGCCCAAAATTTTAGCATCACTTCGAGAAAGTGCGAAGCTGATTACTACTCATTATTCAACGATGATTGAAGGCAATAAGCTGAATGAAAAAGAAATTATCAAGGTCGTCAAAAGTAAATCCGTTGGCAAAATCAAACGAAATATAAACCCTAGGCAGCGCGATGAAAAAGAGGTTTTGGGATATTACGCAGCCCTTGAATACGTTCATCAAATCGCTGATAAAAATCCACTTCTGAATGAAAAAATAATCCAAACCATTCACGCAATTGTGATGAGTTCTGGAAATCCAAAAGCCAAACCAACTAAATATCGTGATGGTCAGAATGTTATTCGAGGCAGCAAAAGTGGAGCAATAGTTTACATGCCGCCAGAGGCAAAAGATGTGTCAGCTTTGATGCTACAAATGACCAATTGGATCAACAAAGAATTGGCAAAAAAAGACCTGCCACTTCCAATCATCGCCGCAATCGCTCACTACCAATTCGCCACCATTCACCCTTACTACGACGGCAACGGCAGAACGGCGCGACTTCTCACAACTCTCATTCT